>Ga0307946_1001120_pt1 | contig 13100 bp, 11 predicted proteins | sample OrgLakmetagen230_FD_203153 | JGI IMG/M metagenome (GOLD analysis project Ga0307946, IMG submission 203153) | Saline water microbial communities from Organic Lake, Antarctica - #230 | ecosystem: Environmental > Aquatic > Non-marine Saline and Alkaline > Saline | place: Antarctica: Organic Lake...
GTCTCCTCGATGTATTCCTGAATCAACTCTGACGCTAAATACCGATATAGATACGGCGTGGAAACAGCAGTCCCTTTGGGACGGATGATCATGAAGGCTTGCCCGGCAATCCAATTTTCTCCGCAAGATCCATCTACAAACGCTAACCGCCCAACGCTTCCTTTAATGGCGAGCAAGATATCGCCCGGATAAATTCGCTGATTTTGAGCTCGACGAAGTTGTTTCTTATCAACATGGGTGAGTTTTAGTGGCGTGCCCATGCGTCCTGACTCGGTGATATCCCGAACAGAAGCTTCCAGAAATACTGTAGTCAACTCACTTTCGTCTGTAGCCTTTAAATTTTGAGCTCGCACAATCTCTGCAACACCATCTAGCGACACGGTGTTTTCCAGTTTCTCCAGTTTTTGTGTTGCCAAACCGAGCTTGTACCTACTGATAGTGAGGTCGTAGTCGTTCTTTTGGACATCTAACTGGGATGCAACCGCACCTTGCTCAGATGTTTTCTTGTCTCTGACTGCACTCACCAGTTTCTTGAGATCATCATCGTTTTTGGGAACATCAGCCTCAATAAAAACGATGGGGGCTTCCTTCTGACGGGTTTTATCAATCACCAGGATAACTGGCTCAACAACCGTGTTTAAGAGTGTCCCTTTGGGCAACCCGATGACTGCGTCCAGCCAGTTTTTATTGATCAGCTCTACCCGCACGTCCATTGCAGCTCTGGAATTGAGAACGCTGGGCGCCACAGTAACAACACCCCTCACGCTGCACTCTCGCGCAACTTTCAAGGTCGCCAATTCGTCCAGCTTCAGCTTGGACTTTTTTGCTTTTGCCTGTAGTGGAGGTACAGAAATAACAAAATCTGCTAAGTCAGACGGAGTTTCAGATTCAGCCGAATCGTTAAATTGCAGGTTCGCTTCTAGCAAATAACCCACTGAAACCGGATACGCTGATATCACGCTCAGCGTGACAAAGGCCTTCTCCGCAGAATCTAAAGCCAGTAGTACCGGAACGCTCGCGCCATGATAAAGCGAAACGCTTTGCTCTCCACGAGTGCAGAGCGCTGCTAACAACTGTCCTGTTTCAGCTGTCAGCATCTGACTGGGCGCTTCCAGTCCTTCGACAACCGCGCTTAACGCGAGTGCCAAAACTCTGTGGGAGCTCTCCGCTAGAGAATTCAAAAGATCCATGACCGCGCTGATTGCAGTATTAGAAAGTTTGTTGGGTAAACGTGAAGTTTCGAAAACCTGCCCTGCTTCTCCCAAATTTTCCGACATCCGATTGAACGCACAACGCAGGTCTGGTTGCTGCTCATTCCAATGAACACCACCATGCTGTTGATGGCTAAAAGCAGCCCACGCCGTGAGCAAAGACAGCTCGTCGGCCAAGTCATGGGAAACCAGGCCCTCTTGACGGAGGATGTCGATGACACCCTTCAATACTTTTTGCTCAGTGGAGTACACGGTCACCTCCTGCTTTCTTACGTGAGTAGCTATCCAGAGCGTACACCGTGATCTGGCAATCATCCTGCTCCACGACAACCAGGCCGCCTTTAGACTGGATCGCCAAGAGGTCACTTTTCAGTCCATTTACTGCGCCTAACAGCGCTTCCGTGTTTTTGCGGGTCAGAATGACCTTGTCACCATGGTCCATTCCGAACTGAGAGACCAGGTCGACCAACCGTGAATTGATTCCGCGTTGGCTCATGCGCTTCTGGATGTGCTTTGTTTTTGCCACGGTAACTCTCCTTTGACTTGTTTATATTCTGGAAGCTAGTTTGAAACAAACTACGCTCTGTGTCAAGTACTAGGTATTTTTGTAAAAAATTATTAGTCTAAAGGATGGTGTGGGTTGGGGGAGGGCTCTGAGCCATCGGGACGCCCGAAGTCCTACGTAGGACTTGGTCCTATATAGGACGATAGAACATAATATTAATCATTCTAATGAATATTACGGAATATGATGAGTATCGAGGTCTTAGTGCAGCAACTTCAAGGTTTGAACAATCTCTATGGGGTTCTCACAGAAACCGGGCGAACCGACCCCACTATTAAAATGGCCCTGATGGAGCGGACACAGCCTTAGCGAAAGTTCCGGCCGTTCTCATATGCAGTTAATGCTTTTCTGAAATCACCGATTTTGCGGCAAGGGCTCGTTCAATATTGGCCGCACCAGGCGTCACAATAGAGTACACCCATAGGGGATGGTGCAGTGTGACACCTAAAGTCGTCACTATAAGGTGTAAAATTTATTTTGTTACAGTATCATTATCGAAACCACCCTAATGTGACAAAAACACTATGCCCCGTATCGGATATGCACGTGTTAGCAGTGCCAGCCAGGATTTAGACATTCAAATCGGAAAACTGACCGACGCGGGTTGCGACGTCGTCCGATCCGAAACGGTTTCTGGTGTTTCGCGTGATGGGCGCACAGAGCTGGGGACTGTGCTTGAATTCTTGCGCCGTGATGATGAACTCGTCGTTCATCGCCTCGACCGTCTGGGTCGCTCTACCCGTGACGTGCTGAATTTGGTTCATGAGCTGGATGCCCGGGGCGCTTCGTTGCGCATTCTTGAGCCCGATATCACGACTAAGGGTGACATGGGTCGCATGATGATCACTGTCTTGGGCATGGTCGCGGACATGGAACTGAAGTTTATAAAGGATCGGCAGCGTGCTGGCATTGAGGTCGCAAAAGGCAAAGGCGTTTACAGAGGCCGGCGAAAAACGGTCGATGAAGCCGAAATCCACACGCGCATGGCAAGTGGAAGCACAAAGGCCCAGGTTGCCAGGGACATGGGCGTATCACGAATGACAGTTTATCGTGCTTTACAAAAGCAGCCGTCTACTGAGAATAGGTCTGCTTAAAGTTCCGTTCAACAAAAGTGTCATAATTTTTTAGAAATTCAGAAATTCAGAAATTCAGAAATTCAGAAATGGGTATGGCTTTCACTATGGGCTGTGCAGCGACAACTATCTTGTCCGGACCTCGCCGTTGATTGGGCAGAAGTCAGCAGACGGCATAGTAGCCAAACGCCCATCGTAATGGTTGGAACACGGTGAAGGCTTGAACCTGAAAATCAATGAGGAGCCTGTGCAGCCCAACGATTCCATATCCGACCGGACTGAGGAACGTTGGCGCAAAATCAGAAGCCATTATTGAGGTAGGAGGAGGTAATCGGCCATCTTACTTTGAACGTTTTCGGGAAACGCCCTGTACGGACCCGCATGCAGGGTGTTGTGGGGGTTGAGGGTTAGATACCCTCGGCTACCCGATTAGGTATTAAGGATGTAGACATTCCGCTCAACTTCACTGTCCAGGTACTCTTTAAACCACCACCACTTGTACCTGACTGGCTCTGGATGACTAGCTCTCAGATTGCTTTCAATTATGCGAGAATAGTTTTCAAAGGCCCGTTCCACAGCGCCATGGGAACTGTCTTGTATGTAGTAGTCATGTAAAACGTTGACTATGAAGCTATTCATGTACTCAAGGCACATCGTATCGGAACTACCCTCAGTGCCAATCCAATGATTTTTAGCATTCGGTGACAGCTCGACCCGGGGAACAAGGGTTTTTGTCTCTATCTGATATGCCTCCTGATAAGCAGGTCCTACGATATTTGAATCAGTGTGCCAAACGGGGCCGACTGATATGCCGCCTCGGAGCAAATACCCCTTAGACAGCAAGATATGACTGATCTGAATAACGCGCATCACCAGAACCGACAATCCGCGGTAACTTGGTATTTGGCTTGAGGTCAGTGGAGCGCTCAGAATAATGCTGTCTGATATGTATAGGTGTTTCGGAATTAAATCCCTGGGCACTGTATGATCCACTGTCCCATCCAGCTTTGGAACAGCACTCTCCAACACGTCAATTAGTGCCTCTAGTTCCGTATGCTTGTTCCCACCTTGGCCCGCCGCGTCGACGACCTGACTAAAACCAAGAACGTCAATGAAAGCTACGGCTCGGTCCTCAAATTTGATCTTCTGCACTGCCTCTCCCTTCATACCTAACGCCGCTAGCATGCGCGCCTTTATAGTGGAGGCGAAGCCCCAACGAAAAGGCGTCGCCGTGCCTGGCATGGTTAGACGTGGATATCTCGATGTTGATGGAAATAACCTTTGAGCCATGTGTAACGTTGCGCGAGCTTACTGTTTTTATTTGCTTTGTGAAGCTCATACTGCCCGCAGATGAATGCGTAGGCATCATCATAAAGACTTTTGCTCTCTTCACGGAAAACGCTGTTTTTGAACTCTACACCCAGGTAGTTGAGTATGTCATGGCCATCTTGATCGACAGCAGTCATGTTCAAACACGTCACTGCTAAATTCCGGTTATAGATGCCTAATTTGTCAGTATGATCTGGAGTGTGCTCAAGGTGGGCTCTTAAATAGTTCATAGTGTGCTCACCTATCACGATTCTGGGATACTGAGCCACAGCACTTTCCAAAACATAGCTATTTGCTACAACCGCCCCATAAAGTTCGTTCTCATGAAGTTCAACTCCCCATGAGGTTTCCACTGCTCCCCTAATCGGCTGTTTGTCAACGAGACCAAACATACAAAGGCTTCCTGAAAGCATGAATATATCGAGCACAGAGCTCATTGGACACTGAGCTGTCTTGGTATTCAAAGATTGGTAAAAAACTAGACCGTCTGACCAGCGCTGTTGTTTGGCTTTTGGAGCCGACATTTCGTCATAGAGCAGCTGATCCGCTGGAGACAGTTCGCTCCTTCGACTCTTCGTTTCGCCTGATGCTTTTCTAAAGAAATCCGCATGGTGCTGTAGTCGCGTAATGGCCCCGACAGATTTCATAACCATGCTTTGGAACTCAGCCTTCTTCTGATCGTCGTTCAGTTCGGGCATTACAGACTGACCTTTGAGCGCATTCTTTTGCCCCAAAAGATCAATGAAACACGCGCAATAATTTGAGACGGTCAGCGAATCCGAGCTCATAATCTATCCTTTAATTGTCTAACGCCGCACTCTGCGGAAATTCAGGAGCAACAGCGAGTAAATTTTCCGTAGCAGTGCCTTGTATACGTTCAGCCGGTTTTACCCGATTTAACGCTAACCACTAGCGAATGGCAAGGGGCAACCCGCGAGGCGCGGTCTGGAGGAAGCCGCTAGCAAAACTGCGAGCTGATGAACAAGAACATCATATGAAACGTAGGCCGGAGGCGAGCTGGCACCAGACGACGAAGCCGCGTGATCTGACGGCCACCGTAAATGATGCAGTCGTGCAGTGACAGTACATGCTCTTATTTGGGGCGGTCCGACGCATCGGGATCTGCTCAACGAGCGATTGCTCAATTACCAGTCAGACCACTGGTCGATCAAGCCTGGGCGCAGCCGCTGCCATCGGCGGTTGAGTGCGAAAGAAGTGGACACTGATAACGCCGATAGGGGTAACCCCGCCGGTGATTGAGCAGAAGTCAGCAGACGGCATAGTAGCCAAACGCCCGTCGTAATGATCGGGATAGGGTGAAGGCCTGGACCTGAAAATCAATGAGGAGCCTGTGCAGCTCAACGATTCCATATCCAACCGGACTGAGGAACATTGGCGCAAAATCAGAAGCCATCATTGGGGTAAGAGGAGGTAATCGGCCATCTTACTCTGAACATTTTTGGGAAACGCTCTGTGCGGATCCGCCGGTCCGATGCATCGGTGCAGGGTGTCGTGGGGGCTGGGGGTTAGATCAATGTCATCAACTTAAGCCCCAGAAGTCCATTATGATCCTCTGAGTCACCAAGATTACCAATCGTGAGACAGCCTATTATTGAATCGACAGGCGATTAAAATCAGAGCATAACCCGAAATCAGCGCCAAAGACCGTCAATGGTGTATTTGCCGGTGTGTCAGAGCGGTTTAAGCGTTATTCAGGGCGAGAACCATTCGACCGGTGGCTGGCACAGTCTGTCAGGAAGTCTTGTTATACGCCGCCGGGGGGTGGTGTCGGTCAGCGAGTCGGCTTGTACCCTTCACAGCCTTTAGTGGCCAGTCGTTTTCGGCGTCGTGGGCTACTTCGCCCGGGACGCACTGCACTCAAGCTGTTACCCAACAGGCGCCACAGGTTATCCAGGGCCTCACAGCTGGGCCTCACCAGAAGGGCGACGAGGGTATGCTTCAGGCGGGACACGCCCTGGGTGAAGTTAGCCTTCCAGGCCAGTTTCCGGTGTGCGGTTTTGCGCTCAATGTCGGGCTGCTGTAGGGCCTGCATCAGCAGGGCCAGGTTCTTGAGCAGTTGGCAGGCGTGGATGTCCTGCTGTACGGCACAGACCGTCCGGCCACTGACGTTTTCCAGGCTCAGGGTTTGCTTAAGCCGGCGGTAGTCGGTCTCGATGCCCCAGCGCCGTTGGTACAGGTCGGCAAAGAGCTCGGCGGGGAAGGCCCCGGTGTCCAGGAGTGAGGTGGCCAGCACTTCCGTTTCCCCGGTGGGCAGCGTCACCCGAATCAGCCGGATCTGGAGGGCCGTGTCCGGATCAACGCCGGACTGCTTACAGACCTGTCGGGATAACCCGTGCCGGCACGTCATCGAGACGATGTCGTCGTCTTTTCCAGAATCCACAAACGCGCGGACTTCTCGGGAATGGGTCAGTGTCAGGCGCATCAGGAATTGCTGTTCACAGCGCTGTAGCTCGGAAAAGAGCCAGTGGGCGGGATAGCCCCGATCAAACAGAATCAGACTGTGGTCAGGAGCATGCTTCAGGTGCATGCTGGCACAGCCCCGCTCATCCACATCCGGCGTGATCAGGAGGGTGTGCAGAGCCTGATTGGACAGCAGGTCTTGCAGGACCGACACTCGGGCCACCGGCAACCCGTTGTGGGTACCAAAGTGCCTGGCCAGTGGGTCTTCCAGCGGCAAGTGCATGCTGGAGCCGTCCACGGCCAGCAGGCGCAGGCCCTGCCAGGTCTTGTGCAGCCCCAGCTCATCCATCTGGGCATGCAGGGCGCTGTTGAGAGCCTCAAAGACGGACGCGCTGAGCTTCTGGCGGGCTTTGCTGAAGGCTTGGGCGGTGACCACCTGGGTTTCAAAGGCCGAGCCATTGAGCGTCTGAAAGAAGGCATCCAGTTCGGTTTGCAGGGCGCTGTTGGGTTGATTGAGCAGAAACAGGATCAGATTGCGGAAGGTCAGATGGCGTTTGCGGGTAAAGTGCTTCGGATGGGTGCGATGCTGGGCAATAAACTCGGGGCAGCTCAGTAATCTGGTTATTTTATGTACAATTTTCGGAAAGAATGTCGGTTGGGTTGTCAAACGTTGTTTTTTTATTGTACTCCATAGGGCATTTCCTCGTTGATGGTTGGGCTCTAATTATATGATATTTTTAGGGAAATGTCTTAAGTTGATGACATTGGGGGTTAGATACCCCCGGCTACCCGATTGGGCGCTGTTTTAACGGCCTGATGGCATGCAAATGCCATCTTTGTCACTTATGCAATAACGAATGGCCGCACCATCTTTAATTAGTACTTGATAAGGCCGAAAGCCTACATATCCGCCATAGGTGTTTTTCCCGTTGACCTCGCCTTTTTGAATCCAGCCGAATTCAACACCCATGCCGAGAATGGGCACTGACCCCCAGTAGCCGCTGAAACACTGGGAATGCCTGAATTGCGCAGAACTAGGGTCTTTAAGACTATCTGCAATAACACGCTCTGACACAGATACGCATTCAGCGGCAGGTATATCTCTACCGTAATTTGCGTTAGACAACTGCTCCTTCGTAGGCCCAGATGCACAAGCAGCCAGTAATGGAAAAACGAACATAGGCCATTTCGTAATTATTTTAGCGAGCTTCATGTTTACCCCATTCGTATGTTGAGTGATGATCCAAAATTCAGGATGCGTATTTATAAGACAACACCTAAGCATTTAATGGTCGTGCGCAGCATGACCTTTAAATGTCTGTTGGACTAAGCCGCCAACTCCGCAGCTATCGAACGATGCTTAAGGATAAAGTAATTTGAAGGCCGGACCGGAACGGAACATCTGGGGCCAAGTACGAAGCAATGTCGGCGGGTTTTGGTCTCATTCGATCCTTCACGAGGCAATTCCTTGTTGTGATTTCCCTCAGATTACCTCTCAGGTACCCGTTTTCCCAGCGTTGGCCCGCAGAAACGCCCAGCTCCTTTAGAATGTCTGTTTTCCAAGCACCGAACCAAGCGGAGATGGGTTAGCCCGTTGGGATCACGGCTGGTCTAAATCGTGGAACCTGGCGAACCATGCGAACCAGACCGTTGTTACAGAGGAGGCACGGCCAGCATCGCTGAGATACTGGGCTCTCCAGTGTCGCTTCTGGTTTGGGCGGCTGCGATAAACAGTGCCGGATAACCGCCAGTTTGCGGCGTCGTGTGCAGTTGCTCAGGTAGCCAAAATGGCGAATTCGCATGAAGCCTTTGGGCAGAATGTGCATCAGGAATCGCCGTACGAACTCGTGGCCATCCAGCCATTGGGTCTTCAATCGGGAATGATCCAGATAGTCCTTATAGCGGAAGGCGATCCGGTCATCCTCCATCGTCAACAAACGCCCATTACTGATGGCAATTCGGTGAGTGTAGCGAGCCAGATAATCCACCACGCTCTCGGCCTGGTTCAGGCAGCGGGTGTAGACAACCCACAGTCCTCTTGTTATACGATTTTGCCATGACAGTCTTTGAATCGTTTTCCGCTTCCACAGTGACAAGGTGCATTTCTTGTTAGGTTCGTTGGTGGAGAGAGGTCTACCTCCTGAAGCATTGATACTAATTCTTCAACTGCAATCGCCTCACCAATCATGCAATGTCATCAACTTAAGCCCCAAAAGTCCAGCATGGCCTGCTGAGCCAGCGTAGATAATGAGCCGTGAGGCAGCCTGTTGTTGAAGCGACAGGCTGTTAAAGCCAGATTCTAACCCGGTAACCGGCTCCAAAGAGTGTGTCTGGGCGTGGCAAAGCGGTTTCAGCACTATTCAGGGCGAGCGCCATTCGACCGGTGGCTGGCACAGTCTGTCGGGAAGTCTTGTTAAACGCCGTCGAGGGTAGTGTCGGTCAGCGAGTCGGCTTGTACCCTTCACAGCCTTTGGTGGCCGGTCGTTTTCGGCGTCGTGGGCTGCTCCGCCCGGGACGCACCGCACTCAGGCTGTTACCCATCAGGCGCCACAGGTTATCCAGGGCCTCACAGCTGGGCCGCACCAGAAGGGCGACGAGGGTATGCTTCAGGCGGGACACGCCCTGGGTGAAGTTAGCTTTCCAAGCCAGTTTCCGGTGTGCGGTTTTGCGCTCAATGTCGGGCTGCTGTAGGGCCTGCATCAGCAGGGCCAGGTTCTTGAGCAGTTGGCAGGCGTGGATATCCTGCTGTACGGCACAGACCGTCCGGCCACTGACGTTTTCCAGGCTCAGGGTTTGCTTGAGCCGGCGGTAGTCGGTCTCGATGCCCCAGCGCCGGTGGTACAGGTCGGCAAAGAGCTCGGCGGGGAAGGCCTCGGTGCCCAGGAGCGACGTGGCCAGCACCTCGGTTTCCCCGGTGGGCAGAGTCACCCGGATCAGCCGGATCTGGAGGGCCGTGTCCGGATCAACACCGGACTGCTCACAGACCTGTCGGGATAACCAGTGCCGGCACGTCATTGAGACGGTGTCGTCGTCTTTTCCGGAGGCGACAAAGGCGCGGACTTCCCGGGAGTGAGTGAGTGTCAGGCGCATCAGGAATTGCTGTTCACAGCGCTGTAGCTCAACAAAGAGCCAGTGGGCGGGATAGCCCCGGTCAAACAGAATCAGGCTGTGATCAGGAGCATGCTTCAGGTGCATGCTGGCACAGCCCCGCTCATCCACATCCGGCGTGATCAGGAGGGTGTGCAGAGCCTGATCGGACAGCAGGTCCATCAGAACCGACACCCGGGCTACCGGCAACCCGTTGTGGGTTCCGAAGTGCCGGGCCAGTGGGTCTTCCAGCGGCAAGTGCATGCTGGAGCCGTCCACTGCCAAAAGGCGCAGGCCCTGCCAGGTCTTGTGCAGCTCCAGCTCATCCATCTGGGCATGCAGGGCGCTGTTGAGAGCCTCAAAGACTGACGCGCTAAGCTTCTGGCGGGCTTTGCTGAAGGCTTGGGCGGTGACCACCTGGGTTTCAAAGGCGGAACCATTGAGGGTCTGAAAGAAGGCATCCAGTTCGGTTTGCAGGGCGCTGTTGGGTTGATTGAGCAGAAACAGGATCAGATTGCGGAAGGTCAGATGGCGTTGGCGGGTAAAGTGTTTTGGATGGGTTCGATGCTGGGCAATAAACTCGGGGCAGCTCAGTAAACTGGTTATTTTATGTACAATTTTCGGAAAGAATGTCGGTTGGGTTGTCAATCGTTGTTTTTTTATTGTGCTCCATAGGGTATTTCCTCGTTAGTGGTCGAGCTCTAATTATATGATATTTTTAGGGAAATGTCTTAAGTTGATGACATTGACCAATCATGACCTGGGTGAGGCTTCTCATATGGGTAAGTAACTCTGCAACAATTTGTGACTCCACAAAGCTCTTACTTTCGCCATTGTCATTCGTTGCGGTAAACATGACACCGCTACTATTTTGAGCGAGGGCGTCGATTGCTTGCTGATGATAAGGGCTAACTGGCGCATGCTTGCTTACGACAATTCCGATAATTTTATTGTCGGATGCTCTAAAGAGCGCTCCGCCGGAGTTTCCAGAGTTAAATGCTCCATTCACAATTAAATGTTTCTTCTGGCTTGTTCCGATGTTATGTGAAGTAAAACCAGCAAGATATCCAACAGATAATAATGGAGCTGGGCCGTTGTAACCAAGAGGGTATCCCCATGTTGTTACCGACTCACCAACTTGAAGATCGCTTGTATCAGCAAACCCTAAGCCCCCACTTAAAGCTACGGCGGGTCTAAGAATGGCCAAATCTCTGTTGGCATCAATCCATATTTTAGATATTTTAATTTCTGCCCCGTACGCAGAGACCGCAATTATCTGATTTTCAGAGCAACCTCTAACAACATGCTCATTAGTGACAATAAGGCCATTATCCAGTAAGAAACCTGATCCCTTTGACGCTGTTACTGGACACACTATCATATAAACAGAATTCACTGACGAACGACCAGTGTCTCCAGCTGCATCTAATGTCCACTTTGTGGATGCTGGTATTTGGCTCAACTTTCACTCCTATTCGTATAACGCCGCATTCACCGCGAGAGCGCAGCGAGTCCGGTGCAATGCTTTGTGTGCGCCCAGCATGGGCATGAACTAATGGGGTGAAAGTCCCCTGTGGGAAGGTCACCGTTCAGCCGGTTTTACCGATTGAACGCTAACCACTAGCGAATGGCAAGGGCCAACCCGCGAGGCGCGGTCTCCGGAATGCCGGCCGGAAGTGAGCCGCTAGCAAAGCTGCGGGCTGATGAACAAGAACATCATATGAGGCGTAGGCCGGAGGCGAGTTGGCACAAGCCGACGGGGCGGCCTCCCGCGAAGCCACGTGATCTGACGGTCACCGTAAATGATGCAGCTGCGCAGTGAAATTTCATGCTCTTATCTGGGGCGGTCCGACGCATCGGGATCTGCTCAACGAGCGATCGGTCAATTACCAGTCAGGCCACTGGTCGATCAAGCTTGGGCGCAGCCGTTGCCATCGGCGGTTGCGAGCGAACGAGGTGGACACCGATAGCGCCGATGGGGGTAAACCCGCCGGTGATTGAGCAGAATTCAGCAGACGGCATAGTAGCCAAACGCCCATCATAATGGTTGGGACGCGGTGAAGGCCTGAACCCGAAAATCAATGAGGAGCCTGTGCAGCCCAACGATTCCATATCCGACCGGACTGAGGAACGTTGGCGCAAAATCAGAAGCCATCATTGGGATAGGAGGAGGTAATCGGCCATCTTACTCTGAACGTTTTCGGGAAACGCCCTATGCGGACCCGCCGGTCCGACGCATCGGTGCAGGGTGTTGTGGGGGCTGGGGGTCAGATACCCCCTGCTATCCGATTAAATGACCGCCAGGGGCTAGTTAATTTTCTGTGGTTAACACTTCACCTTCGACGCTGATGGTTGAGCGACCATAAATGTAGGGAATATAAAACCAATTGCTGTGGATAGTGGCATTTTTCAGAGCGACGCCACCTTTCTTTTTTTCGATTGCTCGATCAAGAGCCTCCTCAGCATTCGGCGTACCCGTTGGGATAAAAATTATAATATGGGCTGTATCTTTACCCTCTACCCTTTCACCGTCAGTCGTTGTAGATGCCAGTTCTTCTTGAGATATGCTTTTGGTGGAAACATACGTGAGATCAGCGATTCTATGCGCACAGCCCGACAGAAATACGGTTCCTGACAAAGCGACTGCTAAAACTGTTTTTTTCATACAACATCACCTTACTATGGGTTTACTTTTACATTTAACGCCGTTCAGAACGCGCGGCTACGGAATGGAGGCGAAGCCTCAATGAAAAAGCCGTCGCTGTGCCTGCGGTTGTTAACTTTTTCCTCGGTCTGCGATCTGTTGAACCCCCTTACTGACTGAGTCAAATGACTTATTAAGAGCCTTAAACTCTTTTACCAAGTTTGGACCATGCCCGTGCTCTGCCGATTCGCTACGCTCAAATGTCCGGACATCCAGAGAAGAGGTTGCGCTCAACCGCCTAGAGTAAAATCTCGTCTTTCCCACGGCATAATACTGGGATTCAACCTGTATCGGCTCATCACCGATATATTTGTAAAGGCCGCCGTATTGCCCCCAAGTTAGAGTGATTTTCTGACCTGGTGCTAAAAATGGAATGCCTGTAACTATGGGGCCAACCTCCATCGACTCTGGCATTTTCTCTGGCACTTTTATGCTAAAAGCTTCGTAGGGCAGCGGTCTAGTTGGTTTAAATTTTATGCTGTGTGCAGCACCATTACCGATGTTCTTGATAATAAGATTTACAAAGGAAGGCCGTTTAATATCGGGATCTGCGTAAACGATAACGACCGGATCAGTTGATGATCGAAATACAGCGTACGTGACGACTACAGCCGCTGTTGCAATCAAGGCTATAAAGATCGAAATCCAGTTACCAATATCCATCTCGTTGAGACCTCCAAGAAGTTAATAGTTGCTATAACGCGTATCCA
>Ga0307946_1001123_pt1 | contig 13081 bp, 8 predicted proteins | sample OrgLakmetagen230_FD_203153 | JGI IMG/M metagenome (GOLD analysis project Ga0307946, IMG submission 203153) | Saline water microbial communities from Organic Lake, Antarctica - #230 | ecosystem: Environmental > Aquatic > Non-marine Saline and Alkaline > Saline | place: Antarctica: Organic Lake...
CCCGCAAGCACCGCAAGGGCCAGACAAACGAAACTTGATCCGGGCAGATCAAGACGTCATGGTAGCCTCCATCATCGGCAAGCACCGGCAATGTCGCGCGACAAAACTCGGGGCGGTCAAGCCCTGTCTCAACAAGGTGTCCAGCATGCGCGTACTTCTCTTTGCGGATCACTGTAACCCCGAATTCTCATCCGAACCCCTGGTCGGCTACAACACCTGTCGGTCGATCGCCGAACAGGTCGACGAGGCCGTGGTGGTCACGCAGATCCGCAACCGCGAGGCCATCGAGCGGGCGGGCATGGCCGGCGCGGAGGTCGTGTATCTGGACACAGAATATATCGCCCGGCCGATCTGGAAGATCTCGAAGGCCCTGCGCCTCGGGGCCGAGTCCAGCACGGCGCTCAAGGTGATCACCCAGTATTTCTTCGAGCGGGATCTCTGGCGTCGCTTCGGCCCGGACCTCGCGGCGGGTCGCTTCGACATTGTCCACCGTGTCACACCGATTTCCTCGGCGATCCCGTGCCCGCTGGCGAGCTGGTCGCCAACCCCCCTTGTGATCGGGCCGGTCAATGGTGGTCTGCCCTATCCTCCGAAATTCGGCAGCGTGCTGCGCAAGGAGGGCGAATGGCTGCGCTACATCCGGGGCGGCTGGCGGCTTCTGCCATGGGCCGGCGCCACCTACAGCAAGCCCGCGGCGATCCTCGCGGCCTTCGAACACACCATCGCGAAACTGCCCTCCGACTGCCATGACCGCGTGATCGACATGCCGGAAACCGGCGCCGATCCCGGGCGCTTCGCCCGTGACCAGACACGCGACTGGAACGGGCCGCTCACGTTCCTGTTCGCGGGCCGGCTCGTGCCGTTCAAATGCGCCGATGTCGCCATATCCGCCTTCGCGCAGAGCGATATCCTGCGACAGCACAGGCTGGTGATCGTCGGCGACGGGCCCGAGCGCCCCGCCCTGGAGAAACTGGTTACCGAGAACGACCTTCAGGATTGCGTGACCTTCAAGGGCTGGATGCCGCAAGCAGAGGTGGCCCGGCACATGGAGATGTCCCACGCCTTTGTCTTTCCGTCGATCCGTGACGCCGGGGCCGGGGCGATGGTCGAGGCGATGATGTCCGGGCTTGCCCCTGTCGCCGTGAATTACGGACCCTTTCGGCAGATGCTGACACATGATTGCAGCCTGCTGGTCACGCTCGGCGACCGCGCGGCGCATGTCGAGGGGTACCTGCAGGCCATGGAGCGGCTGGCAACCGATCCGGCACTGTGCCGCCGCCTTGGGGAAAACGCACGCCAGCGCGCGCTCGACCTGTTCTCCTGGACCGCGCGGGCGCGCAAGATCGAGCAGGCCTATGAATGGGCGCTCGGCCAACGCACGGAGCGCCCGGACTTCTACACGACCGATGCCTGAGCCCGGTGCCTTCTACCGGCTTGGCGGAATATGAACGAAAGGAATTCCCGGACCATGAAATTCACGCGACAGACATCTCTCAAGACCGCCCTGGAGGTCACGGGGCCCGGCATGAGCGCCCTGGCGACGGCGCCCGTGATCGGTGCCATTACGAAGGGGGTGGAAGCTTACTGCGCTTTCCTGCAGGGCAAGGGCGGACAGGGGGGCAAGCGGGCGCACACTTGGGAAGTCAAGGCTGCGCTGCAATGCATCTTTAGGGAGCGTCCCGTCATCATCGACGGCGGGGCCGCCGTGGGTCAATGGAGCCAAACGTTCCTGGACCACCGCCCGGATGCCCGGATGGTCATGATCGAGCCGCAGCCATCCTCGTATGCTGCCATAGAACGGTTGGCCCTGCCGGGTGCCACACTTCTTCCCTCGGCCCTGGGCGATCAGCCGGGTACGGCAACGCTTCATGCGCCGAAGGAGGCCGCTGTCGTGGCATCGTTCCACAAGCGGCGCGACAGCCGGTGGAAGGACCTTAAATACGATAGTTTCGAGGTTCCGGTCACGACGGTTTCGGAGATCGCGCGCACACATGAGCTCGATTTCATCGACTTCCTGAAGATGGACATCGAGGGGCACGAACTGGCGGCGCTGCGCGGGGCCGAAGACGTAATGGCACGGTCCGGGCTTGGCGGCATCGCCTTCGAGTTCGGGCCGGGCAACGTGAATTCCCGAACCATGTTCGTCGATTTTTTCGAGCTTCTCGACGGCTTCGGCTTCGAGATCTTTCGCGTCCGCCCGGGTGGGGGCCTGCTGCCGATCCCACGCTACGATGAAGATTGCGAATTTTACAGCGGCACCTGCAACTATGTCGCGCGCTTGCGCGATCATCCGTACCATCCGCGCAACGGGGGCGCCAAAAGCTGATGCCATCTGTGATGGCAACTTGCCCGCGATAAAAGCCGTCCTTGCATGCGATGAAGGACTGGTACAAAAGGTAGAGCTATGACTGTTCAGGAAGTGCCCATACGTTCCGCCAAGATATGACAGCTTTGCGACTTTGTCGGTGCTATCTCTTGCGGATGAGCAACACGGCTCTCTAATCTCGAGAGAAAAGTGGCAAAGGGATTGGACATGGCAAACGCCCTGCTTGAATTTTTGATCGTTTCGCCCGCGTCGAGGTGTGTCTGACCGATGCTGCCGCCCCTGCTCGCCCTTCTCAGCTGGCCTCTCATCAGCGTCGCCTTTTTCCGCAAGCTGCGTCTGCCCTTGGCGATCCTGGTGACGATCATCGGCGGGTTCCTTTTGCTGCCACAGCGCGGAGGCCTCGACTTTCCGGGGCTGACCCTCAACAAAAGCTCGATCCCGGCCCTGTCGGCCCTGTGCCTCGCGCTGATCTTCGCCGCTCGCGACACGTCCGGGTTGCGTCCGGAGGGGTGGCTTCCACGTCATCCGCTCGCCCTGGCCCTGCTGATCGCCCTGCCGGTCGGGGCCGTGATGACCGCTCTGACCAACGGCGATCCGCTGCGCTACGGCCCGACCATCCTACCGGGTCTGTCGCTTTATGACGCGGGATCGATGGCCTCCAGCGCCCTCACGATGATCCTGCCGTTGCTGCTGGCGCGACGCTATCTTGCGGATGCGGCCGCGCAGAGACTGATCCTGCAGGTGCTGTGCATCGCAGCACTTGGCTATTCCCTGTTCGCGATCATCGAAATGCGGATGTCGCCGCAGATGAGCACTTGGGTCTACGGGTTCTTCCCGCACAGCTTTCTGCAGCATTACAAGGCCGGCGGGTGGCGCCCCGTCGTGTTCCTTCCCCATGGTCTCGTTCTGGGCATTTTCTTTGCCATGTCCGTCATGGCCGTCGTCGGTCTGGCGCGGGTCGATGCGGCGCGCCGAAAGCTCTGGATCTGCGGCGCGATCTGGCTTTTCGTGATCCTTGCGCTCTCGCGCAACTTCGGGGCCCTGTTGATCACCGTGGCCCTTCTGCCGGTGCTCTTTTTCACCAACATACGCGGCCAGCTGCTGGTCGCGGCGATCATTTGCGGGGTGTTTCTGGCCTATCCTGCAGCGCGCACCGCACAGGTCCTGCCCATCGACCAGTTCCTGCAATTTGCTGAAAGCATCGGGGCGGAGCGTGCTGCGGAGTCGTTCCGGACCCGGCTCGACAATGAGGACCGATTGCTCGCCAAGGCGACAGAGCGACCGCTTTTCGGCTGGGGGGGCTGGGGCCGGTCGCGCGTCTTCAACGAGGCGGGGACCGACATATCGATCACGGATGGCGTGTGGGTCATCGTTCTCGGGGTCAAGGGCTGGGTGGGGTATCTGGCGCAGTTCGGGTTGCTCACAGTCCCGGTCTTTCTTTTATGGCTCCATCGTCGTCGCTACGAGATCGGGATGGAATCCTCGGTGCTGGCGGTCATTCTGGCGGCCAATCTGATGGACATGATCCCCAACAGCTCCAATCTGACGCTGACCTGGCTTCTGGCGGGCGCGCTCTGGGGGCGGTTGGAATTGCAGGCAGCGGCCCGCACACAGGACCAGACCGCCGTGGCGGAGCCGGCACCTGTGGGGTATCGCCGGACCGATCCGCCCGAGGGCGTCGGTGACCCGCCGCCTGTTTCGGCAGATGTCTCGACACCGTCGCAAAACCCCTATACCCGGCAGACAAGACGTATTCATCGCAAGGGGTCCACGGTCGGATGACCTGCCGGATCGCGATTTCGATCATCAATTACCGCACCGCATCGATGACACTCGATTGCGTGCGCTCGGTTCTGTCGGATATCGGCGATCTGGACGCGCATGTCGTGGTGGTGGACAATGCCTCGGGGGACGGCTCGGCGGACCGGATTGCCGAATGGATCGACGAACAACCGGCGGGCACGCCGGTCATGCTGGTCAGATCGGCCCGGAACACCGGCTTTTCCGGCGGGCACAATCAGGGGGTGGCGGCGATCGGGGCGGATCACTACCTCCTGCTCAATTCCGATGCGCTGCTGCATCCGGGCTTCTTGCGCATTGTTCTGTCTGCCGCGGACGCCAATCCGCAGGCCGGCTTCATCGCGCCACGGATCGAGACCGAGGACGGCGCGGTGCAGGTCAACTGCTTTCGGTTTCACTCACCCTGGAGCGAGCTTGTCCGCGGTGCGAATAGCGGCCCGGTCACGCGGCTGCTGCGGCGGCGTGTCGTGGCCCTGCAGCCGCCCGTCGACCCGGCCTCGATCGAATGGGCCAGCTTTGCCTGCATCCTTTTGCGCGGGCGCATGGTCGCCGAAATCGGTCCGATGGACGAGGGGTATTTCCTCTATTTCGAGGATGCCGAATATTGTCTGCGGGCGCGGCGCGCTGGCTGGGATATCGTGCAGAAGCCGCGCGCCGTGGCCGTGCATTTCCGCGGCGGCAGCGGGCCGGTCAAGGCCCTGGGAAAGGCCCGCCAGCGCCTGCCGGCCTATTTCTACAGCTCACGCACCCGGTTCTTTCGGCAGGCGCATGGCCCGATGGGGCCGGTTCTCGCCAATCTCATGTGGATCACGGGCCGGGCCATCGCGCAACTGCGCCGCCTGACCGGGCGCGCTGTCAATCCCGCGATCGAGTCGGAGGCGCGCGATATCTGGACCGACACGCTGCAGCCTCTGGGCCCGCGCCGTGCCCCGGAGGAATGACATGGCGCTGCCCGACTTTCTCATCATCGGCGCGATGAAATGCGGCACCTCGACCTTGCAGGCGCAACTGGCGCAGCAACCCGGCGTGTTCATGACGACGCCGAAGGAGCCCAATTACTTTTCCGACGATCCGGTATTCGCCCGGGGGCAGGCCTGGTATGAGGAGTTGTTCTCAGCGGCTGCCCCGGAGGATCTGAAGGGCGAGGCGAGCACGCATTACACCAAACGGCCGACCTATCCCGAAACGCTTGACCGGATGCGCAGCGTCCTGACCGCACCCCGCCTTGTCTACATGATCCGCGACCCCATGGCGCGGGCGATCTCGCATTACATCCACGGCTGGAGCGAAGGCGATTTCGGGCCGGACGCCACCGAGACGTTTCGCCAGACACCCGAAATCGCGGAATATGGCTGCTACGGCATGCAGATCGCCCCCTTCATCGACGTCTACGGAGCGGATCGGGTATTACTGACCAGCCTCGAGCAGTTGAACGCGGATCCCGAGGCGGAATTCCGGCGGATCGGCGCCTTTCTGGGTCTGCCCGGGGGGGCGGGCTGGATCCATGATCTGCCCGCGCAGAACGTGTCGGCCAGCCGGGTGCGGCGGCTGCCCCTGCAGGGCCTGCTGATCGACAACCCGGTCGCGACCGCCCTGCGCCGGGCATTGGTGCCCGGATCCATCCGTCGCCGGGTGCGCGCGCGGCGCACGATGACGGAACGCCCCGAGATCCCGGCCGATCTGCGGGCAAGGCTCGAGGCCCGGTTCCTGGAGGATCGCGCGCAGCTTGCGCAGCACTTTCCCGATCATCCCGCGCTTGATCTGTGCTATCCGTTCGCGCGGCCATGACCGACAGGGCGGATATCGCCGCGATCGTGATCGGGCGCAACGAGGGCGCGCGGCTGATCGCCTGTCTCGACAGCCTCGCAGGCGCGGTGGCGCGTGTGATCTATGTCGACAGTGGCTCGACCGATGGCAGTCGGGACGCCGCACGCGCGCGGGGGGCCGAGGTGGTCGAGTTGGACATGCACCAGCCCTTCACCGCCGCACGGGCGCGCAATGCGGGTCTTGCGCATCTGACCGGGGCAGACACGCCGCCGACCTTCGTGCAGTTCATGGATGGCGATTGCAGCCTGCAGCCGGGCTGGCTGCGCACGGCGCAGGCGTTTCTCGAGGGCAATCCCACAGCCGCCGTGGCCTGCGGGCGGCGGCGCGAACGGTATCCCGAGGCGTCGATCTATAACCGGCTGATCGATGCGGAATGGGACACGCCCGTGGGCCGCGCCCGCGCCTGTGGCGGGGATGCGCTGATGCGGGTGGCCGCGCTGCAAGAGGTGGGTGGGTTCGATCCCGATCTCATCGCCGGAGAAGAGCCCGAACTTTGCGTGCGGCTGCGCGCCAAGGGGTGGGAGATCTGGCGGCTCGATGCCGAGATGACCCTGCATGACGCCGCCATGACCCGCTTTGGCCAGTGGTGGCAGCGCACGCGGCGGGGCGGCTATGCCTTTGCCGAAGGGGCGGCGCTGCACGGGGCCGCCCCCGAGCGGCATTGCGTGCCAAATCTGCGCCGGCTGATCCTCTGGGGCATGGTGCTGCCGCTGGCCACGATACTGGGGGCGGTGATCACCCCCTGGGCGCTCTTGTTGCTGCTGGTCTGGCCCGCACAGGTGCTGCGCCTGCGGCTGCGCGGCATGCCCTGGTTCCGGGCGTTTTTCCTAACGCTGTCGAAACTGCCCGAGGCGCAGGGCGCGCTGATGTATGTCCGGCATCGCCTCTCGCGGACACGCGCCCGGCTGATCGAATACAAATGACTGCGGGGGCACCGGTCCGATGGCCCGGGGACGCGCGGATTTCGACGCTGGCTTGCGGGTTTACTCATGCCGGTGGCTGGGACATAAGATGTGCGTGATCAAAGGATACGCCCCGACATGTCCCCGTCCGCGCTGCCCCGGCTAGCCTATCTGACCTCGCTCTACCCGGCCGTGTCGCACACCTTCATACAGCGCGAGATCGCCGGGCTGCGCGCCCTTGGATTCGTCGTCGAAACCTGTTCGGTGCGCCAACCCGATGCCAGCCACCTGACAGGCCCCGCCGAACGTGCTGCGCGGGCGGACAGCTTCTACATCCTCGCGGCGGCCCGCCATCCGGTCACCCTGCCCCGGGCGCTTCTGGCGGCGCTCGGCAGGCCCCGGCACCTGCTGCGGATGCTGGCCCTGACCTGGCGCACGGCGCCACCGGGGCTGCGCGGCGGGCTGAAACAGATGGCCTATGCCGCCGAAGCGCTGATCCTGTCGCGGCATCTGCAGGCCCGCGGCATCGACCACCTTCACAATCATTTCGCCGGGTCGAGCGCCAATGTGGCGATGCTCACCTCCGTCCTGTCGGGCATTCCGTTCAGCTACACGCTGCACGGTCCCAGCGATCTCTACGAGCCCGAGAAATGGCAGTTGCGCGAAAAGACCGCGCGCGCCGCCTTCGTGGCCTGTATCAGCCATTTCGCCCGCGCGCAGGCGATGCATTTTTCAGATCCTGCGCACTGGCCCAGGCTCAGGATCGTGCATTGCGGCGTATTGCCAGACCTTTATGAGCGCACAGCACCCGCGTCCCGACCCGGAACGCGGCTGATCTTTGTCGGACGGCTGGCCGCGGTCAAGGGGCTGCGCGTGCTGATCGAGGCCTTCGCGCAGGCCCGGCAGACCCGCACGGACCTGCATCTGACGCTGGTCGGCGACGGGGCGGATCGCGCCATGCTCGAACGCCTCGCGGCGCCTCTGGGCGATGCGGTGCATTTCGCGGGCTACCTCTCGCAGGATGCCGTTGCGGCGGCTCTGGCCGAGGCCGATGCCTTCGTCCTGCCTAGTTTTGCCGAAGGCCTGCCCGTGGTGTTGATGGAGGCGCTGTCCGCCGCGCGCCCGGTCATCGCCACGCAGGTGGCCGGGGTCGGCGAACTGGTCGAGGATGGCGTGAACGGGTTCCTCGTCCCGCCGGGCGATGCCGAGACACTGGCCAACCGGATCGGGCGGCTCGCCGACGACCCCGACCTGCGCGCCCGGATGGGCCAGGCGGGACGCGAGACGGTGCGCGCGGACTTCGATGCCCGGCAAGAGGCCGGACGCATCGGCGCGCTTTTCGCCGGGCAGGCCAGCTCCGACCTGCGCCCCGCCCCGCTGCATGCCCCCTGATATGCGCCCTTGCGCGATACTGCCCCGCGCCGGGGATTGCAGGATCAGGGCGCAAGGCCCCTGTGGCATTCGGGATGAGACAGTCCTCCCGGGTTGCGCAACAATGCTGACAGGGGCAGTGATGGCCCTGAAAGACAGGAGAGGATCATGTCCGGTATTTCCACGCGAACCGTTGCGGTCTATGGCGCGCTGCGATCCGGCACCACGCTGTTGCGGCTGATGCTGGATGCGCATTCGCGGCTCTCCTGTCCCGGCGAGACGGATTTCATTTTCGATCATCTGCGCATGCAGAGCGCCCCGCGCGTCTATGACGAAGAGGCATTGGAGCGCAACCGCATCTACCGGGCGCACCGGGCGCGTTACGCAGGTACCCCGCTGCCTGCGTTGACACCGGATGCGCTGATCGACCGGATCGCCGGGACAGACAAGACGGCCGTTCTGATGCTGCACCGCCATATCTCACGGGCGCTGGCGCTTTATCCCGATCTCCGCATCATCCATTTCCTGCGCGATCCGCGGGATGTGGCCCGGTCGAGCATCGGGATGGGATGGGCAGGTCATGTCTATCACGGGATCGATCACTGGATCGAGACGGAACGCGATTGGGCCTCCGTCAGCCGGAACCTGAGCCAGGATCAGGTCCTGACAATCCGGTACGAGGATCTGATCCATGATCCCTGCGCAACCTTGCAGGCAATCTGCCACTTCATCGGGGTCGATTACGAGCCTTCGATGCTGGACTATGACCAAACCAGCACCTATTCGAAACCGTCAAGCGATCTGGTCGCGCAATGGAAGTACAAGCTGACCGCACGCGAAACAGGGCTGGTGGAAGCCAAGATCGGCCCCATGCTGGACGCCGCAGGCTACAGCCCGAGCGGGGTCGCGCCGCCTCATCCGTCGGGGGCCGAAAAGGTTGCCCTGAAATTAGGCAACAAATACGCGATCTGGGCCGAACGCATCCGGCATTACGGGCTGATGGACCCGGTCATCGTCACCTTGGCGCATCGATTGCGCCTCCCGCGCCTGTCGGTCGGGGCACAGCGCAGGATGGACGAGAAAACCATCAAACGCCTCAAGTAGAGTGCCCCAATCGCCCACGGGCCCTGCGATCCTGTATTTTTCCCGAATGTGAACCGAAAAACCATTCCGGCTATTCGGCGGCCATTTCCAGTCTGTTCCGGATCTCGCTATTGCCACGATCGATCACGTCCGGTGTTCCGATCTCCGACACCGAGACCTGACCGGTCCCGGAGGAAAGCTGCAGTGAGACGATGTCCGATTTGTAATTGATGACCACGGCTGCATCGCGGTCCCCAAGACCCTGCACGGTTACATCTTCGAACCTGCCGATGATTTCATCGACGTCGACGAGTATCAGGGCATCAAGCGCCGTGGGGTCGGTCAGGTTGACCGTCAGCGAAGCGCCGCCAAGGTCGATGCCTGACCCGATGGCGGGCGCGTCCCCGAACGCCCCGCTGCGAAATTCCCCGATCGTGCTCATCCCGTCAGAGGTGGCGGTGAATTCGAGCATCGCGCCGGGCTCGAACCGGATGAGGGCCGTCTCGTCGGTATCACCGTCGAACCCGATCCTGGAGGCTGCCCCGTCGATATGGATATGGCTTTGCGCATCGACACGGAATTCCGCCCCACCGGTCGCGAGAATGGTCTGCCCGCCGGTGGAGGTCAGCCTCACGGGGCTGTCGAAAGTGCCCGCATTGACGAACCGTCCGCCCTTGACGCTGAGCGTGAGCGGGGCGCGTCCGGTTGTCCTCTCCGCCCATAATTGCCCGGCACGATCAATGTCGATCGTCGCGCCGGTGTCGCCCTCCAGATCCCCGGTGACCTGCAACCGGCCATGTGTCAGCAGCAGCCCGCCATCTGGCCCGAATGTCAGATCGTCCAGCGTGACAGTGCCGCCAAAGACAACCCTGTTGCCGCCGAGATCCACGCTGTCGCCGGCCACCGTTCCGGGCAGATCGCCACTGTTCCAGTTGAGACGGTTATCCCACCGCACGCCGTCGCCGCGCGGATCCGGGACGAAGCGCAACGTGGTTGCCATCTCGCGCGCGGTCTCGGCGATGCCGAACCCGGCACGGAAATAGGACAGGACATCATGGGTAGCCGCGGCGTAGTCGGCGCTGTCGAGCGTGCTGAGATATTGACCAAAATCATCGATCGTGGCCGTGTCCTGATCAAGCAGGTCGGCCGTGTAGCGCTGGATGGTCGTGGTGTTCAGCGTCCCCGGATCGAGCGCGTCGGTGTTGGCTTCGGTCCCGTCCTTTCCGCCTCTGCCCATACCCCACCGCCAGATGATCGTGTCATCGGTGAAGACACCCGCGTCTTTCGAATGGTGCAGGGCGGATTGGGCCATTGCCGTGTCTTCGGGGTCATCAGGGTCGTTGGCATGCGCGACGATATTGTCGAGCAGTGACGTGAGCAGCGCCTCGTTCCTGACACCCCAGTTCAATGCGCCAATCTTGGAAAGCCCACCTCCACGGCGTGCTGAAGCAGTAGTGACATTACCATCGACAAGGCTGTAGTTTCCGACCGACCCTGCCTTTTTGTAATCGCCACCCAGAGTGGAGAAAGCGATGTTGTTGTCGATAAAAAGATTATCTTTCACATACGCGCCGCCTCTGAACTGGGCACCGAAGGACGCCGACCGCATGGTGATCGAGTTTCGCATGGTAACGTCACGCGTATCATCCTGAAGATAAATATTGTGACTGAATAGGTTTGGTGGGTGCCCTCCCTCAAGACTGCCATCTGGTGCAAAATCGGGTGCCCACCCGATATGGTCAAAAACCAACCCGTCAAGAAGAAGTCCTACCGTGCCTCTTACAAACAGACCGGCCTGCCTGTTGGCGAATGGCGACCACAAACCATCAAAATTGGTTCCAGAAGTGTCCCCTGATGGCGTATCCCTCCAAACGTCTTTGAGAATTGTATTTCGTACTGTTATGCCCAAGTTTGGGTCATCTAAGCCCTGCATCCCTTGAAAACCATAATCATATCCAGCCCTTAGATTATCGAATAGTAAATTTTCAACGACAGCAAGAGTGTCAAAACCCCGTTCGAAGTCGATATCTTGCACGACGATGTCACTGGATTGCCGCCTGTTTATCCTTTCCTTGGTCAGGATCTTTGGGCGATCACCCGTGCCCCAAGCCCCTACAAAAAGAGGATGCAGCGGGGATTCGCCAGAAACCCACTCTTGGAAAAGAGTACCTGTTTCTGAGTATGTTCCAACATCGTATTCGTGGCCACGCTCAAACAATAGCCAGTGACTGAAAGGGCGCTTTTTGAAGTAGGTGATGCTCCCCCACAGCTTCATTCCAATCCCGGTGTGTAGCGCCATGTCTTCGCTTGCACCGTATTGCGGGTGGTTCTGCAACCATTCTACCGTAACTTCGCTTTCAGCAGTACCTGTACGTTTTGCAATATCAGCAGCGTTCAGACCGGCTCCAGAAATATACACCTTGCGATGCTTGTCCCCATGCTCGACGATCACGCGATCCGACGCATCGACCGGCAGCATGTAGAAGTTTTCGCCCGTTCCCCATCCGCTTTCCTGGGGGCTGGGGATCACCTCGAGCACCGCCTCGTGCTGTGTCGCCTGTCCGTCCGGCGTTGCGACCTCGTAGCGGAACGAAAGCGCGCCCGCATGCTCTGAGCGGGTCAGCACGAGGGCAATCGTGTTGTCGGGATTGACCGAGACATGCCCGTGACCCGGTTGCTCGAGAATGCGCATTGCGGTGATGTCGGGGGCGGTTGGCACCAGTCTGGTCACGCGACTGCCATAGACAGCGATCGTCCCGCCGCTCTCGAGCGCCGCTTCCATCTGGTTGCCCAAGGGAGCAGGATCATTCTTGCCGGCCTCGTCGGACAAGACCTGAAGACTGGCGAGCAGTGTGAAAACCCCGCTCAACACCGCGCCATTTGCAAATCTCTTCAACATCCGTGCTCCTGACCCGTGATACCCCGAAAACCCTGTTGGATCATGACGCGCAATCCTGCGGGTCTGAACAGTCTTCGAGCCGTCACCCGGCAGATCCTTTCCGGGCGTTTCAATGACAGGATGTGTCCCGATCCCGGACCGGGTCGTCATCGGGATACAAGACCCCTGACGCTTCGTGAAGGCAGCGAACCCTGACCGTCTCATGTGCGTAGCTGAAGGACAAAGCGGCCCCGTGTCAAGCCCGGGGGCCTGTGGTTGGGCCTGTGATCGGGACCGGACCTGACCGCTGCAGGCCACGCTAGTCATGGCCTGCGGTGGGGCCATGCGGGGGCGGTGGTCGGATCGTCACGGGCGGGATCGTGATGAGGGACCGTTTCGGAGTGTGATCCGCCACCGGTATTGCGCGAGACTGGCCTGCGCGGGGGTCCGGGGTCCGCGGCAGGTCATCGGTTCAGGGAATACGCGCTGGAAATCTGGGCGCGATACGCGAAAGGGCCGCGCGTGGCGGCCCTTTCTGTGTGGCTTTGGATCGAGACTGCCGATCAGGTCGGTCTCTCAGGCGGCGCGCTTGCGCCGGCGCAGCGCGGACAACCCGCCCAGACCGCCAAGACCACCCAGAAGCAGCAGCGCGCTGGCGGGCAGCGGGATGGGGGTGACGACATGCTCGAACGCATTGCTGGTCGAGGCCAGCGTGACCTTGGTCAAAGCATCGTCATCACCGAAAAACGTCACCACCGCGTTGAAGTTTGAGGGTAACTCCCAAGCACCCTCTCCGATAACGGGGTGCAGTGGGGCTGCGGTCAGAGCCGGGCGATGATCTGAGATGGTGACAGGGTCAGGGTGTCGAGGACATTGAGCCCGTGTTTTCTGGCC
>Ga0307946_1001137_pt1 | contig 12956 bp, 14 predicted proteins | sample OrgLakmetagen230_FD_203153 | JGI IMG/M metagenome (GOLD analysis project Ga0307946, IMG submission 203153) | Saline water microbial communities from Organic Lake, Antarctica - #230 | ecosystem: Environmental > Aquatic > Non-marine Saline and Alkaline > Saline | place: Antarctica: Organic Lake...
GTGTGCATGTGTGTGAGTGTGTGTGTGTGTGTGTGTGTGTGTGGTATGTGCATGCTTGCATGTGGCTGCGTATGTAAGGTAATTGTTGTATATTGTGCGTGTGAGTGTGTGAGTGTGAGTATGTGTGTGCGGTATGTGGTATGTGCGTGCTTGCAGGTGGCAGGCTGTGTGATGCAGGGACTTAGTGCTGTGTTTATTACGGGTGCCGATGTCTTGTAATTTGTAATGTATGCGTGCTTGCAGGTGGCAGGCTATGTGATGCAGGGACTTTGTGCTGTGTTTACTACGGGTGCCGATGTTTTGTAATTTGTAATGTATGCGTGCTTGCAGGTGGCAGGCTATGTGATGCAGGGGGTGCACATCACCGGCGCATCTGTAGCTGCAAAGCACTGGCTGCCCTTGGCCCTGGACCACCTAGCCAAGTACGTGTGTGTATGTATGCTTGTTTGGTTGTGTGTGTGTTTATGTGTTTTATGTGTGTGTTGCTGGCAGTTTTTGTGCTGCTTGTGCGGTGCACTGAGCGTATATCACATGTTGTGCGCATGTCAGTTTGTGTGCGTATGCCAGTTTGTGTGCGTATGCCAGTTTGTGTGCCTATGTCAATTTGTGTGCGTATGTCAATTTGTGTGCGTATGTCAATTTGTGTGCTGCTTGTGCTGTGCACCGAGCGTATGTCACATGCCGTGTGTATACCACTGGTAGGTGTAGGGTTGGACAGAGCCGTTTGCATACACCGTGTATGACCGTATATCTGGTGATTTCCCTGCCAAAAAGTGCCGTATACACACCGTATATATATGGTTTTGGCCAACCCTACGTGTGTGTGTCATCTTGCAGCCTTAGTTTTGATGGGGTATTGCAACCTTTCATCAGCGTTATCAGCGTTGGGTTACACAGTCCATCCTTTCCTTCATCAGCGTTGGGTTACACACATACAATCCATCCTTTCCTTCATCAGCGTTGAGTTACACACAATTCATCCTTTCTGTATATGACTAGAGCTGGCCAGAACCGTGTATATAAATGTACACGGTCTTCACCGCAGGGGTTATCCGCCATGTACACATATATATATGGTCCTGGCCAACCCTAAGTATGACCAAAAACAGCGCAGACTCTTACCTAGTTTGCTTTCCTACTTAGCACGCATTTTATAGCTGTTAATTTAATGCTACGGCCCTGACAGACTCTTTTCTCCACGCCCCAAGAACCCCTCCCTTTCCCCCCCATATACATGAGCACGTATACACACACAAACATACACACATATCACCACCATCATCGTCCGCTTGCAGCTCCAAGCTCTCGCTGTCTCAGCGCGCAAATGCCCTGGTCGTGCTGTCTGGTCTCTTACACGCCTCCGGTCAATCCGCTTCCCAACCGCCGCCAGACACCGCCCTCCTCATCCAACTTGCGGACGTGCTGGTACGTGGCCTGTGCACTCAGTCGTAAAAAGGAGTGAATCTAGGCGGTTCGGGTAATTGAGATGGAATGGGCCAACATGTACGCATCTTGAACGACTTTTCTTACCGATTAAGGTCCAGGGACGAAGGTTGTTGTGGCTGTAAATCACAGACGCGCGCTCCCCACGCGTATCAGGAAGCAAACTTTAATGCACGGCTGCTTTTGCGGTGTGCGATCCTCACACAAACCCCGCTAGGCACCACCCATTTCACGTAGCTTGCAAGCGCTCTGGTGTGTGTGGCAGTATGAGTAGCTGTTAGATTGAAGTCAGAAGGTTTACTGCGTTTGCACAAAGAGGTCTGGGCTCTTTTTCATCTGCATTGTGGGATGCAGTAGGAGTTGATGTGTCATACTGTGCAACCTCAACACTGAACTCAGCTGTTTGACGTAAACTGTCAAGCTGCAGCGTCTCCTGCTTCTAGGCCTTCTGATACCATGCAAACACTTCCACCTCGACAAATTGAACAAATTTGAACAAGGGCGTGCACACACACACACACACACACACACACACACACACACACACACAAATACAAATACACACAAACATGTACACATAGATCTGAATCATTTCCAGCACACAGGCAGGAAGGAGTGAGGCTGCTCTAGTTGAATTCTAGGCTGCCCTAGTTAGATTCTAGGCTGCTCTAGTCAAATTGGAAGATGATGTGCATCTTGACAGCCATTTACGATCCTAAATCCTCACCAAAACATTATCAACGGCTACCAAATAAATTTACTCGTCACTTCTTTTCGTGGTCAGGTGAGCGAGGAGCTGAGAGCAGCTGCAGATCATGCCCCTGCTCGGCAGCAGCTGCTGGCTGTGGCGGTGAACATAATCAAGTGGGCAGGACCCAGGTGCGCATTCAGTGCCTCACAATTGCGCGTGTGCCTGTGTTTGCATAAGATCTGTTGGTAGCAGCTGCCGGCTGTGGCGGTGAACGTTATCAAGTGGGCAGGACCCAGGTGCGCATTTTGTGCCTCACAATTGCGCGTGTGTATGTGTTTGCATAAGATCTGTTGGTAGCAGCTGCCGGCTGCGGCGGTGGACGTTATCAATAGGATCCAGTTGTGCGCGCACAAGTGCGTGCGCATGCGTATGTATGGGTCGTTTGACTGTTTGTGTGAATGTGCGCACTGTGTCGTATATATTGTGCCTTCGGTGTCTTGACGCAGGACGGGTTGAGTAGCTCGTGCATTTGCCCGACCTCGTGGTTTTCTTCAACACCTTTCACGCGGCAATTTGATTGAGGTGTTGGGTAGCACAGGTGCTGCAGTGCTCATGACTTAAAATAAGGACGTGTGGTGATTTAAGCTGCTCAGATGATTATCTCATTCATCTTTGATCGTTTAAATGCGTCATAATTATTTTGATCATTTAAATGCGTTAGAATGCGACCGAAGCACATGCACATGCGCATGCACACTCATACTGTAGCACGCATACTGTGTGAGTCATACACTTACATCTTACATTACACACGCACACTCAATACTTATCACTCATGCTGTGTGAGTGTGAGTCGTACACTTACATTATGCATGCAAACAAACACACATCTGACAAACATGCAGATGCCAGGCTATAAGTATGCAGATGTATGTTTTGCTGCTTCAACTCTACGGCTGTGAGGAGGACCCCGCAAAGCTAGCAACCACCACAGGTGTGTGAGTATGAGTATATGTGACTGTGCATGTGTCTGTGTGTGCGTGTGTGTGTGTGTGTGTGCACGTGAGCATGTGTCTTTATAATTTCCCCACCGGCTCCAGCATGTGGCTCTTCAGCACAGATACTGGAACACACACACGAGCACATACACGCCTATATGCACAGACACACACACACACACATGTACATAGGTGTGATGTTCCAGCTGGCCGTGGCCTGTGGGATGGCCTCTTGGTGTCAGCTGGCAGATCAGCACGCAGAGCCGCTGTTTACTCGGCTGTGTGGCACAGCCTCGACGTGGGTAGATTAATTTGCATGTGTGTACATGTGTGTGTGTGTGTGTGTGTGTGAGAAAGGTGTGAGGCACAGCCTCAACGTGGGTAGATAGATTAATGTGTCTGTGTGTGTCTGTGCGTGCGGGTGAGAAAGTTGCGTGGCACAACCTCAACGTGGGTGGAATAATTTGCATGTGTGTGTGTGTGTGCAGGTTACAAGATAAGCCATCAGTCACTCTTACTGGGTGTTTGTACGCATGTACATAAAGGAGGCCCTCAGGCACTGCTCTGCGCTCTGTGCCCTGCTACTGATTCTTGGCCTGAACAAAGACACACACACACACACGCACACGCACGCACAGGTGGTCCCCGGGCACTACCGACTACTTTGCGCTCCGTGCCTTGCTTCTCACTGCTGGTCCATGCTCCTTGACACGTATGGCGCACGCCCTGTGCTGTGTGCTCAAGCCTATGCTGTCCGACCCTGAGGGCGATGCACAGCTGCGCCTGTCGCTGCTGCAGCTCATGGATACGCTCTTAGAGAGCCCTGAGCAGTGAGTGAGAGTGGTGTGTGGGTGGGGTGGGGGTGTGGATTTGTGTGTGGGGGTGTGATTGGGGATTAATGTGTGTGTGTGATGGTGTGCGGATTTGGGAGTAGGTATGTGTGCTGGCGTGGGTGTTGGTGTGGATGTGTGTGTAAATGGGTGTGGGTGTGGATGTGTGGCGTGTGTGTGGGTGTGGATGTGTGTGTGTGTGTGATGGTGCGCAGCGGATTTGGGAGAAGGTGTCTGTGGGTGTGCTTGTGTGTGGGTGTGGGTGTGGGTGCGGGTGTGGGTGTGCACGCATGCACACTCCCTGTCAGCTCGGAAGTTGTGCAATCCTGAGCGTGTTGTCTATGGAAATTGGAAATAGAAATTATGTGTGTATGGCGGCGTCCTCAGGCGCCTGTTCGTCTCTGGTCACACATTTTTGGGCCTGACATAAGGTTATGCGCGCATGTGTCTCACCACCGTCTGTAAACAGCTCCTACCCACACTTGCACACACACACACACAATTCAAACAACACACACACAATTCACACAACACACACACACACACGCAAACAGAGGACCCAGCCTCGCCGGAGAAAATGCAGGCACCCTCCTCTCCCACGTCCTCCTCCCCCCACTGACCTGGCGTGCGGGCAAGACCGCAGCTGCCATTCGGTTTGCTGCAGTGACTGCGTTGGCCACGCTGCTGCGACGGCAGCTTGTGCAGCCAAAGGCGCTGCTGCATCTAATAGGTGAGAGGCCCTTCTTCCTTTCTCAGTGCGCTATGTTCATGCCATGATCATAATTCATGAAGCATGCTGCAGATGCTGTCACGGGGCACCTAGCTTACGTGTGCAGGTGCTGTCACGGGGGCACATAGCTTACGTGTGCAGACGCTGTCACGGGGGCACATGGCTTACGTGTGCAGATGCTGTCACGGGGCACATAGCTGACGTGTGCAGATGCTGTCACAGGGCACATAGCTTACGTGTGCAGATGCTGTCACGGGGGCACATGGCTTACGTGTGCAGATGCTGTCACGGGGCACATAGCTTACGTGTGCAGATGCTGTCACGGGGCACATAGCTTACGTGTGCAGATGCTGTCACGGGGCACATAGCTGACGTGTGCAGCTGGAGGTGCTCCTGTACTGCACCTCATAGGCGAGGCTTTTCTTATATAGTGAGGTACGTAAAAATAGGATGTGCTGTTGACGCTGTCACGGGGGCACATAGCTTGCGTGCGCAGCTGAAGACACTCCGAATGCACCTCATAGGTGAGTTTTGTTTTCAAAGCCTGGCGTGCGTTGTGTTAAAGTCAGATCATGATGTGCTGCTGACGCTTTCACGGGGGCAACAAATCGTGTGCAGCTGGAGGCTCTCCTATACAGCACCTCAAAGGCAAGGCCTTTTTCAATAGCATAGTAATAGCACAGTTCTGCTTGCTGTGGACGTTGTCACGGGGGCAAATACTTTGTGTGTGCAGCTTAAGGCGCTGAAGGCACCACTCCTGCACCTCACGGTTGCTTTCTTTTGACAGTGAGGCCTTGCATCAGCCCCTGCAGGTGTCTATGGAGGTGTTTGGAAAGTGTTTGTCCTGCAGGAGCGTGACATGTCACACACATGTGTGTGTAATACCTAAACAATGTTTCTCGTTAAATTTGCAGTGAGAAGCTTGCTCTACATTACGAGCCTGCTCGCACCTTAACCAGGCTCAGGCTGTGTGTGTGCGTTGTATCCTACTGGTATACACTGGTCTGGTATACATACGCTCACACTCAGACCAAGCTCATTTTATATATGAGTAGAGCTGGCCAGAAGCATATATATATACGCCGTTTATGGCGTATAATCCCTGCGGTGAAGACCATATATACGACGTATATATATATATATATATATATATATATATATATACACGGTTCTGGCCCACCCTGTGAATGAGTGCTTTGTTTGTGTTTTGAACCCAACTCACGCTTTGACTGACTCAAAGTCTGTGTTTTTCTCTTGCAGGAGACGGCACTCTCTTGCCCTTGCTGACTCAAGAGCTGGACGAGGACTGGTAGGTGGCGATAAAGTATTTTAGGGTTGGCTAGAACCATATATATATATATAGTATTTTTGGCAGGAAAATCACCAAATATACAGTCATAAACGGTGTATAAATACGGTGTTCTTGCCCCTAGAAAATTTTATTTCAATGTGACGCTCCCTGCATCGAATAGAAAAAGTAGAGGGAGCCATTTTGTGTTACGTGCGACCCTAAAAGTCACAGGAATCCAGTAATAAGTGGGGAATGGGAGGATAAGCTGTCAGGCATCGTGTGTCTTTTAGGGTCCTGGCACCATAGCTTGTTTTCATGATTGAAAGGAGCGTGGCTTCATTGCCCGCGTGGTTTTCTTGTCATATTTCTGTGTGGCCCCGTTCCTATTCTGCTTCAATTTTCCTTGATCAATGTGGGGAGTAGTTTTCCGCTGCCTACGTGGTTTTGTTCTTCTGCTGTTGTTTGGCCAGACATGCCTCACAGCTCAGCCTGCGCAATCAAACACACTGATGCACTTTGCACGCTTAAGTTTTGGTGTTGCTCACAATCGTTGCGAATGCAAGACACCTGTGCTCCACTTCTTAACTTGTGTGCGATGCCTGGACGTATGCGTGTGATCTAGCCCTACGATATCAAAGTGGTTGGCCATTTGCATGGGTGTAAAATAGCTGAGTCCGTGTTGCTAAACCTCTGAAAATTCCTTTACTGTGTGGCTTAGGTACGTGGATGTGCGCAACATGGCGTGCTTTGTGCTGGAGCAGCTGCTGATGCTGGTGGGGCCCAAACTAAGTCACGATGCCCGCCGCACAATCTATCCAGAACTGCTGAAGCGCCTCGACGACTCAAGTAACCAGGTGCGTGTGTTTGTGATGTGTGTACTTGTGTGTGCATTGCTACGCACGCGTGTAGTTGTTTCTGTCTCTGTATTTGTGCGCACTTGCACATCAGTATACGCATACTCAGGGGTTTTCATGTCATTTTCTTGGTAGAGTATGCTGCATCATGGTGATGCTTGATAGCTTGACCAACCAGCTGTGTGTGTATGTGTGTATGTGTGTGTGCGTGTGTGTGCGTGTGCGTGTGTGTGCGTGTGTGTGCGCATTGCATGTTTGTGTGTTGGTAGGCACATGCACAAGGGTTTTAAGATGGCTGCTTTTATGTGTTTCATGCTGGCATTGTATAACATGGTTGTGTGATGGTGCAAATGTTTGAGTGATGGTTTTGTGATGGTACAAATGTTTGAGAGTACAAGCTTGGCTCTTACAAAAAATGATCAAGCTTTGCACTGCGCCAGAGGGTGTTGGAGACCTTGCTTAGTTGCGTTTGCATACTGCTTAGCAAAACCAGTTTATTACTTAACTCGACATAATGCCCATTGCCTGCTCGAGCAACAAATTTTTTTTTTTTCACATGCACACATGCACACACACACGCACGCACAAGCACACACACGCACACACACGCACAAACACACACACGCACGCACACACACATACACACACGCGCACACGCACACACATACACACAGGTGCGCGTTGCTGCGTGCAAAGCCTTGGCTGTGTTTAGCTCCACGATGCAGCCCGACTACTGTGAGACCAACTCTGGCTACCTAGCAGCGGGCGTTGTGATTCACATGGACGATTCGGAAAACAGCGTGCAGGTGCGTCAGACAGGGAACAAAAAGATGCTGCGCTATGTTGTTGCTGACATGGACGATTTGGAAACCACCCGCAGATGCGTTTGATAGGGAAACAGAAAATGATGCTAAGTTGTCGCTCCCTAGTTAAGGAAGGCTGTCTTGTTTTAAACGGTTGGAATAACAGGCAGCAAACTAAGGCAGAGGGTCAGATTGTGTTAGGGAAAGTGCGTGTACGTGTGGGGGTAGGATGTGGTACTGGAATTATTAAGGGGAAATCAGCTTTGCTTTCTGAACGCTTGCACACTTTTTTGTAGAGCAGGCATCTTGTGACGGTAAAAAGTTTGTTGATTCAATGTCAATTCTCAGTAGATATTGCTGGGCCCATATGTTGTGCTTTATACATTTATTCTCCAATTGAAACATGACGCTCTTCAATGTTCTGACTAGCACAACTTTTGCAAAGTGAACTGAGTGGAGTTCTTTCTTAATATATACACTGCAGGAAGCAGCGTGTGCTGTGTTGGAAATCTTAGGTGCAAAGAAGCCACACCCGGTTCGGCTTGAGATCACGAAAGTCCGGGATCGATTCAGGAGCAAGCACTACTGCGATCGTGTGCTAACTGCGTGTGAAAAAGCGCAATAAGCCGGACCCCGTTTGGACTGTATCCTAATGCAATATATGCGTTGCATGCCCTCGTCCAATTCATTGCTGCACTTCCTCTTAAATTATTATTTGAGGTACCTAAATTTTAAGAGACGTTGCTTTATTCACATAATTGTACAGCATTAATTTTCCAATGTGCAACATAAACATGAAAATGTGTGGGAGCAGTTTGAAAGGTTTCTTTATCTGAGTTTTTGGGGAGGAGTTTACGCGGAACCTGGCTGAAGCCACTTGCCTGCATGAAGGCCAGCAAAACACTGCATGGTTTATGTGATGTGCGTGTTCAATGAAACGTAGTCTCTATTAATCAAGCTTTGTGGCTCACAATTGCTTACAAGATTGTGCTCAAGACAGCCATGCACCTCCAAATTGTATGAGGCTCTGGCTAGTGTGTGAAGTCGAAGCCCTAAGCAGCAGTCTTGCTGGCAGGCAACGAATATGCAAATTATAATGCATGTATGCTGAAACGTGGGCTGAAGGTGCCCAGACAAACGCACACGCTTGAGTTATTCCAGATCTGAATGAAGTGTCTCCTGTTAGGCAGCAATGGGAATGTAGCATAGACTGAGAAGAGGGTGACATTGACAAGGGTGCTACATCAACCTGGCTAGAGCGACCCCATGTGTACCAAGTCAATCTGGCCTATTGTACTCGGTTTAAAAGGCGAGACAAAGCGCTGCTACTACCATCGCTCTGATGGGATATGCTGGCCAAAGATTTAGCATTACAAGATGTAAACCTGTGAGCTCTTCCAATAGACATCTCCCGCACCAGCTTAAAGCACAGACTCCAGACTCCAGGTATCTTTCTCTTTCCCAGGAATTATTGCTGTCACGACAAACACGACAAATCGTACGACAAATCGTGGTGCCAGCTTACACATGGTTTCCGAGCGTGCCCTCAGTAGTGCAGACATTACTTATGCGCTTACGCTCTAGCTACGTGGGCTGGTTCGCCTTAAAAACTCCCAGGCAGCTCATTGTGCCTGAGAAGACTCAGGGAGTTACCATTGCCATGCCAAGGGGCAAGCTTAAGTATTTGACCTCCTAGCTGCACCACTTCTTGACTGAAGGCCTTATTTGTAAACCTTAAGTAGTATTTGAAGCCAGCACAATGATAATAATGATCCAAAGTTTCCTCTTCATTAAGTACAAACATCAAAGCACCCTCACAGGGTGTTCAAGCATCAACTATTGACTTCATTGATCGAGCTAGTAAAACGACAGTGTAAACACCTTAAACTTTGAGCCAGTGCAGTCATGCTAGCTAGATACCAGCGATACAGAAAAGTGAGCATTAGAGGTTCCTAAGCACAAAAATACTAAAACCACCTTGCATGTGGTGGCCACAAACAAGTAATATCCACTTTTGCGTTCAGATCAGTTCCGTAAGCAAACGCTCTTCTGTACAATGCGCAATAATAGAATAAATCGTCCATTCTACTTCACACTGACCTTTGCTAATTAAAGGATGCTGCTGACTGTCTAACTGGAGGAAGCACTTAGCGCCAAGTTTTTCATTTAGTTTACACGATACCTGAACAGCAATCTAGTAGGCTGCAGCACTGAAGCTATTTTCAACGGAAGGAAGCTGTTAAGTAGGCATACGTTAAATGTAGGTATAAACTCAACCTTCGTTTTGCAACTTCTTCATTTCCTCTAAAGCAGTGAACAGGGACCTCGTGTCTCTCCAGTTATCTGTCGTGGGGCGCCCACTTCCAGCTTGCCCAATAGTTCCCTGTGCATTGTGCGCATGTATACATAAATACGCACGTCGGCGCGTGGATGTGCAAAAAAGGGGGGCTCATGTAGGCTCATGAGCTAAACACGTTCCTGAGATACAGGCACTTGCCTGTACGGACATGATGTATTGTGAGATTGCTTTTATAGTACGATATAGTACATGCACACAGTGCTGCTCAAACGGCATGCCCACAGTACCCTCTAGATGAGTGCCGACAAGCAAGAAACCCACCATTACAGTATGACAACTGAGTAAAAATGATCAATACAGCACTCAGCAAAAGTAACAGTTTATACTGGAAGTCACCAGCGTGCATTAAGGAAAGGCTCTCAACTAGTGCTCGCACTAGCCAGAGCCCCACCGAAAGACGAAAAAGAGAAACAGCAGAGACTAATGAGGATCCGGCGGATTGTCAGCCATGCAATCCGGCCTGCGCCTAGCCCTCCTGAAGCCAGCCGCTCTACCAGTAACCCTCCTTCCAGATCCCCCATTATCACTGTTGCTGTTGTTAAAGTGTATTTTATGTCTTGTTTATGTGATCTTGTTCAAGCTTTTTATTGCATGGCAGCAGATGGCAGTGTAGTTTAGTAGCTAGTTGGTGCACTTTGTGCGTGGGGATGCCCAAGTTTAGTAGAGGAGTTATGGTGTACTGATTGTAGAATGTGCCCCCGACTCCAAGAAGCACTCAGCACTCAAACAAAAAAGAGTGGATCCTCGACAGCCTACTTGAAAACCACAGAGAGCTTGCGCCTATCGCACAGCAGCAATGCCTCGTCGTTCCAAACTCATACCCACCGGCATTACTAAACTGGGGCAGACTACACGCTCTTCCACGGCTCTCAAGCAAGGCTCTCTGCACTCGCTTGGAACTGCAGGTTTGCACTCCAGCACAGAGCCCCACTCACAACACAGTGGCAGAGTCATCCACATGCACAACACACAACACACAACACACCACACACACAACACACAACACACAACACAGTTGCAGTGTCATCCAGTCTCGCACTCCCTTACAAACCACGGTTTTACCAGACCACGACTGTACCTGAAAGAGGGACTGCTCTGCTTTCTTTAACAAAGGACTACTCTGCTTTACCTTACCACAACTTACCTGACCACGACTTAACCTAAGAGAGGGACCTGATCACGACTTTACCTGAGAGAAGGACTGCTCTGCTTCACCTTACCACGGCTTAGCTGATTACCTTACTACCACTTTACCTGACCACGACTTTACCTAAGAGAGGGACCCGACCGCGACTTCACCTGAGAGAGGGACTGCTCTGCCGACAATCCCGGGGTCACGTTAGCTGTCCCGGTGGCTGTGCACGTGGAGCTCTGCTTTGGTCAGCACACTATTTGTATGAAAGAGAGTCAGCGCAAACACACATTTTTGCAAAGAGTGCCAGCACACACTTGTTATGACAATGTTGACAGCGCACACACATCGTCATGTTAGGTGTCAGCGTGCACACACACACACACATCACAAAACGTGGCAGCAAGCAGAGTGGACAGAGAAAAGGATCGGAAGCCACAGTGTGGAAAAGGTTAGGAAGGAGCTGGTCAGCTGCGAGACGGAACGCATGGAAAAGGGAAATATTCGTTGGGGTGGAAAAGCGAGTGTGCAAAGCTGATCGGGGAGCACGTTGGGTGTACTGTACTCATCCCTACATGGGGCTAATCAGAAGGTTATATGACTTACAGTGCTTATAGTGCTTACAGTGCTTATATGATTACAGTGCTTACATAATTATTAAGCTTACAGTGATTATATAATTCATCCCTACATGGGGCTAATCAGAAGGTTATATGATTTACAGTGCCAAAGGCAAGAGCATGAAAGTTGCAACAGGGATATTGCACTGCTGTTTTGGTGGTTCTTTGTTACCAGATAAGTGCAAGTTAATCCGCTTCCTCACCAAATGTGTGCGCTTTGGTGAGGAATATTCATTGGTTGGTCTGACTCGTGCTCAAGGCCCAGGGCACCAGCAGCTACAAAGGCAGTGTTCCCGTCTTTATATTACGCTTCTAACCGCAGTTGGAGACGATTTCAGTTACAAAGAAACAACAGAGAACGGCCAAGGCAGGCAAATATCGGCTTCTGTAGAGCAAAAGCACGTGGCGTGCTCGTGCACAGCACAGCCATCCCCCCCTCCTAACCAGTTGTCCTTCTTGATCCAGCCCCTCACATTCCATTCCTCAATCAGCCAGACCCGTAAGCGATGTACAATAGACAGCAAGCACTGGCACAAACACAGTGCACAATATAAGCCAGGGATGGGTCATACGGACTTCAGAGACGTTTAATACGGAAACATACGTGTTAAATACGCATTACGCGTATAATACGATACCATATTTTTTGCAAATTTGGGGTGCCGATTTTGACCCAAAATGGACCTGATTCGCCCCAAAACCACCTATAACGTTTCTAGTTATTTTCCAATATAAAAAATGTAATAAATTCAGGTATTAATGACATCGGAAGCTCGCTGGAAGGTCGTTTCTGGGCGGGAGTTTGTCTGAAAAGGCAAAAAAAGGCACAAATTGTCAAAAACCGGTTTAAATTGTAATTGTATAATACGGCCCGATTTGTCCGATACGGTAAAATACGCGTTTAATACCGTACGGCGTATTGTACAAGTACGCCGTATGACCCATCCCTGATATAAACGATAAGCTATAAGCGATAAGCGAAGTACAATATAAGCGATGTACAGTAGACAGCAAGCACTGGCATAAACACACAGTGTACAATATAAGCAATAAGCGATAAGCGATGAGCGATAAGCGATAAGCAAAGTACAACATAAGTGATGTACAATAGACAACAAGCACTAACACAAACACGCCGCCCACCCACAGCCAGCAGTGTGCCCAGATGCTTGTTTGGAGTACCACAGCCGCCCCCACCCACCCCC
>Ga0307946_1001142_pt1 | contig 12917 bp, 19 predicted proteins | sample OrgLakmetagen230_FD_203153 | JGI IMG/M metagenome (GOLD analysis project Ga0307946, IMG submission 203153) | Saline water microbial communities from Organic Lake, Antarctica - #230 | ecosystem: Environmental > Aquatic > Non-marine Saline and Alkaline > Saline | place: Antarctica: Organic Lake...
GCGATTATTTTCAAAGTCAAGAAATAACCGATATTATACATAGACATCTAAAAGAACAAAAAGACCATATTATAGATAAAAATACTTATAAAGAAAGATATCAGCATAATAATGATGTATTTTTACATATAAGATTACATGACGCAACATGTTATAACGTCGGCGTGGATTATTATATACATTGTATTAAAATGTTAGACTCCAAAATGCCAAACAATATATATATTGGAACAGATGATTTTAATAGCGAATTAATTAAAAAAATACAAACATTGTATCCGAAAATTATTTTATTCAAAGAAGACCCCGTTAAAACAATACAATTCGCTAGCACGTGCAAACATATTGTATTATCACACGGTTCCTTTTCAGCAATGATTTGATATTTAGGCTTTTTTTCAGATGTATATTTTCCGGATAAAATTCCAAAATTTTATCCGGATAATTTATTACACAATAAGGTGTTTTATCCGGATAATTTATTACACAATAAGGTGTTTTATCCGAACGGCGTGTATTGTGTTTAAATTCACGTTCATCCATAAATAAATAATCGTTATGCGTGCCATCCCACCCAGGATTATCTTTTTTATTGTATAAATATTTATTTTTATGATACACGAATTAAAGAATTGAAAATAAAAATTGAAAATAAAAATTGAAAATAAATTATCTACATTAGAATAAGCAAAATGGAACAAGTAAAGAAAAACGATGACCTTATACGGTTAATTTATTCGTTTGGCTACCCAGAACACCGAACCTATATGAATGAAATTGTTAGTCATTTTGATGAAAATAATTTCAAAATTGAGAATAATATAAAATGTATTCGTCGTGACTATAATATATATTGTGAACTTACTGAATATCCTTCTTCACTAGATATGTTTATAACTGATTTGTTTAGCAAAGAAGAACAACATATTTTGTTGAAACAAATGCTATCATGTAGATGTTGTAGTCGTCATAGTCATTCAAAACCTCATAATTTAATTATTTATTGTTGTGATGTGGTCGAAGAAACAAGCACTGACGTTCATTGTCATTGTTCTTGTAGGCATTTATCTCGGTGTTTTATGGAATCTATCTTATATCATAGATGTCTAAACCGATACAAACAAAACCCAGTTTTTATAAGTCCGTCGAATATTATGTTTTAAATACACTCTCAATAGTAGACATTTGTGTTTCGGTAAGTGGTTTAGTCTTTTGAACTATGAACACGACCACCAAGTTGCCGACATCTTTGTCCCGCATAAATCCCTTATTTTTTATGATGTGTTCTTCTTTGTTTTGAATAATATTACCACGACTACTTTTTAGTTTTAAAGATACCTGATTTAAATGTAAAATAGAATAAGAAAATCCGCATATAGATTCTGTAAATGTGATATTTTGTCTATATATAAGGTCTAATCCGTTTCGCTTGAAATAGGGGTGAGGTAATACTTTTACAAAAACCTTTAAATCGCTGTATATTCCTTGTTGGCAATGCCCTTTACCTGTAAGGATGATTATTTCTCCATCGTCGGTCCCTTTGGGTATATCTAAATATATTTTTTCTTGTTCACATTCGTGATGGTTCCGCCCTTTTTGGATATTTCTTTTTATTAAAACAGGAAATTGTATTCCTGTATACGATTCCAAAAATGTCAATTCTATTTTCACATCCAACGTTGGAGATACGTCTTTGAAATCGTCTTTGAATAATTCTTCTATTGGGTCCACTTTTTCTTTTGTCTTAAACCATTTTTCAAAAAGTAAATCCAGTGGGTTCGACATCATATCATATTCTTGTCGTCTTAAAGGTTCTTTGAGTGTTTCATATGCTTCATTGATTTGTTGCATTTTGTCGTACCCCTCGGGATTTCTATCTGGATGATATTTATAACTCAAAGCACGATATTGTTTTTTCAGTTCTATATCAGTCGCGTGTTTATCTACCCCCAATATATCATAATAATTCATAGTATGTAAAGATTTAATTATTATTTAAATATAACGAGCAAAGTTCTTTATGAAGTTAGTGGAATATAACCCGTTATGTTTGGAAGAGTTTATTATGGAAAACAAAGACCATATATTGTCGACAATTCAAACGTGTATAAAACAACATACTATGAATTTGATGTTATTGGGACATGTGCCTAAACAAATTATTGGACTTATTATTCAAAAATATTATAGAGTCACATTTGATGAAAACCCACCCAACGGATCCATATTGGAAGTAGATTGTTTCAAAGATTTAAACTTGGGTTCGTCCAACAACGATATTATATTATTTTCTAAATCTCAGACCAATTATAAAAAATTTGTGGTCATATATAATTTAGAACAAGTACCTGAAAACGTCCAAGTATATTTTAAACATATTATGCATAAAAATACCTTTTTTATTTTTTGTAGCGAATGCCAACAAAAAGTATATGAGACACTATTGACCCGTTGTATTCTGATTGATTTTTTGCCTTTAACCTATGGACCATTTAAACAACTACTTTTATTATTAGGAAAACAAGAAAATATTACCATTGAAGACCCAGATGAAATCATTCAGCAAACCAATATGAATCCCGACTATATATTAAATCTATTGAATTATACCAAGTTAATGAAAAAAACATCTTTACCCAAAGGAAACCAATATTTACAGATTATCAAAGATGTTCAATTGGAAAGATATTTTGAATATATTCAACAAAAAAAAATAAAAGAAGCGTTTACAATATTGTTTGATTATTACGACAAAGGGTTTTCAATTTTAGATATATATTATTTTTTATTTGAATATGCCAAACACAAATTACCGAATCCTGTGAATTATAAAATCATACAATTGTTATGTGAATATATAAACGATATTTACGAAGGACAAGACCATAAAATAGGACTGGTGTTTTTTACAAATGATATTATATGTCGTAATATATATGTCGTTTGAAGATTGTTTGAAACATATGGGGGAACAATTACCGGATAATTCATATTACATACATTCTGAAAAATACAGGTCGTTTATCTTTAAAGAATGTATGGAACCATATATAGAAGGATTTAAAAAAATAATTCCACATCCGGACGTAAGTACTTACAAAAAATGTATGTCTACGTTTCGACAAATATCTAAGAAAACAAAAGGTTCGTTTTACTATAAAATAAGATATGTTAATTCAACGTATTACATTGATTATTATTTTTTTATAGGTGATAACGCATAAACCCTAATACGCCTATGAACGTGTCTAAAAGCAAAATAATATACGTATAAGGATACGATACATACAAACCATAAGCCGTCAATGAAAACAAGACCACGTGAACCGGTCTTAAATAATCCCACCACACTTTGTTATGAAACGCACCAACTTTACGTGTTTTTGTAATATATTGATACAAAGACCCTAAAGCAATACCCACATACAATAAAGCAAACGCATAACGTATTTGTTTAAAAATCACCATATATACCGCCCACGCAAGTGACAGCCTCACCAAAACGCAAATCATAAAATAGTGCGTTAGATTCATATACTATTAGACAACATATATTTTGATATGAATATATTCGTTTCTAATACTTGCTCGGCGTTCAAATGTGCGTAATAATTATATTTATGGCGTCGCATCAATTCGTCGTGAGGTATGTATAGTCCTACGTGAGTTGGGTCTAGTTCGATGTCTTTGTTTTCCATTAAATCTTCTAAGTATATGGGTTTATTGTCGCTGGTTGTGACGCCATACATATTACCATTTAAAACGGGAATATCCATTTTTTTTAAATACGATTTTGTAAAAAATTGGGTTTCATTGGTCAAATCTTTTGAAAAGGAATTTATCGCCGAACCTAAAATTGGATTGTTTGCGTTCGACCCCATAATTGCGGTCGAATAAACATAAGTTTCAAGCGTAGAATTTAATCCTTGGTTGGGTAGTTCGCATACATAAAACGTATTTAATTTGTCTAAACTAACTATAGATTTACGCATATACATAGAACATGGAAGGACAACGCCACCGTAAGTGTATAATAGATTCAACAAAGAATGTTTGCGATAGGTTTCAAGCAACTCACCCGATAATTTTTGGTAATCCACTTCATCGCCTAACAACGTAGCAAAGTTGGAATCGTCCAATAAAATAATATCGTAATATTGTCCACAATAATCAATGATAGATTTTACACACAGAGCAATATAATCTAAATTCATATCGTAAGACCCTCTTATTTGTCTCCAATTGCGAGAATTTTTTTCGTGAGGTAAATGAATCCATAGTTTACGCTTGGGTGAATGCTTTAAATGTTGTATATCTTTGAAAAAATAGTCGTTTAAATCCAAAGGTTCGGATTTTATTTTTCGCATAAGTTCTTTGTACGTGTCTCTATAATTGTATAACACAAATATCAAAAGTAAAACCATTATAATTGTGATTTCAACCATTATATATAGTCTAATTTAAAAAATCTAGAATTATAGTCTTTCTGTTTTTTCTCCATTTGTTCTTCTCGTTCTTTGTATTCATACGCAAGTTTAAGGGATTCGTGTGTATTTTTTTTATATTCTTGTTGTAATATTTGCTTCGGTTCCGGTAAATGGTCGATGGTTTCTCCGCGATGTATTTGATATTCTTGAACGTTTTTAAACTTGGGTGTTTCTCGAAACACTTTTTCTTCGTCTATACCTATGATCGAATGTTTATGAGCTTCTTTTAAATCACTATAGACTTTCCCGAACACTTGTTCAGGTACTGGTTCTTTTACCACAACCATTTCTTTCATCAACATTTGTCGCGACTTTTCGATATTATCTTTGTCGTAAATGTCTTGATTGGATTGTATCCATTGTTCGTATCCATAGGCTTCGTCATCCGATTTTACGTGAATATTTTCAAACATATGGTTGAAGTGTTTCAGAAAATCCTTTTTTTTATATTTTTTCTTGTCTATGTAGTTCTTAAACGTATCGTCAATAGGTATGTCGTCGCTAGATACGTGATGTTTTGTATAATTGTAAACGGCTTCTAATTTCTTGTATCCGTCTAAATATTTCAAATAATGATGTTTCATGTCTGGATTTCTTACATGTTTATCTGGGTGCAACATCAACACCTTTTTCTTGGCATCGCGCAAATCATTATCGCTAAAAGGAATAGTTAAATCAAACATAGATAAAAGCGATTCTAAACTCATTAAGTTATTTCAATATTATTTTTTGTTGTTTTTATTCTAACAGAGACAAATTATAAAATTGAAATAGATTCATAACATATAAGTATTACAACATGAGTGTGATAAACGAAGAAAAAACAAATAAGGGTACAGGTGCGGGTGGCGCAAATACAAATTATTATGGAAAAAAGTTTGAAGAAAAAACGAATAACCAAATAAGATTGTTAGAAATGGGATACACCAAACATAGTTTTACCAAGAAAGCATATTACTTATCAAAAACATTTGAAGATAAAACAATTGTGTTTGTATTACAAAATGTGCTAAAAATGTATATGAAAAATAAATACAAAATAGAATTGTTTAGATGTCCTGATGAAGCATATATTATTGAATATAAAAGTGGTAGAAAAGTAATAAAAATATTGGAAAAAAAAGAACAAAATGTAGAAGGTTCGGTCGAAACAAAATTATGGTCTGGTCCTTCGCTTAAAAGAGAATATGAATTAGTTTTGGGAACGGAGTTCGTGGTGTTTTATGGTTTCTGTGTAAGTTCTTTTTTGAAAAATAAATTTACTTCAACTCATAAAAAATATACAATATTGAATACCATATTTAATGAACATGATATTTCGGTTTTATTTGGCGACGATGAAAACTATTTTGAAACATTGGATATATGGTTTAATAATTCTTTATAATAACTTCTTTCGCCTTTGTGTCTGGATGTTTCGAATGAATGGACCTTTTACATAAAATGGATATAGTGCTATATTTTTCTTCTGTAAAGTTTTCACGTACTAAACTTACATCAGCATTACTTAACATTATTTTTTTATTTGTATCCGTTAAAACGTGTATTAATTTAAATAAATCATTCTGTTGTTCTAGGTTAAATCCATTTTTAGTATATCCTACAAATGAAGTTTTTTTTTCAGGGGCATATGGAGGGTCAAGATATACAAAATCATTTTCTTGTATATTTGTGGTTAACGATTTATTAAAATCACAGCATTCAAATACTACATTTTCTATTAGCATATGGATTTCTTCCAAGTGTTCTTTATTTATAATTTCTGGATTTTTATAGTTCCCGTATGGAACATTGAATCCGTTTGGTCCAACCCTAAACATACCTCTAAAGCACGTTTTGTTTAAGAATATAAACATAGCTGAACCTAAAATACTTTTTTTATCCATTAAACGATTATATTCACTTCTCACCCAATAATAATAATTTTCTTTCGACACTTTTGCTTCTTCTATGTTTTTGGGTGTTCTATTTATGTCTCCATTTCCACATTCATTAAAATCCATAATAATGGTTTTCAATGTATCATATAATTCGTGATGATGTGTTTGAATATTTTTGTAGATATAAATCAAGGATTCATTCGAATCGTACGCGTATATATTATTGTGTATTTTTATAAGTCCGCTTTTTACATAACACAATAAACTTAATAAAACACTGCCTCCCCCTAAAAATACTTCGCGATAATTATTTATCTCAACAGGGAAATTTGTAATAAGTGTATCTATGATTTGTGTTTTTCCGCCAACCCACTTTAAAATTGGTTTTGGGATATGTATTTTTTTATTTTTGCATTGAGCCGTTTGATTGAGTTCTTTTTTACATTGCGATTTGTTCATTTACTTATAAGTAAATATAAGGTTTCAAATCAATTTTCACATAATTTGCCTCTACCAATATAAACAAATATCTTTATATATATACCCGTTAACAAAACAATGAAAAAAATGTCAAACACATTCTATGACAGATTATATTTGTCTGAAAAGAGACCTATGTTGCGACGAAGATTACAATAAAGATAAAATTATAGATTACTTTATAAACAATTACAAACGTATATATCCTGACGATTATTTGGGTTGGATTTCAAATGATTTATGTAAATATATAGGATACAAAAATACGTTGATAAATAAAAAAAGACAATAAAGGAGTAAGATTATGGAATGAAATGGAAAAACCCAGCGCAAATATAAGTGAAGATAAATTGAGACAAAATTTGCGCGAGTTTCCTTTGTATTTCTTATTATCCTTTTTAGGAACGTCTTGTATATTATATGCTTATGTAGAATAGAGAAAATGTATTAGTTTACATAAAGGGTAAATAGAAAAGTTTACTTTGTTAAAATCCTTAGATAATGAATCATTTGTTCTTTCGTAATAAAAGATATATCATAATTCACAATATATCCTTGTAACAAATTAATAATTGAAATATTATCCACTTTATTTTTTATAAATTTTGAATTACAATTCAATAACGATGCATAACCCAATAGTTGTAAAATTTCATAAACATATTTTCCACCAGAGGTACATTTAATGTCATACAAATAATTGTTTATTACTAAATCACAATCAGACGGAATACTTTTATTATCTAATAATCCAATTGAATATCCTAATGTCCGATTTAATAAACATTTGAGTTTTCATTTAATAAATCTAAACACAATTGTTGTAATGGTATAATTAATATTTCAATACCTATATTGTCATTTTGTAATAAATTAACCATTTTATATATCCGCCTCAAAATCGCGGACAATTATTTTTGGTAATTCGTGAAACAACTGGTTTCAATTTATTGCCGAACACATTTTGTCCAACATCATTGGATTTAGACGTGGAAATGTATGCGGATTATTTTCTAAAAAAGGGGGAGGCATTTTTAAAAATGAACCAAAAAAGTTTTAATGAATGTTTGCCCTATGTGTTGTGTGGAATTGTAAAAAAATAAAATTCAATATTATTATGCGAAACATCCTTCGTGTGACATAAGAAGAATTATAAAATACATTCAACAACAAAACAAAAAATTGGTTCCAAATGTAAAAACAAAGCATTCATAAAAGATAAATAGATTCCATTGATATTATGAAAGAATTAAACTCCTTGAAACCTTTGGTAAATAAAACCACCCAACAAATGATCGACAACATAGATTTAACATTATACGATAGTTCTATTTTGAAAGAATCATTGACAATGACGACGAAGGACGAAACGCATATTATAATCATTTGAAAAAAGTACATCAAGCGTATGTGAATAATTATTCTACGTTGAACGTTTGGATTAGTCGTGCTCTGTTGTATCGCGCAGAAAGTTGTGCACCGACGATTTATCACGCGGTCTATAACATACAAGCCAAACCAACAAACAAAGAAAGTAAATTATTGAATCAATACATACAGCCTTATGGATATATATTGTCTATATATGAACAATTAGGATATTTGAATCGTTTTTATCGCAAACCTTCAAATAAAACGTGTAACCACAAAAAGTCCAACTTAAAAACACGTAAATATTTAAGTCGTATAAAACATGGGCGGATATGTTGAAAACGTATGATTAATCCACCTCAAAATCGCGGTCGCTTATTGGGGCTTTGTCCGCAAGGACCACAATGGTCTTCGTTGGTTAAATGAATTTTATAGTCCAACTTTTTCGGACAACTTTCAGTTCGCCAACGCCCAAGTGGTTTTTGGACACGTTGTATAAAATTCATTTGAATAAAGTTTTTATACATCATCTTGATATAGTTCATAATATATCATATAGGTTTACTTTAAATATTTTTCAAACAAGTCTTAAACATTTGTTCAATGGCGTCTTTGTTTGCACCAGTCACATTATAACTGGGTACATAAAACGTGTCTTCATCGAATCTGGATTTATAATACACACAAAACGCCGGTATACCATTCAGCATTTTCTTCTTTTTGAAAAAAGCATAGGTGTCTGAATATTCGTCCACATCGACTTCATAATAACGGAAGTCGGCGTGTTTATATGTGTCTAACATTTGTCTCACAAAAGGAGCAATGGACTTACAAGGACCGCACCACTTGGCACCGAATTTAAGAATCGTCACTTCTTTGTCACTATTTTTTAGAAATTCTTTAAAGTCGTGTCTATTTTGAAACATTACATATGTACAATATTATTTATGTTCTAATACAAACTTATCCAGTGCTTTGACCGGTATATAATTCAAATCCACATGCGCTTCCCAAAAGAAATGACAAAAAGCATATTGAATGTCATAATGTTTTACTTTTAAATAAGGAAATTCTTTCAAGACTTGATCCATATTCTGGGTTGGAATCAAATGAAAATCGTCGTAAGGCAACACATATAATAATTGTGTAATCGGGTTGACATAAGTGGTGTTTTTGGTCTTTAAAAAACTTTCGCCATACAACGGAAAATGATGGAGCAACGATTTAAATAATGGCGCGTAATGCATACGATAATACATATATAAATCTACGTCTTCCCCTTTATAATATGCCCACGTCCACTCTAACATTTCTAAATAATTTTTACAAATATCTTCGTCGTTTTTTTGTTTGAATAAAATTTCGTTGTATTTATCTGGATATTGGTTTAAATATTCTTCTTCGTCAGTATCGTATAACGGCAAATGGTTCAGTCGGTCAGCGTGTGTGATATTGGTTCGTTTACGTGTTGGTTTCCACATAATTTGCTTTGCGATCATTGCTTGTTCGTCTTTCGACAAAGAATAAAACAACTTATAGAGTTCGCTCCATATTATGCGTCCATTTTGAATCAACTTTACATTTGTTTTTTTATGATGGTGTAAAATATATTCGATGCCTCCATTACGAATGTTGATGGACGGAAAATGGGGTAAGAAATCGTTCCCACACAAAAAGCATAAAAAGCAATATTCTTCCACATCTACAATTTCGCAGATTTGTTTTCCTAAAAGGTCTATGTCCAAAATATAGTCGTATTTTTTGTTTATATAGTTCAAGTATTCGAAATACTTGGTTTCACGATATAAAAAAATCTTATAGTTTTGTTGTAAAAGAGATAACATAATCAAATCCGCGTCTAACCCGTAAATGATATGGTGTTCGTCTTCCGATTCACAACGCATAAAGTGAAATATTTTATTTTCACCTTCGCCCGGTTCGTCTGTACCGCTTAATATGGTATGTGTGTCCATTTTGTCTCGCAAATATGTGTTCAATTCATTCATAAATAATGTGCCAGGCGTGATTTTGTTGGTGTCACTTTGGGTCCCCAAAATAGTGTTAGTTAAAAGAGATTTATATCGTCTTTGTTTTTGTTGAACCATTTTCGCTAAAGGCGCGACGCCATCAAAGCATATAAATGTCTTTTTAGGAGAAAACAATTTTTGTAAATTTAAAATAGAATGATATACGTGTTCGTAAATATTACCTTCTTTATTCAAATGCTCATAAATAATAGAATTGGCATCTAAATATAAATTATGACAAACAATATTGTTCCTTTTCAGTATATGCTTATGATGTTTTAGAATATAAGAAAAGTAACTAGGTATACCCATTTATTACATTTATGTTTTTATTTTTAATATTTATTTATTATAAGTTATGACTATTCAATTATCAAACGTGAATCCTCCTCGCGTGACATCAGAACCTCAACCAGTATTGAAACAAGATTTAACCAGTATTTTTGGATTTATTACGCTAATAGGCCCTTTTTTTATAATGTTTATGTTGGTGTCTCTTTCTATATTCAATTCGAATTTCAAAGGATTTTTCTATTTGATTGGAGCGTCTCTTTTGTTTGTCATGGTCAATGTATTAAATAGTACCAATACAAACAACCAAACTACCAATCCAGTGTTTTGTAATTTATTCGCATCTAGTGTCGGGTTTACCGTTCCATCGTTCAATAGTTCTCTATATATATTTACGCTTACTTATTTGATGGTTCCTATGATAAGTTATAACATGTTTAATATACCATTGGTACTATTTTTTGTATTTATGTTTTCATTGGATACTATCACTCGGACTACTTATATTTCGTGTACTGACGTACGTGGTGTTTTATTAGGATCTCTAATTGGATTTGTTTGGGGAATCGTGTATTATTTTATTTTGTCTCAAAATGAAAGTACCAAGGTGTTTTTATATTACAACGATTTTGAGTCGAGTAGAACCGCTTGTATGAAACCAAGCGCACAAAAATTTGTATGTAGCGTAAATAAAAACGCAGTATTATCTTAAACAAAATCATAATTATCGCGATGTTCCAGAAAATATTTCCGCGTTTTAGTCACGATGATTTCTCGGTGAAATTGATACAACATCATATTTGTATTGTGTTTTATTTGTTTGTATATTTTGAAAAACTCGTTTAATATGTGGTTTAAACTATCACTATGTAAACTATCCACTTGGTTATATTCCACTATCGGTTGCTTTAATTTTGAATTGACTTTATTATGAAAATCCCATATAAACTTCTTAAACTCTTCGCGTGTTTTTATGTTTTTTATGTTATATTTTTTCAACAATGAAATGGCTTCTTGAGAACACAACGGACAAGGTAGATTTTTACAAATGACAGTGATACAATCAAGCGCTTGTTGAATTTGTTCGCCATCATCTTTCATTCGAATCGTCATCGTATGAAATAACTTCCAAGTTATATTTCCCCATAGTTTCTTTGACATAATATAAAGATATACACATAATATATTTATGGAATTATGCCTTATTAGCAAAGAAACTATGGAACACGAAATTAAATTACCTTGTAATCATTCGTTTGAATATATTTATTTGTACCACGAAATCATTGAGCAAAAGAAAACATCTACGAAAGGGTTCAATTGTCCATATTGTAGGGCATTTTATGAACATAGCATCCCTTATTATGAATTAGAAGGGATAGAAAAAAAAACAAAAATCAATTATCACCCTTCTAAAACGTTACCTTTGTTGACGTGTTTATTGTGTTCTTCGCCCGGACATTTGTTTACGCATGGTTGTTATTGTATTTCACATTCTAAACTCAAACGTAAATGTTTAGGCGTTTGTAAAACAGGACAACCTTGTAAGAACAACGCTGACCGCGACCTTTATTGTAAAATACATTCTAAAAATAATATAGGTGTATAATATAATGCCTACGTTGAAAAGAAAACCGAAAATACATATTAAAAAGCGCAATGGAAAAAATACACAGCGTGTTTATAGGGGTGGGGAGCTGGGTGTTTTAACAAAAAAAGAAGCTAAAGACTTATTCGTGGTAAGTAGCGGAGATATGAAAACACTGTTGGAGATTAAAAAAGAAACCAAGTACGACCCGAATAATCACGACGGTTTTCGTATTTTAGCGTTAAATAAAGAGATAAGAAACAAAATAGAAGGTGGTATTTCTTACCGCATCCCCTCTACTTCTGATGAGATAACTAATGATGCTGCAAAAGTGGAACATTTCCTACAATTGTTAACAAATAATAAAGGAAAGGGATATACCAAAAATCAGGCTAATACAGAATTGCACGCAGATATGAAAGTCGATAACTTAAAAAGAGCTCTTGCTTATATTCGGTTAATGATATATAATATGGAAATTCAGGCTGGCGGGGCAAATTTGGAAAACCTCGAAAAGGATATTGTTCTTATTTTTTCTGAGTTGGATAGTCTGCCTTCTGTAGCCGAAGCGGTGCCGGGTGAGGACAATCAATCGGTGACGGGAGCGCAGACGGGCGATGACAATGAAGCGGGATAGGAAGGGAATACGGTAGTGCAGACAGGAAATGGCAAACCACTGTGATCGCATATTTAAAGCGGTAGTTATGACATAAATTATTACACCTTTGAACATTTAAAACGCCGACTTAATCCAAATATTTTTTAGGTTTTCGTTTTCTTGTTGATGGTCTTT
>Ga0307946_1001173_pt1 | contig 12707 bp, 7 predicted proteins | sample OrgLakmetagen230_FD_203153 | JGI IMG/M metagenome (GOLD analysis project Ga0307946, IMG submission 203153) | Saline water microbial communities from Organic Lake, Antarctica - #230 | ecosystem: Environmental > Aquatic > Non-marine Saline and Alkaline > Saline | place: Antarctica: Organic Lake...
ATCACCACAGCTTTTCGCTGCCCTGTAATTTTTACCACGTCATTTACGGTAAATATTTCCAGACCAAGATCATCCAGCGTTCTATATAAGGTAAAAAAATCCATTTTAAACTATTTATTAGTGCAAATATAAGAAACATTTAGTAGTTTAAAGTATACATTATTGTTTATTATTGATGAATGAATATTATTTTAAACTCCTCGCCCTAACCCTCCCGCCGGAGTGGGACAAGTTCTCCGGAAGGAGAGCCAGTTCCGGAAAACGGGAATTAGGGATGAGGATTCAACTAACCCCGGCTTTCAGGCTGGGGTTTTTGAGCCACCCACCAACCCAACTACGCCGTCGCCGGGATCTTTTTAGCAATCTCAAGCCAGAGACAGGCGGAACCTTCTGGAAAATAAGCAAAATCAAGTTGCACTTTTGGCTTGTCCCAAAAGTACCAAGCCAGAAGCCTCGGGACAAGCCTTTAACCTATAATATTGGCATTCAACACCATTCCCTTCTCCCTGGGGAGATGCCGATAGTTATCGGCAAGGGTGAGGGGCCTACACAGCCATGCTCATACCGGCTCGCTCGTGAATGGCTACGCGAAGCCTCCCCAAAAAATTTCCGCTTGTTTTGTAAGCAATACCCTTTGAGGGCAAGGATAACGGGGTTGAGAAATTCCCTGTCCTTAGCGCAGCTTTTTAGCTCCATGAGGCCATGGATCCCCGGTTTCCAGCCGGGTCTGAAACACCCTAAGTCCTAACAAATTCCCTTAAGTTCAACCCTTTTAGGGTTGTTTTCTGGCAGACAATCTAAGAACACCGGGTTTTACCCGGCGCTATTCATATTAAACCGCTTCGCGGTTGTTTATTGCAGAATGGCTGATACACGCATAAAAGAGTGAGAGCTACTTTCATATGCCTGCAATAACGCAGCACCGGGTAGCGCCCGCTGATCTTGCCGCCTCCGCCGCCCCTCACCGCCGTCGCCGGTAACTTCTTAGCTATCCAACACCGGATAAAGGCGGAACCTCCGGGAAAAATTTCACACTGCTGGTGCGGCTTGCCCTTCGTCTACCTCACCTCCCGGCCTCATCCCCTCAAGGAGAGAAGAAGTAGCGCCCGGGCGACGCCAGCAATCGTAACCATTCCCTTTCCGTTTTTCGTGAGTCAGGGATGGGACGACAGCATATTAACACGTCACGGCATCTCCGGCATACGCCACCGAATAAGGCACACAATACTTTGTTCTATGCCGTATCCTTCCGCCAAATGTAGCGGGCATAGAAAAACACCACTAAAAACAGCAACGCCGGTAAAAACAAGGAGATTTTAATGCTTCCGGTAACATCTGAAATCGCTGCCTGCATCACCGGAAAAACAGCTCCACCCAGTATGGCCATTACCAGTCCTGAGCCGGCAATTTTGGTGTCTTCGCCTAATCCGTCTACTGCAAGTCCGAAAATGGTCGGAAACATTAGCGACAAAAATGCCGAAACCATCATGAGGGCAATCACACCAGTCATCCCCGCAGTAAAAATTGCTGTTAATAAGGACACAATTCCGGCAATAGCCGCTATCCCCAAAATTTTTGACGGGAGAAAATACTTCATAATCCCGGTGGCTATAAAACGTCCTGCCGTAAATAAAACCAGCGACAAAATATAATAATTAGCTGCTTCGTCTTCAGCTACAGCTAATTCTGCCATAACATAACGGATAGTAAACGACCACACCCCAATCTGGATACCCATATAGGCAAACAAAGCCATCACACCTTTCCAGTAGCGCGGCACGCTCATCAACTTTTTCAGTGACGCTGCAATACTGAATGCAGAACCTGCCCCGGAAGTCTTTGGGAGGGGAGTAAATCTGATGATAAGCGCTATGACTATCAAAACAAAAGCCACACCTGCATAAGGCCCCATTACAGCTTTCAGTTCAGATGTTTGAAGTATATGAAGCTGTTCGGGTGTCATCAGACTGCGACGCGCCGCATCGGCACGATCCAGTCCTGACAGAATAAACAACTTGCTGAGCAACACCCCTGTAACAGCTCCGATCGGATTAAAGGACTGGGCCAGATTCAGGCGCCGGGTGGCTGTTTCCTTAGGCCCGATGACCAGGATGTAAGGATTGGCAGCTGTTTCAAGCACTGACAACCCTCCGGCTAAGATGAATAGTGCAATTAAAAAATGGCCGTATTGCATCGTAAGGCTGGCAGGGTAAAACAGCAATGCTCCGGCAATATAAAAGGACAACCCCAACAAAACCCCCGCTTTGTAAGAATACCGGCGGATAAAGAGCGCTGCCGGAAAAGCCAGAAAAAAATAAGCCCCGTAAAAGGAAAGCTGTATCAGAGAAGTCTGAAAGTCGGTCATGCTCATAATTCGCTTAAAAGCAGCAAGCAAAGTATCGGTCATATTAGAAGCCAAACCCCAAAAAAAGAACAGAGAAGTTAGCAGTATCAGCGCAAGCGTATTTCTTTTCATAGCCTGAAAATTTTATATCGATGTAAAAATAAAGAATGGATCTGTCTGAGGCTTTCAGCTATGTAACATCTTTTATACTTATGTAACAAAAGCAACATTTTTATCATATGTGTATCATTTTTGATGCTTTTTGTAACCTCATTGCTATACACCGGCATCTATATAGAATACTTTTGGTCTAAAGTTGAATGATGTAAAAACCACAACCGTGCTCATCATTTTTTTAAAGGTTTTACGCAAACGTTTTCAGCGCACTTAAAAAAAGGTTAAACAGATGATGGCTGCAATAAACTTACAGCTGCAAAAGAGGAACATAAATATTATCGCACCGGTAAACTATTACAATTGAAACATAAAAAAAAGATGTGTTATGACAAATTCTTTAACCAACGTAGAGTACTAACTAAAAACTAAATCTATTACTTATGAGAAATTATTTACTACATCTTCAAAAAATGGCAACACATGGCATTATTGCTTTATTAATGCTATTTCCTGTGTTGGCATTCTCTCAGACCATAACGGTTTCGGGAGAAGTAACAAATGAAAAAGAGGAATCTGTTCCCGGAGTAAGTGTAGTAGTAAAAGGAACCACCAGAGGTACGATTACTGATTTGGATGGCCGCTACACCCTCGGGAATGCTCCTTCTGAAGGCACCCTGGTTTATTCTTATGTGGGAATGAAGACCCGGGAAATCCAGGTAGAGGGACGCACTACTATTAATGTTGAATTAAAACGCCAGATCACCGGCCTGAATGAAATTGTGGTGGTAGGATACCAGATTCAGCGCAAAGCAGACCTGACGGGCTCCATCGAGGTGGTGGAGATGGAAGACATCGATGAGGTCAGCCTGAGCTCAGGGAACCCAATGCAGGCATTGCAGGGCCGCGTGCCGGGGTTGTACATAGAAAAAACAGGAAACCCCACCGGCATGAACAACCAGGTGCTGGTCCGTGGCGTAAACACCTTAGGAGATAACAATCCATTGTATGTCATAGACGGAATCCCCACAAAACGTCCCGAAGTATTTCAGTCGCTAACAGCCGGTTCTATTGAGTCGGTGCAGATTCTGAAAGATGCCTCCGCGTCGAGCATCTATGGTGCGCGTGCCTCTAACGGGGTTATTATCGTGGAAACCAAAGACGGCTCCAATCAGGATGGGAAAGTTCATGTGGTGTTTAACTCAAACTTTTCGGCCCAGTCTGAAAAGCCACAGCGTTTTGAGATGCTTGATGCTGTGGGCAGAGGGAAAGCCCTGTGGCGTGCTTCAGTGAATGATGGCGTTGATCCTGCCAGCGGCTACGGCGAAATTTATGATTTCGACTGGAATGGCAACTTTGACAACCCTGTTTTAAACAGTGTTACCCCACGGCCTTATGTGGGCGGCAATACCAATGTTCCCGCCGGCGATACCGACTGGCAGGATGCTTCTTACGAAACCGGTTTTGTTACCAACAACAACCTGACCATCACCAGCGGTAACAAGACTTCTTCTGCTTTACTCGATATTGGATATATCAAAAACACGGGCATGCTAAAATATACCAATTACGACCGTCTCAATGCCCGCCTGAATGTGCAAAGCTCTTTTCTTGACCAGAAAGTTCGCGTGGGGATGAATGTGCATGGGGTTTCGTCTAATGAAACACTGCAAACCCCCGACCTGGGGAGTGCTCCTACTCCGGGGCTGGCGATTACGCTGGCGCCCACCATACCACTCTACACAGAAGACGGCGAATTTGCCGGCCCTTTAGGCTCCGGTTATTCTGACCGGAACAACCCGGTGCATATGCAGTACATCAACCGCTGGGATAATACCAACAGGAGTTTCCTTTTCGGGAATGTATTTGCTGAGGCGCAGCTGGCGGAAAACCTGGTATTCAGAACAAACCTGGGTTTGGATTACAGTACGATACACGATATTGATATCGAACAAACCTTTACGGAAGGATTTATTGCCCGTAATGTAAATTCTTTGCAAGACATCTCCAGCCAATACACCAGCACCTCCTGGTCGAATACGCTGAACTACACCTTTGGCATCGGGAAGAGTAATTTTGGTATTTTACTGGGATTGGAAACCATCTCAGAAGATTACAGCGATGTAACAGCATACAAGGAAGATTTTGCCGTTCAAACGGAAGACTATTTTGTAATGAGTGCAGGCACCAGTAACGGAAACAGCTTTGGTGAGGCTAACGCCAGCACCTTACTGTCGCAGTTCGGAAAAATAGACTACAACTATAATAACAAATACCTGGCTTCATTTACGATTCGCCGCGACGGCTCTTCAAGGTTCGGTGAAGACAACCGCTATGGTATTTTCCCGGCTGCCACATTAGGATGGCGTATCAGTGAAGAGGCCTTTATGAACTCGGTAGGGTTCTTGTCAGACCTGAAATTCAGGGCCGGTTACGGTGTTGTAGGTAATCAGGATATCGGTTCCTATGCCAGCCTGGGACTTTTTGCTCCGCGCTATGGCGCAAATGCAGCACAGGTTTCAAGTATCGGTCATGTCGATTTCTTCGACACATACTGGAATGTGGGCACAGCTTATGATTTATCGGGCGCTAACACCGGTAACCTGCCATCAGGTTTCGTCTCTATCCAGGCTGCCAACCCTGCACTGCGGTGGGAATCTACAGAAGAAATCAATGTGGGAGTGGACTTTAGCATCCTCGAAAACAAAATCAGGGGAGCCTTCGACTACTTCTTCCGCGAAACCAAAGATATTCTGATACAACCCCCGGTAGCCTCGGCAGTAGGCGAAGGCCAGTTGCAATGGCTCAACGGGGCCACTAAAGAAAACAAAGGATGGGAGTTTAGCCTGACCTACAAAGGTATGATTAACAAAGACTTTACTTATGCTATTTCCGGAATGGCAGGGCATGTGGTAGACCAAATCACCGAACTTCCCGAGGAAGTCCGTGCGGCCTATCCGGGCAATGCCGAGCAATCTATTCTGGGGGAATCCGAGCGTTCTATTTTTGGCTATGTCACCGACGGGATATTCCAGAACCAGTCGGAAGTAGATGCTCATGCCGACCAGGTTGGAAAGGGTGTGGGACGCATCCGTTACGAAGACCTGAATAATGACGGAAAAATTGATGCCCTTGACCAGAAATTCCTGGGAACCACCTTGCCGGGATTGGAGTATGGTATCAATATCAGTGCTAAATACAAGCAGTTTGATTTTAGCATGTTTGGCTCTGGTGTTGCCGATAAAACCGGCTTTGATGCTTACACCTATTACAATGAGTTTATCAGAGGGCGCGACAATGTAGGCCCCGGCACCCTTGATGCCTGGACGCCCGACAATCCTGATGCAAGCATCCCTGCCCTGACCTTATCGGATGCCAACAACGAAACACGCACCTCCGATTATTTCATGGTAAATGCTTCCTATTTTAAAATCCGCAACATTCAGTTAGGCTACTCCCTGCCGGAAGTTGTCCTGAACAAAACCGGATTTGAACGCGTGAGGCTTTATCTTATGGCCGAAAACCTATTCTGGATTAACAGCAGTGAGTTTACAGGACCCGATCCGGAAAGGACGGATATCAACAATATTCCTGTACCCACAACTTATTCATTTGGTATAAATGTAGCTATCTAAACGAAAAAAAATAACAACTATGAAATATTTAAAACTGAATATTATATTACTGATTGCATTCCTTTTCATTGGTTATGCATGCGAAGACCCCCTGGAGGCAGAACCCAAAGGAACCTTATCAGCCAGCGCCCCCACACCGGAAAGCGCTGAAGGATTAGTGGTTGCGGCTTATGCCGGAATTGGTAACGACGACATGATTGGCCCTATGACCAGCATGTGGGCTTACGGCAGCGTAAGGTCCGACGATGCTTATAAAGGCGGCGGTGGTGTTGCCGACGTCCCGGATATCAACTTCTTTGAACAGTATAACCTGACCAATCCTTCGCAGGACTGGATGCTTCCTTATAGCTGGGAGAACTACTATAAAGCCATTTCCCGGGCCAATTCAGCGTTAAGGGCGCTGAACGAACTGGGTGATGACAGTTATGAAGAACGGACAACACGCATTGCTGAGGTACGCTTTTTAAGAGGCCACAGCCACTTTATGCTAAAGCAGTTGTTCAAGTACATTCCCTATATCGATGAAACATTATCCAACGAAGAAATCCTGCAAACATCCAACAAGGAATACAGCAATGATGAACTCTGGAATAAAATTGCTGCGGATTTTGAGTTTGCTATGAATAATCTTCCTGAAAACCAGCCTGAAGTGGGCCGCGCCAACAAATATGCCGCAGCCGCTTACCTGGCTAAACTGCGCCTATTCCAGGCTTATGAGCAAAATGAAAGTCACCAGGTAGTGAATATCAACCAGCAAAGACTTCAGGAAGTGGTAGACCTGACAAATATGGTGATCAACTCAGGGCTTTACGCTTTGCAAGACGATTTTGCTGAAAACTTCCTTTACGGATATGACAACGGCCCGGAATCTGTTTTTGCGGTGCAGTTTTCTAAAGATGACGGCACTACTGTAGGAAGACTGAGCTTTGTTACCGGACTGAATTATCCTCACGGCGCCTCGCAATATGGTTGCTGTGGATTCCACGCGCCCAGTCAGAATCTTGTTAATGCATTCTCTACAACTGCCGACGGCCTCCCGAACTTTGACTCTTATAACGACCAGGAGCTTAGCGCCGAAGATATTACTCCCGACGGCACACCCGTGGATCCCCGCATCGATCATTCGGTAGGTATGGATGGACATCCCTATAAATACCGTAATGAAGAGGATTATATTTTTAGCAACAGCTGGGTACGCGACCCGGGTGTATACGGTTATTTCCACAGCATGAAAGAACAGCAGGCTGCCGATTCTCCAAGCTACAAAAAAGAAGGCCCCTTTATTGGCGCTTCTGTAAACATCGACATTATTCGTTATGCGGATGTGTTGCTGTGGCAGGCCGAAGCTTACATCGAAATGGGACAGCCCGATCTGGCCCGCCCCCTTATTAACGAGGTGAGGCAAAGAGCTGCCGAAAGCACCGGGCGCACTGAGCTTGCCGATGGAACGTCTCCTTCCAATTATCATGTGGAAACATATGACGGCACCAATTTCACCTGGAACCAGGAGAACGCCCGCAAAGCACTGCGTTGGGAAAGAAGAATGGAATTTGCACTGGAAGGGCACCGCTACTTTGACCTCGTGCGCTGGGGGATTGCCGCCGAAACACTGAACGGTTATCTGGATAAAGAAAAAGAGCGTCGCGATTTCCTGAAAGATGCGCAATTTACAGCCGGACGCGATGAATACTATCCTATCCCGCAAAGGGAAATAGATTTTACCAAGGGATTATACGAACAAAATCCGGGGTACTAAAAATCTGAACACAACCGGGAAGCGGAATCCCGCTTCCCGGTTTTCATCAAAAAATATCTAAGATGAAGAAAGAGCTTACAGTGATACTTATTACGATAGTAATAATAGCCGGTTGCACACCAAAGCAGGAATCACCGGAAGCTATGCTTCATTTTACGGGAAGCCCGAACGAAAAAAACATCCGGCCTGTGGAGCTGGTCAGTGCTGACAACAGCTACCACTTGTTTTACCGTTACGAAAACCCCCATGACTCCTCTTTTATAGGACATTCCACCAGCACCAACCTCTATCATTGGAAATATCCCCGCCAAACCCTTCCATTTTCCCCGGAAAAAAATGCGGTTACTTTCTTTTCTTCTGACACATTTTCTTCAACAGGTAGCGAACAAATCATTGCCGCTGCAATCAACCACAACGACCTTCAAAACATTACCTTTTACTCCCATTCGGCAAACACTAAAAAATGGCGCCAACACAGTTTTTCAGGCGAATTATCGACCATTCCTGCTACAGCAAAAGATATTAAAATATTTTATCATCCCCTGGAAGGATGGCACCTGGCGCTTTTAACAGGCACTGAAATATGGTTCTACCAAACCAAAGATCAAAAAACCTGGCAACATACCGGCACCACAAAACAGGAAGATATCGGACAAGAGAATACTTTTAGTGATATCGACATCGTAGCCATGACTTTAGAAAACGAACCGCTGCAAATGTGGGTGCTGCTTCTGACCGCCTCCAAAGGCTCTCCCAACCAAAGCGCAGGCACGAAATATATTGCCGGGGATTTTTCGGAGGGCGTTTTTCTACCCTCCTGTAATGATTTTGGATGGATCGATTATGGAAGCGACCAGCAATGTGCCGTGGCAGTTACATCCCGGCAAAAGGGCGGGGAATTAAGCTTAAGTCTGGGAGCTTTAGCACGCCATAACGTAAAATCAGAAAGCCTTTCGCTTCCGCGGAAAATATCCCTTTATGAAGAGTATAACCGTATTTTTCTTCGCTCAGGGATGTGGCACAAAACAGCCATGGATTATGAAAAGCAACAACAATTTGCCGAAAACAAATACAGCGGTTTTAATCCTCTGTCTAATAGCTTCTCGCTTCCGATGGAAATCAGCATCGCTTTTGATACTCATAACCGAAAATATCTGGATTATGCCACCGCTTTCGGTATCTCTTTTAAAAATGACAAAAAAGTATACCGGGCCGGATATCATACCGACAAACGCTACTTTTTTATAAAAGAGGGCACAACAGATGAAGAAGGGAATTTCCGGGTAACGCGGGCCAATTATGCCCCGATAATTTTTACCGGCAGCGAGCTGGAAATGCAGCTATATATCCACCCTAACGGAACAGAGCTTTTTGCACTCAACGGAAAAGTGTCGTTATCCCATCAGAGCAAAATGCATAGTAGCATTACCAATGCAGGTGTTTTTACAGAAGAAGGCAGTATTACCATTAACAAAGCAGAATTCAACAAAATAAAAGGAATACAGCAGGCAACTGCTAATCAAACCCAAAAAAAGGAGTATTATGAAAAAAATTAACGCAGTCGGTTTAGCCGTCATCATAGCCCTGGGAGGCTTTCTGTTCGGGTATGACATTGCTATGATGTCAGGACCTACCACACAAATCCAGGAATTTTTCTCCCTGAGTGATTCCATGCTGGGATTCACCGTAGCCATTGCCATCATTGGCACCATACTGGGAACAGTCATTATAGGTAAACCAGCTGAACAGTTCGGGCGAAAAAAATCGCTTATCTTTCTCTCGGCCATGTTTACCATTTCTGCCATTGGCAGTTCTGTAGCTGTAAACTGGCCCATGTTGCTGGTTTTCCGTTTCCTTACAGGCATTTTTCTGGGCGCCATTAGCGTGGTTACCCCCATGTTTATTGCAGAAATATCGCCGGCAAAAAAACGTGGAAGGCTGGTGTTACTGAACCAGTTTTTTATTGTAACAGCCATTTTCCTGGCTTATGTGGCAAACTACTTTATTGCGCAGGGATTAACCGGCGATACATGGCGTTTCATGATTGGTGTGGAAGCTATTCCTTCGCTAATTTTCTTTTTGCTTGTATTGCTTGTTGTCCCCAACAGCCCACGATGGCTGATAAACCAAAACCGTCACGAGGAAGCGCTGGAGGTATATCAAGCGATAGGAGCAGAAAATCCGGAAAAAGAAGTCGCCATTGTCAGAGAAGCAGCCAAAAAAGAGCAAAAGGTTTCTACCGGCAAACTCTTTACAAAAGCCAATCGTAAACCGGTCATCATGACAATTCTTATCGCCGCTTTCAATCAGCTGGCGGGCATTAATGCCATCATGATTTATGCTCCCCGGATTTTTGAGCTGGCCAATTTTGAAATTGACCTGGCGATGCTGCAATCCATCAGCGTTGGCTTTACCAATTTATTATTCACCTTCCTGGCCCTTTTCCTTATCGATAAGTATGGCCGGAAAACCCTGCTGATGATAGGGTCCGTAGGCATGGTTTTTTTCCTGGGGATGCTTTCAAAATCGTTTTTTACAAATGACTTCAGCGACCTTGGCGGTTATGGCGTTATGGTTTACCTGATGGGATTTATTGCTTTCTTTGCTTTCTCGCAGGGGGCCGTATTGTGGGTCTTTATTTCGGAAATATTCCCAAACAAGGTGCGTTCTAAAGGACAAGCTCTCGGCAGCTTTACACATTGGGTGATGGCAGCGGCTATGATATGGGGATTCCCTGTATTTGCACAGATGCCCGGCGTTGGCGGAGGCCCGGCATTTGCTTTCTTCGCCGTGATGATGGTGCTGCATTTCTTCTTTGCCTGGAAAGGGATCCCCGAAACCAAAGGCAAAACACTGGAAGAGATCCAGGAAGAGCTGGGAACCGGCGCGAAAAAATAATTTATTAATTCTACTTTACGACTATAAAATAGTTCATAAAAAGTGCAAATAATTCGCATAAACATTTCAATAACAGATAAATAAGTTGTATATTTACACCAATAAATAGAATAAAAATCATGACCGATTGAATTAAGACCATGTCTCAATGTCAATCGGATAAAAAAAATTTTGAAAAAATCCTAACCACCTGTAATTCAATTGCTAAGATTGAATTATACGGAAGTAAATTCAACGCCAATTTTAAAGTATACAGGCGGGATAATTCTCATACAGCCATCAATTATCTGAAAGGGTTATTCTGCTGTACAAAAGGACAAGCAAATATGGAGCGTATGGAAGAAGAAGTTTCAAACAGTGAATACAGGGCATACCAGCATTTCATAAGCAATTCCACCTGGAACTGGGAAGGGTTGCAGACGCAGGTTGCCCAAGAGGCTTCGTTACTGCTTGCCAAACAAAAAGCCAAGAATAAATTACCCGTTGGATATATTATTGATGAATCCGCTCACCTTAAAAAAGGCAAGAAATCAGTTGGGGTCGGCCGGCAGTATGCAGGTGTTATCGGCAAAGTGGACAATTGCCAGGTTGGGGTGTACTCCTCATTAGTTAACCACACTGCCAGCACCATAATAAACGAACGGATATTCTTGCCCAAAGCATGGGCTGAAGATCAGGGTAGATGCGAGGAAGCAAAAGTACCGGAAGGATACAGGGCTTTCAAGACGAAGCCGGAACTTGCTCTTGATATGATTAAACAGGATATTGAAAGAGGCGTTGCTTTTGATTGGATTGGTGGCGATGGGCTATATGGGCACAATACGGAACTGTGCGCAGGACTGGATGACTTGAGCTGTTTCTATGTTTTGGATGTGCATAAAGATGAAAAAGTATTTCTCGAAGAACCTGCCTTTTCCATTCCTATAGCAAAGCCTGGAAAAGGACGCAAGCCAACAAAGCTTCAGCCGAACATACAGCCTGTCAGGCTTGATAAATTTGTAGCCTCAATATCTGATAAACAGTGGAAGCTGGAAGAAATAAGAGATACTGTTAAAGGCAAGCTGATGTTACATATTCACAAACAAAATATATGGACATGGGATGGGAAAAGTGAAAAAGCGAAGAAAAAAGTTTTGATAATCACCAAAACCACAGAGGCAAAGCCAAAGATAAAATACAGCATAAGCAATGGCAACCTGGATGAACATACCCATAAAGAAAATGCCTATTTTGTGAGTCAGCGATATTGGGTGGAAAGGTCTTTCGACAATGCAAAAAATGAGCTTGGAATGTCTGATTATCAAATAAGGAAATGGCAGTCGTGGCATACGCATCATGCTATAGTCATGATGGCTTCATTATATATTGCCACACAATTAATTGAACATCAACAAGAGATTCCATTGCTTAGTTTCAGAGATGTAAGGATTATGTTAGTCGCGAATATCTGTGCCACTCAAATTGAAATGGAAAACAAAGCCAGACAAATGCAGAAGCGACATAAAAAACGACAGGCTGATATTGATTTATCCTATCATAAACATAAAGAAAAATTAAAGTCGTAAAGTAGAATTATTCGCAATTATTTAGCTGGCATACAAAATCTGTGAAAATCAGTTCAATCTGTGTCATCAGTGTTCTATTGTTTTTTAGTGTGATAAACATTTTATTATATGTTTTGCGAAACTTTACTAATAAATACTTCATAAAGCTCTGCCGTCGTAATTGTCCCGGAATATCCTTTACTGATTAAGCCATTAATCAACATTTTATCTCCTGTCCAAAGTTTGGATTTTAAATGATTATTGAGTCCGGTCTAAAAAGAATCAATTTTTAGAGGTCATTAGATAACTGCATATTCAATGAGCTTGATTGATTTCCGGAAATCAGATGCTTCCCTTCGATGCTCCGTTTCACTTTGCATCTCCGGTCAGCATGACGTTGTTTTTGGGGTGTACAA
>Ga0307946_1001182_pt1 | contig 12639 bp, 10 predicted proteins | sample OrgLakmetagen230_FD_203153 | JGI IMG/M metagenome (GOLD analysis project Ga0307946, IMG submission 203153) | Saline water microbial communities from Organic Lake, Antarctica - #230 | ecosystem: Environmental > Aquatic > Non-marine Saline and Alkaline > Saline | place: Antarctica: Organic Lake...
GGACGTTTGCGTGGGTGGCTGGGGGTATCAAGTCGAGACTTCAAGATAGTTACATTTTATCAATGGCTTGATGGTATGCAGGCCAATATGATGCGCATTCGGCGGTGCTGTTCTGGCAATCTGCTTGTGGTCTTCGACAAGGTGTGAACCAACCATCCAAGCCTTGTACATCACAAAAGGGAGGACGGCATATCTTGCGCCCGATCGATCATGGCGGACAGCTCACGCCTGTATTCGTCAGCCATCGACCGCTTGATGGCCCTGACAATGGTCGGGGCGGACGCGCTGTTATGCTCGAATTGCTCGGTGCAATAGGTGACTTGGATGCCCGCACGGCGGCAGATGTATTCGTAATACGCCCCCTCGTTAGGGTCCTGAAACCGCCCCCAACGGCTTATATCATAGACCAGGATCAGGCTGAAATCAGTCCGTCCAGAATCCACATCGCTGAGCATTTTTTGAAAACCCGTACGCCCGAGGATCGATAAGCCGCTCTTGCCCACATCAGAATAGGTCCTGACGATCTCGATGCCGCGCTTTTCTGAATACTCGCGGATCGTGTCCGACTGGTTGTCGGTTGAATAGTGCTGATGCTCTGTCGCCGTTCGCAAATATTGCGCCGCCTGAAACCCTCTCACCTCGGCTCTCCCGTCCAACTCCGCCTCCAATTTGTGCATCCATTGGCTGGGACGTTTGCGTGGGTGGCGGGGGGTATCAAGTCGAGACTGTGGCGTTATCTCATAAAGACAATGGGTTGATCCGCATTTCTGGACGTGTCAAGACGCGCTCTGGTTACATCAGGCCATGCATCCAAGCTTGCATCTGTTCGAATATGAGCGATACGTGGGCTGTCGAAGTTCAAGGGGTGATGCATGACGGTTCATGACAAGGGCACAAGCTGGTTTTTGGCACAGCTGAAGCCGAACTGTGCAGGTATCGCGGACAAGAACCTCAAGCGGCAAGGCTTCAAGACCTTCCTGCCGCTGGAAGAGGAAACGCGGCAAAGGAAAGGCAAGTTCGTCACCGCCATGCGGCCACTGTTTCCGGGCTACATCTTCGTTGCCCTTGATGTGACGCGGGGTCTCTGGCGCAGCGTCAACTCGACCTACGGCCTCACCCGGCTGGTGAGCTTTGGCAAAGAACCAGCACCGGTGCCCCTTGATCTCGTATCCCAGATCATGCTGCGCTGTGATGCCGAGGGCAAAGTACTGCCGCCTAAGTTGCTGAAGCCTGGCGATCAGGTCGCATTGAACACAGGGCCCTTCGCTAACTTCGTGGCCGAGGTGGAAAAGATCGCGCCCGATCGGCGCGTCTGGGTGTTGATGGAGATCATGGGTGGGCAGACACGGGTTGCGGTCGGGGCAGATCATTTGCGGTTCGTCTGGACTCTGTAGGGCACCTCTTTTGGCTACCCCTTTGACCACATCTGATTGTGGTGCTAATGCAATATGGACTGGGCGGTGAAGCGATTTTGGCGCTTCTGATCGTCATATTTAGTGGGGTTTACGATATGAAAGTATCCAAAAAAATTACTGTTATTGGAGGCTCTGGCTTCGTTGGCACTAATCTATGTCAGACGTTGGCGGATCGCCAAATTCCATTCGAAATCATCGATATCAAGCAGAGCCAGCGGTTTCCTGAAAAATGCAAGATCGGTGATGTGCGCGACCTCCAAAGCTTGCGCGCAACTATCACTGGCGATGTAGTGGTGAGCCTTGCTGCCGTCCACCGTGATGACATTCGAGACAAGGCGGAATACGTACGCACTAATGTTGATGGCGCAGAAAACGTCGCGAAGGTTTGCTCCGAGAAGAATATTAGAAAAATTGTGTTTACGAGCTCTGTGGCGGTTTATGGGTTCGCAGAGCCTGGCATCGATGAAGCTGGCGCAATCAACCCATTCAACGAGTATGGAAAAACTAAATATCAGGCCGAAGAAAAACTTCGTGCATGGCACTCCTCAGGGGACAATGAACTGATAATTGTTCGACCTACTGTGATTTTCGGAGAAGGGAACAGGGGCAATGTTTACAATCTGTTGAGCCAGATTGCATCTGGAAATTTTGTTATGGTCGGTGCGGGAAAAAATCGCAAATCCATGGCTTATATAGGAAATATTGTAGCGTTCCTTGAGAAGTGCATTGAAACCGAACGCAAATATGCAGTTTTCAATTATGTCGATACGCCAGACGTGGATATGAACACGCTTGTTCGCCAAGTCCGTAAAGTACTGAAAGGCAAGGACAGCGTAGGGTTGCGTCTTCCGCACTGGATCGGTGTGATCTTGGGCTATGCTGCAGATGGCTTTACGAGCCTCACGGGGAAAAAATTGCCGCTAAGCTCTATACGTGTGAAGAAGTTTTGCTCATCGACCGCATTTGTATCAGCAAAAGAAGAGTTGGACGGGTTCACGCCGCCTTTCGCACTCCAAGAAGGGATCGATCGAACACTCAAGAGCGAATTTATTTCGCCAGATCCGAAGCGCGAAATATTTTTCACCGAGTAATCTACCAAATCGGAAATTTCTTTACAATCACGGGCGCTTTGAGTGTCGGTGAAGCTATTTGAGCGAACCTGTTTGTCGCCAGACCCGCTCGGGCCGAAAGACTGTCGAACCGAATGTCATTTCAATGATTACAATGACTTAAGGGGTAGAGAGGGTTGGCGGCCAAACCCATCCCCTCCGCCACTTGGCCTCATAGAACCGTTCTCCATCGCCGCACTCGGCAGGATTTTTCCGTTACTTTCGAGGGTTATGCCGTGACGGCTGTGAACCGCGTTCGAAGGTGGTCGCGCAAAAAGTGCTCTCTCCGGAGCCTTATTCTCTGAAGCTATTAACCGCGTGCTTTCCGGTTAACAGCTGTAACCCATTGTCAAAAAACAGTTTATTATGCTCGTCGCTCCTGCCTCCGATTTCAGTATCGCAACGAGAAAGAACCGACGTCGAACTGTGGTCCTCAGGCACACTGATGTCCCATTCATGAAGCATTTGCGTAGGTTGCTGAGAAGATGGTCTCCGACAGCCACTTTTTGAAAGAAGGGTTGTCGCTGAACTGCTTGAACAGCTCGGTGTGGTCCGACAGCAACTCGATGACTGCGCGCTCAAGCGCTTTGTCGTGCTCTATGCGGGCGTTCTGCTTGTCAGAGTTCTTCATCGCATTCTGGTAGGCTTTGTCGGCCGCGACCTTGGTGGGCAGTTCCTCAGCGATCACCTTTCCAATCTTGTCGGCGTCCTTCCAGTCGATGTTGCCGAACATCTCGTTGAACGTCTTGAGGATGTTGCTCAACAGGTCCAGTTCCGGCTCTGGTTTACGGCCCCCGTCACTTGTCGGAACTGGGCCGATCTCTGCGTCCGTATCGGAGAGCGCAATCGACATCGCTGCCTGCGCCTCGACCCGGTAGCTGTCCATATCGATGGCTTCGATGATGCCTTGCGAAAGGTCTTGCTCCTCTGGGGCCGGCAACTTCGGCGTGAGGAAGTTCAGGAAGATCGAGAGTTTTTCCCACTCAGCATTCGAATAGGGCAGAATCGCTGCCAGGAACCCGTAGGTGCGCGTGAATGCCTTTGCCTTACCCTTGAAGTCGACTTGGCCGTCTTCATCGAGGTCGGCCTTGTAGACGGCCACACACGCATCGAGGATGGGATCGAGCTTGTCCCGGTCGGCGCCGCCAAGATACAGCGCCACAAGGTCTTCGACCTGCTCCCATGAATAGACCTGATAGCCGTCGAGCCGCGACTTTAGATCGTGAAGCTTGTTCGGATCGGTCTCCTCGCTCAGGATTGTCGTGCGGTAATAGTCCTCGAAAGATGCCTCGATGCCGTCCACATCGTTCATGAAGTCCAGCACGAAGGTATCGTGCTTTTGTGGATGCGCGCGGTTCAGACGCGACAGCGTCTGCACGGCCTTGATGCCGGACAGCGTCTTGTCCACGTACATCGTATGCAGCAAAGGCTCGTCGTAGCCGGTCTGGAATTTGTCCGCCACGATAAGGAACCGGTACGGATCCTTCTGGATCGTCTCCCCGATCTTGTTGCTGGGGAAGCCGTTGAGCGACGTCTCGGTCACCTTCTGGCCGCCATACTCATGCTCACCCGAGAAGGCGACAATTGCTTGATAGGGGCTCTTGCGCTCCTTCAGATACTCCCCGAAGGCGTGAAAATACTGGATGGCGCGGCGAATACCGCTCGTCACGACCATGGCGCGCGCGGAGCCGCCGATCTTGCGGTGAGCGATTACCTGATCGTGGAAATGGTCGATCATGATCTCCGCCTTCTTGCGGATTGCATGGTCGTGGGATTCGACATAGCGCCTGAGCTTCTTCTGCGCCCGCTTGGTGTCGAATTGCGGATCTTCCTCAACCGTCTTCATGAGACGGTAATAGCTCTCGACCGGGGTGTAATGCTTCAGCACGTCGAGGATGAAGCCCTCCTCGATCGCCTGCTTCATTGAATAATTGTGGAAGGGGACGTGCCTGACCTTGCCGCCCTCCGGTACCGCCGCGCCGAAAATCTCCAGCGTCTTGTTCTTGGGCGTCGCGGTGAAGGCGAAATAGCTCGCATTCGGCAGCACCTTCCGCGCTTCCATCACTCGGTTGATCGTGTCCTCGACCGTTTCATCTTCCTCTTCGGCGCCGTTCGCGGCGAGCGCGATGTTCATCTTCGCCGCTGCACGTCCGCCTTGGCTGGAATGCGCCTCGTCGATGACGATTGCGAAGGTTCGCCCGCGATGCCCGTCCCCGATCTCGTCCAGGATGAACGGGAACTTCTGCACCGTGGTGATGATGATCTTCTTGCCCTGCTGCAGATAGCCTCGCAGCTGTTGTGACCCTTCTGTAACCGCGCCGACGATTGAGGATACCTGCGCGAACTGCTTGATGGTGTCGCGGATCTGCTTGTCGAGCACGCGGCGGTCGGTGACCACGATGACGGTGTCGAAGGTCGGCTTGCCGCTGGTCTCCAGCCCGATCAGCTGGTGGCCGAGCCAGGCAATCGAGTTGCTCTTGCCAGAGCCTGCCGAGTGCTGGATCAGATATCGCCGCCCGGCGCCGGAGGCCACAGCGTCGGCCAGCAGCTTGCGCACCACATCGAGCTGATGGAAGCGCGGGAAGACCTGTTTTGGCGGCTTCTTCTTGCCCCGATCGTCCTTCTCCTCGACCACCTGCGCATAGTTTTCGAGGATATCGGTGAGATTCCGCTTGGTCAAAACTTGCTTCCAAAGATAGTCGGTCTTCAAGCCATGAGGGTTCGGCGGATTGCCAGTACCGTCGTTCCAGCCCTTGTTGAACGGCAGAAACCAGGATGCCTTCCCCTTCAGGTGCGTGCACATCCGCACCTCGTGATCATCCACCGCGAAGTGGACGACGCAGCGGCCGAACTGGAACAGCAGCTCCTTGGGATCGCGATCGCGCTTGTACTGCTCGATGGCGTCCTCGACGGTCTGCTTGGTGAGGCTGTTCTTCAACTCGAAGGTCGCGACGGGCAGACCGTTGATGAACAGCGCGGCGTCGAGCGACAGCTTGGTCGCATCCTTGGAATAGTGCAGCTGGCGCGTAACGCTGAAGATATTGGCGGCGAACAGGTCCTCGGCCTTCACGTTGCCGGGGGTGGGTGTGCCGAAGAATAGCTCCACCGAGCCGGGGCCGTGCTTCACGCCGTTGCGCAAAACGTCGATGACACCGCGCTTGGCAATCTCACCCTGCAGGCGGTGCAGGAACTGCAACCGTTTGGGGCCATCCTCACCGATACCCAGCGCCTCGACCGCATCGGGCTGGGTTGCGGTCAGGAAGGCGAACAGCTTCGTCAGATCGACGGCATGGTCGCGGTCAAAGTCGTTCGGATCGCCGGCAGCATAGCCGGCGTCATCGATCAGTGACCGGACAATGAGCGTCTCGAGGCCCTTCTCGCTCGTATCGGTCGTCATCAGCCGCCGTGGGCGATGGCGTTGTCCACCCAGCCCTTGTTCCCGAGCACGTCCACCGCCAGCTTGATCTGACGCGGAGAGAAGTGCTTCTTGCGCGCGTTCCAGGCATAGGTCCGCTCAACGACGTCCTGCGTGGTCTCGACGGGCTCGTTCTTCATGATCCAGTGGATTGTCGCCAGCAGCTCCAATCCGAATGGCGTTTCGAACCCGGCCACCAAATCCGCGACCTTGTCGAAGCGAGCGCCGGTGTCCGCGTGGGTCTCCAGGAAGGTTCCCGCGTCGTTCATCGCGCCGGGCACCAGCTCAAGCTGCTTGTTGGGCGCGTCACCGCCATCCGCGTAGCCTGACACATAGTAGCCCTCGACCGTGCGGAGGACGTGCCGGAGATTCTCGGCGTACGGCCCGTAGGGCGCCTTCTGGTATTTCAGCTTCAACGGCTCCCCGGCGACCTGCATGAAATACATCAGCTTGTGCACTTCGAGCAGGGTGACGAACGGGTCGAGCAGGCCGCTCAGATAGCGATGCATCAATCCCACCAGAGCCGCGCGGCCCGGCGTCATGTTCGGAGCATCCTGCGGGCGTGTCATCCGACCCGCCTCCGGGGCGCCATTCGGTTCGAATACAACGATCCGAAGGTCATTGAAACCGCGCAACGCGGCCTCGATGCGTGGGCGCACCTCTTCCCATTTCAGCCCACCGAGGCCGCTGCCGAGCGGGGGAATGGCGATTGAGCGGATGTTGCGCGTCCTGATCTCGTCGGCGAGCGCTTCGAGACCGGCCTCGACGTCCTCCATGCGGCTCTTGCCGCGCCAGTGCCGCTTCGTCGGGAAATTGACGATGTAGCGCGGGCTCGTCAGCTGATTGGTCTCGACCACGAACATCCGGCCGGGGCGCACCTCGTCGCGCTTGCAGGCCTCGGCGTAGGCCTTGAAGTTCTCGGGAAACGCGTTCTTGAACTGGAGCGCGATACCCCGCCCCATGATGCCCACGCAGTTCACGGTGTTGACCAGGGCTTCGGCGTCTTCCGCGAGAATGTCGCCCGTCTTGAATTCGAACATCGATGCCTCCCTCCGGCTCAATAATACCAATCTGGCTTGATTTCGACATGGGGTTTGTGTTCCGCCGCCTGAAGCGCGGTCCTCACTTGCCCGTGGTACTGCTGCGAACGTACGCCGATGCGCGTTACGAGCTCCCATGGAAACGACTGTTCCATCAGGAACTCTGCAGCTTTCGCCTCTCTGCAGCTTTGCCAGTTCCTTGCGTTGACCGCGTCCCAGTCGATTTGATCTAACTCTGCCAAGTCCGCACGATCCGAAAAGTAGGCGCTACCTGCGTTTGACAGAGTGAACGCCCAACGGCGACCATTGGCATTGCCCCAATCGACTGTCGCCAAGAGATCGGCCTCCAGGTGCACAATCGGCCCTTGGCCCCCGCGATACTCGAGCCCCGGGTGATTGGCCTTGTAGATAACGTACAGCATGACCGATCGGAAACAGAAGTAGAACGGCACGCAATGCCCCACGAAGAGCCCAGGATTGCTCCTCAGCGTGCGTTGGGTGAGGCGCGCCTCCTTTATGCTGCCCATGCCGATCGTAGTGCCCATGCCGTGCGCTGGATTGGTAGCCGCGCGCTTGACGATCTCGGCATCGCTCAGAAGGCCGCCGTCCGCGATGATCGACGGCAGGCGGTCGACATGGACGATGTGGTATATCTTGGGCGCGGCGGGCGGCGGCATGATCAGTCCTCGACCTCCGCCAGTTCGGCCTCTTCGTCAGGCTCGGGCGCGTCGTCCTCGTCGAGGGCGTCCTCGATGGCTCCATCCGCCGGGGCCTTGATCGCCACGTCGCGCACGTCCAGCTTGCCGGTAACGACATCGGCGATGAGCCGCTCGCGGTATTCGCGGATGAGCGCGATCTCGTTCTGTGCTTTTTCAATGGCCGTGTCGAAGGCAGCAGTCTCGGATGCGATGTGATCAAGTATGGCTTTCTGTTCGGTCAACTCAGGCGGAAAGGTCACATGAAGGGTGCACAAGCGGCCCTCCGAAATCGCTGGATACGCCACACCGATCGACGCCCGAATGACACGTTCGATGAATGTGCCGCTCTGAAGGACGTAGCCGAGCAACCGGGGCTCCACGGCTTCGACTGGCCGCAGCACGGCAAAGCCTGTCGATGCAATCAGGTCCGGCCACTCGTCCTCAATGAAATAGACCGCCTTCAGATAGGTACGAACAGTCGAAATGATCGTGTCGCCTTTCTGGACGATTTGCCGCGCGCGAGACGGGGCGTCCTCGAACTTCATCCGCTCTGTTTGGGCCGCTAGAAATCCAGTCCCGACACAACTGATGTCGAGATAATCGAACTCATACTCTGGCGAGGTCTTGTCGCTGAGTGCCTTGGCGGGTTCGCGCAGCCAGTGCTTGAGCGGCTTCACCTCCCAGTGCGCGGGAACCTCGGGCATCCAGTCGATGCCGGTGGGCTTCATGGGCGCGGCGGGGTCCAGGCCGCGGGTGACCGCCCGGTTGATGATCGCCTGCTTCTGCTCGTTCAGCAGCGCAATCAGCCGCCGCTTGTTCCGGATCAGGCGCGCGACGAGGCGGCCATGCGCATCCAGGAAATCCGCAATCGCCTGTTGCTCCGCAGGCGGTGGGAAGGCCGACGGCATCTGCTTGAACTCGTCCCAATACAGACGATTGCGATCAGCGACGATCCCGCGCGAGAACTTGTTGACCTCGCGCATGTAATCGCCGGTTCGGAACAGGTAGCTATAATACTTCGGCTCGACCTCGGGGAACGGACCGGCGACGACATAGGCCGGGCTGATCAGCCCCTCGACGGGTGCCACACCGACAGCGCCCTGCCACATGCGCATCATATTGTAGGCGATGTCGCCCTCCGCAGCGCGCTTGTACTTGCTACGATCGGTCATCACCTGCTTGCGCGTGCCGTTGTCCATGTCGCGCACACGAACTCCGGTCCGCAACGAAACCTCCAGGATCGGCAGATCGCCGTGACCCGTGTCGTTCCGTTCGGCAAACAGCCGGCCGTTGCGCCGCACCTCCCAGTGCTCGGGCACGTCGCCGAGCCAAGGCAATCCGCTGTCTCGATACGCCGGATAGGGCTTGAGCGCGCCTGCCATCAATCGCCTCCGCCCAGCACATCTTCGAGCAGGCCTTCCGTCTCGTCCTCCAGCGCGCGAATGTCGGCCTCGATCTCGCGCAGCTCGCGCAACGGCTGCGGCTTGTAGAAGTGGCGGGTGAAGGAAATCTCGTAGCCGATCACGGTCTTCGCGGCGTCGATCCAGGCGTCGGACGCATGGGGCAGAACTTCGCGGCGAAAGAACGCCTCGATGCCGCCGTCCTCAAGGAACGGGACCTGCTCGGTGTCGCGCAACTCGGTGTCCGGCTCGTACTCGACGACCGCCGGCTTGTCGCTCTGCCGGATGTGCCGCCGGCCGTAGAGCGCATCGTGGTCCGCATCGGCCCCGGCCTTGGGCTTGCTCACCTTCTTGACGACCGGCTCGGCGGCCGGATCCTTGCGGCCAAGGCCAGTCTTCAGCAGCTTCTGCCGCTTCGCGGTCATACGCACGCCGCGCTGACGGGCGATGCCCTCGACCTCGTCCAGAACAGCGCCGAAATCGAGATGGGGCCCCGTGCCGAGCTTCTCGGCGAGGTCCTCCACGACCGCCGACAGCTGCGTCTCTCCTGCCTCCGCCGCGGCGCTGTCGAAGCGTCGGAGCGCGTCCTCGGACAGATCGACCGACAGCCGGAGCGGGCGTTCGACAGTCACCTTCCAATAGGCGAACGCCGCGTTCGGGAAGATCTTGGAGTGCTCGTCCGGCTGCATCGCGAGGCAGGCGTCGACGGTACGCCTGCGGTCGTCTTGCGCCAGTTCGCAGTTCTTCTTTCCGAGGTTGCGGCGTAGCGGTTTGAACCACGTCGTGGCGTCGATAAGCTGGACCTTGCCCTGCCGTTCCGGCGCCTTTCGGTTGCTCAGGACCCAGATGTAGGTGGCAATCCCGGTGTTGTAGAAGATGTTCAGCGGGAGGGCGATGATGGTCTCGAGCCAGTCGTTCTCGATGATCCAGCGGCGCACGTTGCTCTCGCCCGAGCCCGCGTCGCCGGTGAACAGCGACGAGCCGTTGTGCACCTCGGCAATGCGCGTGCCGAGCGGCGAGCCGGTCTTCATCTTGCTCAGCATGCTGGCCAGAAACATCATCTGTCCGTCGCTGGAGCGCGTGGTCAGATTGAATTCCGGATCGTCGGCGTGCTCGATGACGAACCGCGCGTCGCGGAGATCCTTCTTGCCGCCCATACGCTCGAGGTCGGTCTTCCATGACTTGCCGTAGGGTGGATTGGACAGCATGAAATCGAATTCGCGCGAGGGAAACGCGTCGCCCGACAGGGTTGAGCCGAACTTCATGTTCTCGGCCTCGACGCCTTCTCCCTTGAGGATGAGGTCGGCCTTGCTGATCGCGTAGGTTTCCGGATTCACCTCTTGGCCGTAGAGGTGGACCGACACATCCTTGCCATGCTCGGAGGCGAGATTCACCAGCGCGTCCTCGGCGACCGTGAGCATGCCGCCGGTACCGCAGGCACCATCATAGACGAGATAGGTGCCCGACTGGATCTGATCGGCGATGGGCATGAAGATGAGGTGCGCCATGAGCTCGACCACGTCGCGCGGCGTGAAGTGTTCCCCGGCTTCCTCGTTGTTCTCCTCGTTGAAACGACGGATCAGTTCCTCGAAGATCGTGCCCATGGTGTGGTTGTCGAGGCCTGGCAAACGAACACTCTCGTCCTGATGCAGGACCGGTTTCGGGCTGAGATTGACCGACGGGTCAAGGAACTTCTCAATCAGGAAGCCAAGCGCGTCGGCCTCGACGAGGGTCGGGATCTGATTGCGGAACTTGAATTTGTCGAGGACCTCTTGAACGTTCGGCGAGAAGCCATCGAGATATGCCTCGAAATCCGCCTTGAGCTGTTGCCGTCGGGATTTCGTGGTGAGATCGCGCAAGCGAAAAGATGAGGTGTTGTAGAATGCCTCGCCGGAGGCCTGACAAAGTGCAGCATGCTGATTGGCGACGCCCGCGCTGTCCAGCTGCGTCTTCATCTTGAGGACACTGGCCTTCGTCGGCTCAAGAACGGCGTCGAGACGGCGGATGACTGTCATCGGCAGGATGACATCGCGATACTTGCCGCGGACATAGATGTCGCGAAGCACATCGTCAGCGATGTTCCAAATGAAATTGCTGATATTCAAGTCACTCAATTGGCTGCTCTCCCGAGTTCCGCGCCGCGAGCTTTTGTTGGTCTATCCAACTATCGAGATCGGATCGTTTAAACCGCCATGAACCGGCAACCTTGAAACCAGGCAAATCGCCCCGCTTGGCCAGCCGGTAGACGGTTTTCTCGTCAAGATTCAGATAGCCAGCCACCTCCCGCACAGTCATCGCCGGATCGGGCTGAACAGACATCGCAAACACGCCTCCCTTTCCTGCGGACGCTATCAGGTAAATTCAGGGTAAGCCAGTCCAAGCATGGCCAAGATTTTCTGTTGAATGAGGGGGCTCACAGTTCTTGAGCCTCCAATAAGACGGCGCGCTGCTCGTCCCAATCCACCCTGATCCGTTCTCGCAACGCTTCGACGGTCATCTCCCGCGGCTGTCGGCCGTCAAGGATCAACTCGACAATGTCCGGGGCGAGCAATGAGAGCCGCAGGACCCGAGTGAGATAGGGCGGCGCGATGCCTTCACGTGCGGCCAATTCGGTGATGGTGGCGAACTCGCCAGACTCCAGCATCCGCTTCCACCGAAACGCCCGGGCCAGCGCCTTGACCAGCGTGTTGTCGACGCGGGGGCGCTCGTGCGATGCGCCGGGTGGCAGCACCATCTCCTTACGCCCGCCGCGCTTGATGACACGGAACGGGACGTGCAGCGTTACGGTGTCTGGCGTTCTCGACGCCCGGGTCACGCGGCTGCTCCGAGATCAGCGGTCATCTCGTGGACCAGCCCGGTCAACCCGTTGATGCGCAGGCGGACATTCAGGCCGTCGACACCGATGTCGACGCGCTCGACCAGTAACTGCACGATCCGCGCCTGCTCGGCCGGGAACAGCTCGTCCCACAGTGGATCAAACTGCTGGAGAGCCGCACGCGCGTCGGTTTCGGGGATGTCGGCGTCGGCGCGCGCCGCCTTCCATGTACCGGCCACGATTTCGGGCTGGCGGAACACGGCGCGAAGCTGGTCGATGACGGCGGCCTCTATCTCGCCCGCTGGCACACGGCCGACCGGGCACGATCCAGCGCCATGCTTCAGCACCGTCTGGCTCACATAGTAGCGATACAGCCGCCCGCCCTTGCGCGTGTGGGTCGGCGAGAAGGCCGCGCCGTCCGGCCCATACAGCAGCCCTTTCAGCAGGGCGGGCGTGTCGGCACGGGTGCGCGCGCCGCGCTTGCGGGGGCTTTCGGTTAAAATGGTGTGGACCTTGTCCCAGACCGCGCGGTCGATGATGCCGTCGTGCTCACCGGGATAGCTGTCGCCCTTGTGGACCGCTTCACCGATGTAGGCGCGGTTGTTCAGCAGGCGATACAGGTATTTCTTGTCGATCCGGTTGCCGCGCGGCGTCCGGATGCCGCGTGCGCCGACCTCCCGCGCCAATTCCGTGCAGGACCCGATCTCGAGGAAGCGGGCGAAGATCCAGCGGACGTGCCCGGCGTAC
>Ga0307946_1001213_pt1 | contig 12418 bp, 17 predicted proteins | sample OrgLakmetagen230_FD_203153 | JGI IMG/M metagenome (GOLD analysis project Ga0307946, IMG submission 203153) | Saline water microbial communities from Organic Lake, Antarctica - #230 | ecosystem: Environmental > Aquatic > Non-marine Saline and Alkaline > Saline | place: Antarctica: Organic Lake...
CGGATGGCTCAACCGAAGTCGCCGCCAAGAAACTCTCAGTCAAGGAGCAAACTGAGGCCGACATGGCAAACTTAGGCAAGCGGGCTCGAAAGCGGCTAGAAAAGTACGTGCAAAGACGTGCAAAGTTCTATCTTTGTTAGAGGCTAGCATCGCAGATTGAAGTATCTCAGTATAGTTGCAGTGTATGCACAGCTAGAGATTGATTCAATAATTCATTGCAAGCTGAAGCTAACGTGCATTCTCGCAGGTTTCAGCGTGCGAAGGAGCGCAAAGTCGAAAAGAAAGCTGAGGCGAAAGAAGCCCGCAAAGAGCGCTTGCAGACTGACCCGGCATACGCGGCCGCGCAAGCGAAGCGGCACACCCCACATGACGACCCCGCCGTCGCCGCGGCCAAGAAGCGCGCTAATGAAGCTCGTCGCGTTGGGGCCAGAGCCGAGTTTGTGTGCGCGAGCCGGCGTGGCCCAACCGTAGTGTTTGACATGTCCGAAGAATGGGAACTGGCCATGCATGTGCCAGAGCGTTCGTCTTTGGCGCAACAGCTCATGTGCGTTAGCTACCGATAAACCAGGAAGCAGGAGTCAAGCTGAAGGGATTACCAGCTACTCACCAATCAAAACTTCAAATATTCGATAGCCATAGTACTGCAACCAAAGCACAATCAAGGAACTACATGCCAAAGCATTGCATGCCGCAAAACAGGCCAAACAGTTTGAAAAGGCGGCAGTACAGGCAGCAGCCACACTAACGGCCGCTAAAGATAATGCTGCTCATAAGGCAAAGGAGCATGCCGATGCAGTGCGCGATGCTGCGCACTTGGCTGGGGTTAAAGCTCAAGCCGACGTCCAAGCGCGGATTGCGAAGGAAAAAGCAGAGTCGGAAAAGGCCTTGGAAGATAAGGCAAATGAAGAATTGGAGGAAAGCAAGGCAGCTGCGAAGCAAGCACAAGCGAGTGTGATGGCGAAAGCTGCTGCTCGAGACTTTAAGCGCAAGAAAGCTGGTTTTCCGCCAGCAGAGCCACTGGCGAAAAAGCCGCGCAAAGCGCCTGCAGACAAGACTGCGCACAAGAATGCTGACAAATCTGCAGATAAAAAGGTTGCTCAGAAGGAAGTTTTGAGGGGTAAAAAGACGGAGGAAGATTCTGATCCAGAGGAAGCTGAATCACCAAAGCCAGTTCGGAAGAAAACATCACGGGGAAAAGAGGCAAAGGAGGAGCGTGTACATCCAGAAAAAGCCGAGTCGCCTAGAAATGCTAAAGTGTCGAGCAAAAAGAAAGATGATTGTGCCATTCAAGAAGAGGCTGAATCTCCCAAGGCTGCAAAAGTATCCAGGGGCAAGAAGAAAGCAGAAGATCCCGTACCAGAGGAAGCGGAATCTCCGAAGACAGCCAAGACAACAAAGAAAGAGACGAAAGCGGTTGCTGCAAACCCCTCGAAAGCAGTTGTCCCGAAACACACCGAGGTCGTTCCGAAAGCGACAACTGGACGCCGGCCATCGCGCGTCCGCTCTTAAAACATTTCTTGTCCATAGCAGGTCTTTGTACACCTGATGTGTACTTCTTCTCTTTGTATAATTTCAGCGTAAATTGCGCCACTTTATTTGAGTTTTGGCAGTGAAGGCGCTTAAACTTTCCTAAGATTCAATAGCCAATTTAGTTTGGATGTCGCTCTTGAAGGAACAAAGCCTAGGCCTAAGCCCCCTCCGGTGAAGCATGTGGTGCGAGGTGGCTGGCGGGCTGCTTGTTAGTTCGAACGCGAGTTGGATGGCCATCACCCCACATGCCACGTATCTAGGCTATAATATACACCTGGGGTTCGTTTATAAGTCATAAGTCTGTAATACTGCATCTATTTGAGTGTATTTTAAGGGCATCTAGGCACCTCAGTGTATTCGCCCAGCTCAAGCCACACATCTCTACACTAGACATACAACAAATGCAATCGCAAAACCGAATGCACAAGACACACGATTACGGCTGCAGGTGATGAACATTTTCCAGATTGCTCAACTCGACGTGGTGTTCACCCTCAAGGATTGGGTCTCCCGAAGAGGAAGGCAGCTGTGCGTAGCCACGCTGCACGCGACCGCCAAAAGGGTTGTGCACTGGCGCAGAATTTTTGGTAGAAGTAGCAGCAATAGTAGCTGAAGTAGACGTAGGCATAACCGGGGGGCGGTAGCGGCGCAGCAAGAGGGAGCTCGTCACCACGCTCACCGAAGATGCAGCCATGGCGAGGCCCGCCACTTCGGGGGGTAACCGCATTTGGGTAAACGGGTACAAAATGCCCGCTGCCATGGGAATGCCTAGAGTACGACAAGAATCCAAGAAGAGAAGCGCGAGAGAGAAGAATTAGAGCATGAAGGCTAAGACAAACAAAGTCTGGGCAGCTATCATGAACTCTTGCTGCATAAGCCATTCGAGCCACTATTGCCATTAAAAAAAACTCCGCATAAAAAATTAAAAACAAAAACAATTGTATTTTTAAAAAACATGTTACCGAGGCAGTTGAACCCGAGGGAAAAGAGCATGTTGAGGCGAATCCGTTGGAAGATGACGCGGCTCAAATCAATGGCCACCACCACACCCCACAGGTCCGAATGCATCAACACCACGGAAGCCGCTTCGATGGCCACGTCCGTGCCCGCCCCAATGGCAACACCCAAGTCCGCTTCGGCGATGGCGGGGGAGTCGTTCACCCCATCGCCGACCATCGCTACCAACTGCCGCGCTCCGCCTCCATTACTACTACTACTGCCACTAGCGTCCTCGCTACCGTGGCCAGTGGCACCGCTGCTGCTACTCGAGGTAGGGGCGTTCCGGCGCAGGTTGCGCACGGCCGCGGCTTTGTCGCCCGGTTTCACTTCCGCCAGGACATGGGCAATGCCCAGCTGCTTGGCTACAGCGTGCGCGGTGCGAGCGTTGTCGCCACTCGCCATCCACACGTCGACTCCCAAGGCACGCAAGGCGGCCACTGTGGCGGGAGCTTCGGCCCGAGGGGTGTCTGCAACCGCGACACAGCCAGCCAAATACCCTCCACCACCACTGCCACCACTATTATTAGAATCCTCCGACAATGCACTCTTGCTTTCGCCTTTGCCGCTGTTCTTAGCACTTGCACCACTAGCGGAAGCCTTCGCAAACTGCGCTTCGGTGCCAGCGCGAAGGTGCACGAAGAGCACGGTTTGCCCTTTCTCTTCAGCTAGCCGGGCGCGCGCTTCCTGCGCAGCCGTGAGGACGCACTCGGGGCCACCTTGGGTGCGCATGAACGCCCGCGTCCCAACGGCCACTTCTAAGAACAAGTCCTCGTCATCGTTCGATGCAGCAACGGTGGAACCTTCTTTGTTTGGCCGATCTTGTTGCTGCGATCTCCCTTCGTTCTGAGCAATGCGCTTAAGAGCAGCCCACGGTGCTTTGAGGCGGCACCGTACACCGCTCCCTACGCTGTTCTCAAAGGCCTCAGCAGGCACCAACGGCGGCAACTCGGACGCCATTTCACCACCACCACCACTACTGTTGTCGTCTTCATTCGAAGCAGCACTGGTGTCGGTACCAGCGACAGCAGCCACGACCGCTCGCGCCAACGGGTGCTCGGAAGCCGCTTCGCAGCAGGCTGCGACCCACAGAAGCTGCTGAGAAGACGCCACCGGCTCGGGCAGCGGCGACCACCCTGATGCAGACGGCACTCGTGCTGCTCCTCCTGCTGCTACTGTAGGCGAGGCCGGAGCAGTGCGAACTGGCTGTGGAGAGTGGGGCGAAGTTGGCGCAGTAGATGAAGAAGGGTCGTGAAACACTTCTACGTTCGTCACAGAAGGCTTGCCTGATCATAGGAAAAAAAAAACACGAGGGACATAAAAGTTATGCACGAGTGCACAAGATTGCGTATAGGATTCACTCGAGTGCGTGCAACTCTTCCGAGCATGTGGTTTCATCGTAAAGACGCAAAGAAGAGGGAAAGAAAAACGTAAGGCACCTACCGTAGGTAAGGGTGCCCGTCTTGTCGAAGACTACTGCGCCCACCTACCAAAAGAGCAACGAAGAAAGAGGGATCAAATATCTAGGAGACAAAATAACCCAAAAAGCAACTGCCAAGACCAGTCTACCATATGCAAGCACCATCACTACTACTGTTGTTGCTGTTCGCGCGTACCGCGTGTGCTGTCTCTAGAGCAGCTCCACCTTTGATCAACACCCCGTGCGTCGCGCCCACTCCAGTGCCCACCATGACCGCGGTAGGCACCGCCAAGCCCAGCGCACAAGGGCACGAGATCACCAGGACCCCCATCCCAAAGAGCACGCAAAACAAGGTGGGCCCTTCGGCTGCGTACCAATCCGACGGCACTGCCCCCGTCAAGACGCCCATGCCCCAGATGGCAGAGGTAGCCAGGGCTAAGACCACGATGGAAGGCACAAAGCGCGCGGAGACGTAGTCGGCGTAGTACTGGATCGGAGCCTGCTCAAAGAGAGGGCACACGAAGAGAAGAGAGGCAAAAGAAAGGAATTGCACACCATTAGCGCGAACAAGTTGTCAACAATGGTGCCCCTCTTGCTTCTCACTTTCTCCCCAAGACATTTCAATGGCCTACTCCTACCTTGGACCCTTGCGCTTCCTCCACCAGTCGCACGATGCCTTGCAGAGCGGTGGCCGCCCCCACCCCCGTAGCTCGCACCCAAATCGGGCCCGACACGTTCACCTGGTAGTTTCACACCAAGAGTATATGAAAGGAAGACCACAAAGAGTGGAAAAAAAAGAAGGCAACTTGCAAGTTGGTCCCAAGTCATACTTCAAAAGAGTGCAGAATTGAAAAAAACTAGAAAACAAGAGAAAAGAAGACGAACTGCAGACATGCGTAAGGCGTGTATGCGTGTATGATAGTGTGCGTCTATGATGCGATTGTCATCACCGTGCCGCCCAGGAGGTTGTCGCCGATCCGCTTGTTCACCGGCATGGCTTCCCCCGTCAGCATTGCTTCGTCCACTGCTGCCACCCCCCCATTCGCAGCCCCACTCAGAGTGCGGACCAGGACCCCATCACAGGGCAACCGGGCACCCCCGAGCACCAGCACCAGGTCCCCGCGCTGCAGCAAGCGGCAGTCCACGCTGATCTCCTTAAACAGGGACGCGTCAGCCAATGTGGCGGGGTCGGTGCCTTCGCCTTCGTGCATGCCGCCGCCGCCGCTCCAACTGCTCCTGCGAGCGCGCGCAGCACCGCCGTAGCTTCCACCACCATTACTGTTGCCATTGTGACCACCTGACGATGTCGATGGAGACGACGAAGAAAGGCTCGACCGTCTTTTGCTTTTCGCGTGGCGGCTGTCAGCGTTGTTGCTGTTGATGTCCACTTGTTCAAGGAGCGTGGCTTCGGGTTCCTGCAAAGCTAGCAGCGACCGCACCGCGCTGCCGGTTTGCCCCTTGGAGTAGGCCTCCAGAGCTTTTCCGAGGGACACGAAGGTGATCAACATGGCCGAGGTTTCAAAGAACATGGCGCCGCCACCTTCCATCGGTACCTTGCCTAGATCATGACCGTGGTCTCCACTGCTGCCGCTGCTGCTGCTGCTGCTTGAGTCGGTGGTGGAGGAGGTCGAAAGGGGGACACCAGCGATGCCAGCGATCAAAGACCCCAAAGAGTAAAAGTAGGCCACCGAGGTGCCGAGGGCAATGAGCACTTCCATGTTGGTGCCGCCCCGCCTCAGGGCGGCCCAGGCGCGCTTGTAAAACACCCCACCGGCGCCGAACTGCACCGGCGACGCCAGCGCCACGCCCAGGAACCCCGCGAGGGTGAGCACGCTGGAGCGGCCGTGGATTTCGGACCACGGCAAGAGGTTCGTGGCCAGGACGGCTTTGGCGACGGGGATCAGGGGCGCCACCATGAGCACGAGCACGAGCGGCAAGGTGAAGGCAAACGCAGCGCCGAAAGTGTGCCAGGCCGCTTGCATCTCTTGGCTGCTCACGTCCGCTGCCACTGAAATGTACGCACGTGCATAAGTACACATATGCAAACACGCCGAAAGCAACGCAACAGATATGTACAGGTCATGAAAGAGAAAGATTTAAGGCATCATAGCAGGAATAAAATCAACCCTCAAGACATAGAAACAATAATGCTACGCATGGAAGACGTGCTACATGCACCACGGTCTACTCAGCCTGCGGTTACACACACACACATACCGTCAGGTGCGGCCTCCGCGAGGCTCGCCGGGTAGCCTAGAACGGCTAGGATGGCGATGGCACTGCGCGCGCCGCAATGTGGCACTTCCGAGTCCCAGATCAAGTGCACAACGGCGCGGCCAGCTTCCCGCCACTCTCCACTTACGCCAGAACTTCCGTGAGATGATGAAGACGACGACGAGGATGGTGCACTGCCCTTGCCAAGCAGGTCGATAGTGCAAGAAGTGGTGCCGTACATGGCTTGCAACGCCTTGACCACGCGGGCGGGGCAGGCGTCACACACGAGGTCTTGCACCTCCAGCGCACAGCTCGTGGCACTGCTGCTGCCGTCGCCTCCGCCTGCTCCACCTGCACCACCCGCCCCGCTGCCGCCGCCGCCGCTTACCGCTACCGCAGTATAGCCCACGTCCACGACAACGTCGGCGAGCTCGGTGGCCGTGGGGAGTGGAGTAATTGGCGACGGGTCTGCTACAATGCTTTGGTACGACTTTGACGGCGCCCCCGCTTCCGGCGAGATGGGCTCCAGCAGCCCAGACTCCATCGCCGAAGTTCGCCAGGTGGTCGACGGGGACAAGGGCGAGGAGGCCGCTGATGTAGGCGATGACAAGCGAGGCGACGACGCACGAGAGGGAGAAGGTGGAGTAGCTGAAGGCTGAGAAGAAGGCAGCGCGAGGCGCACCACAACGCGGCCCGTGAGGAAGTTGACCATCGCGTCCGCCACCCCCGGCACCTTGGCCAGTGCCGTCTCCACCCGAGACGCGCAGGCTGCGCAGGTCATGCCCCCGACGGCCAACACCACCGCGCGCTCCCGCTCGGGAGAAGCGGATTCTGCACCAGATGCACGGCTGCTGCTGCTGTTTCCATTGGCATCGTCGCTGCTTGAAGTGAGGGCGTTGCCGGAAGAAGCGCCTTCGCGCAAGTAATCGGCCCACAGAGTAGCCGTGTAGCCTGCTGTCGCCAGGGCGTCTGCCACAGTCTGGGTCTCTCGCGCAGCCACGGCCATTTCCACGGAGCTCTCCGCGAGATTGACGGCGACATCACTCACCCCAGGCACTGCAGAGACTGCGTCGGTGACCCACCTTTCGCAGCTGCGGCAGTGCATGGTGGCCACGTGCAACTTCAAGGTCGGCGCATCAGCTGGACGCGCACCACTAGTGCTTGAAGTGGTTGGAGGTTTCTGCTGCTTGGCATCGGTGGAGGGTGCAACCTCCAGCGGTTGAGTAGTTTTGCTTGATGCCTTGTCTTGGCTAGCTGGGTCTGCAACAGTTGCGTCAAAGCCTACAGCCTCCACCGCATCCACTGCTGCTGAAGCAAGGTTAGGATGCTCGGTCAAATCGGTTGGGTTGCCGACAGTAATCGTAGCTGTGGCGCTATCTAGGTCTACAACCGTATCTGCTATTCCTGAAATCGCTTTGAGTGCTCGTTCCACCGTAGCAGTGCAGTGGCCGCAGGTCATGCCCGTTACATGTAAAATGATGACATTGGTAGGTGATGGCACCGACAAGGACGCGTCGAATCCAACGTCATCCACCGCTGCACAGAGTTCTGCAACTTTCCTTTCGGTGTCAAGAGCATTATCAATTGTGACTGAAGCTCCAGCGCTATCTAAGTCGACAATCACTTTTGATACCCCGGGGATCTTCTCGAGCGCATGCTCCACCGTGGAGGTACAGTGACCGCACGTCATGCCCACAATATCCAGACGAATATCCATGAGACAGTACTGTATTTACGGCGGGTCTACGTCTAGGCTGTGGTAAGAAATAAAGGTTCGCTAGTCATCCGCCCCGGTTCGCCTAAGGTGTCCACGTGCAGGCAGGCGTTCGAACGAAGACAGCGTCAAAAGTCAAAAGACGCGATCAGTACATCAGTACGTACTGACTTCGTACACGGGCGGGTTTCAAAATTTGACCTCCGCGGACCGCGGTGAAGAAAAGGAGCACCAGAAATGGACACGTGGACACAACACAACTTTTTCACCCCCTCCGTGGGTTATTGTCTTTTGGCCCACGGCAACGGTCCTAATATTTCATTTGAGCCACAATATCTGAAGAAGTCCGGCACGACGTGCGTCTTCTCGAAGTCTCGAGCTTTCACGCGTTTCGTCGTTTCACCCCATTTTTAAGGTGAGCTAGAGCACCAGCTCCTTGACTGGTAACAGGCGGCTTTCGGAAGTCTAATCGCATTTTCGACCCTGATGAGTTTTTGTCCAATATGGCCTGCATCAGTGTTGGCTGTATGTTATAAAGCACGTAAAATCGAATTCTAACAACCACCATTTAAAAATTATAGGCGGCATCGACTAGCCGCGTTCTGAAAGTCTTCAGTTCAAAAGCAGAACTCTTTCATCTTAGATCCTCTCACTTAACAATGACAGAAGAAGCTCCCAAGGTCAGTCCTACTCCCTCGGCGTAGTCAGTGGGAATCAAGATACTCATACCTCAACCACTGCAACTTCTGCAAAACTATTTCTACCCTGCTCGGCATGCGTGTTCGACTCGCATCCCCATGAATTTTGTAGATCTGTGCTTGTTTCACTGTACTAATGTTCTTTGTCCGGATAATGTGCAAAGAAGAGTGAACTTCATTGTCTTGGTGCTGAACACGTTCGTATTAGACGTACGTGTTATCGCCAGAACGTCACACACTTGAGAAGCTTATCATGTGCAAGAGGTCAAAAGGCGCTCAGATTTGCTTCTTTTTTCTAGGTTATCCGGGCGATTATGCCTGCGGTGAAGGACTACGCTTGGGGCATTCGCGGTCTGGACTCGCGTGTGGCCCGGTAACAGTGCATTTACCACATTCCTCCTCTCTTGCTTCAACCTAGACGACTTCTAATTCCAACCCAGCAGACACTATCTTTTACACTGACGCTACCACCGGTGTTAAAACTGTTCTTTTGAGCTGTGAGCCACAACTGCGTTCCCCTCGCGCGCCTCCTCTTGACCATCTTGGGACGCCTCCTTTACTTGCCACTGCATCTCCTCCCTGTAAATGTTTGAAGGTATGCCCTGGAGTCGGGTTGCGTAGAAGGAGTCGACCCGTCAGCGCCATATGCCGAGCTCTGGATTGGCACCCACCCTAGCGTGAGTTAGACTTTAAACAAGAACTATCGTATCTGTTTTGTTTTTTTCATTCGTTCTTGCCTTTTATGGCCCTCTTTTCGCGCCTCTCGAGCTCAGCCTACTCGTAGGCGAAGAACAAAGTCCTGGTGCCCGTACACCGTCTGTTTTATTGCACATTCAGTGCACTCGCATAAACATGAATGGTCGTAGCCATTGTCTCCATTGGCTCTCACGTTTCTGCTGGGCTGAACTTTCGTGTGTTCTGTTCGTCTACTCCTAAATATTAGGGCCCAGCCAAATTGACGGACGGGACCAAACTTGAAGACGTACTGGGCGCTCCTCTGCCTTTCTTGTTGAAGATTCTCAGCGCCGGTAAAGCTCTGAGCATCCAGTGCCACCCCGACAAGGCCAACGCGGTACGTGCTGCACTGGAATGGTGGCCAAAAAAAAAAGAGGCCAAAAAAAAAAGGTTGAATTCGTTCTCCCTTGTTTTTGAACTTTTTTTTTTAAATCTCGTATTAGCATCTTTCGGCATCAAGTTCTCCGGTTTTGTTTTAACCTTTGCCTTTTCCCTTTATTTTTTTTCTCCGCCTCACAGGAACGTCTGCACGGGTTAGATCCGAAAAATTACCCTGACGACAATCACAAAGTAAGACCCTACCTAGGCCTTCCTCTCTTGAGAGAGCTTCAGGAGCCTGGTTTTCTTGACGTCCAAGAAGCCCTAGCTAGCAACTTGTTGCGGAATAACCCCATCGAGAAAAGAGATAACGGGGAATACTTGGGAAATCCGGTTTTGCATTTCTCTGCCGTTTGGCTCATTTCGCAAGACAACTCCCCGTCCTAACCCATTTGCTCCTTTCTCGCACCTGCCGAGAATTAACCAGTTCCCTCGATTCTCAAATTATCCCTCTTTTCTCACTCTTCCGTATTTTTCATCCAACTCTTCCAGCCGGAGCTCGCGGTGGCGCTCACTCCTTTTGAGGCCATGTGTGGCTTTCGCCGTATCGAAGAAATTTCGGCATTGCTGAAGAAGCACCCGGAATTTGCCGCCTGCGTCAGTGCCGAAGCCAAGCTCAAGGTGCGTAAGGGGTTGTTCGGGGTTACGCATGAATGGCTAGATATGAGTCGTTGGGGATAAGGGACGAGAGTTTTTTTCCTTCTCGACATTTCTTTCTCCGTGCACTTCCTTTTTCTTTGTCTTTTTTTCGTTTCTGCGCACGTTTGAATCTATTTGCTTCTTGAAACCAACCACGCAACCCCTCCCCAAAGGTGTTCATGTGCAAGGGCGAAGACGCCGAGTCCAACGCGCTGCGGGAGCTTTTCGAGTCGTACATGTCGTGCGACCCGGTGGTGGCGGCCGCGCAGCTCCGCAAGCTCCTGGCGCGCCTTCAGGAAGAACAGGTGCTTTGTTTGTTCCCTTCGGCAATCGCCTACTCTCCTTAGCTAGCACCATCTAGACGTTCGAATGTCATTAAATACCCATGGTAGACCCTATAACCTACCCCCAAAATCTCTCTGATAGTGCAGGGTTTGTCTCGCCCACGTTGCCATTCCTGTGTACATTTGTTCAAAGCCGCTCGTGCGATGGTACCACCCAACAGGGCGCAGGTGACGGCCCCCATGCGGAAGCTCCCTGGGAGCGCAAGTGCGCGAGGGCGATTCTGAGGCTGGCTCACCAGTTCCCAGGGGACACGGGCGCCATGGCCCCGCTCTTCCTCAACTACTTGCTCATTGCCCCGGTGCGTTCGTAAAAGGGCGGAAGAATAAATGAGTGTCTGTTTTTTTGTTTGAAAGATTTGATTGGCTTTGGTTTAAAAGGGTGCACATGCATGACCTCACGTTTAGATTTCTCCTCCTATTAAAAGTATCTTTTCCCCTGATTTCCTCGCGCCTTATTCCTCTCACATCAAACCCTCCCTCCCTCCCTCCCTCTGCACCCCCCCCCATCAGGGCGAGTCCTTCTTCATGGCCGCCAACGAGCCGCACGCGTATGTGGCGGGGGAAATCATCGAGTGCATGGCCTGCAGCGACAACGTGGTCCGCGCGGGCCTCACCCCTAAATTCAAGGACGTGCCTACCCTTGTCGACATGCTCACCTACACCCAGGGTGGGCCCAACATTGATGGCGGGATCCCGACTGGCGACGCCCGCATACAGCGCTACACCCCACCTGTGCCGGAGTTTGAGGTGCGCGTCGCTGCCACCTTTCTCTCTTCGGGTTTAACGCTTTTACGATAAAGTGTTAACATTCTACCATATTTTCCACTCTTTTTCATTCCCCCAATCTTCTGTTTACTGATGTTTTATTCCTGATTTTCTCCTGCTTAATTTTCTCTTGTCTCAGGTGATGATCATGACGGTGGACCCGGGCCAGCAGCTCACTATGCCCCTGCTCAACGTGCCTGCGGTCTTTTTGGTGATCGAAGGCTCCGGCGACCCCATTGAGTCGGGCTACGCGCCGCCCATCATCTTGCGGCCGGGCCGAGCGTACTTCATGCCCTCTGGGGCTGACCCCCTCACCTTCACCGTGGGCGCTGCGCAGAAGGGGCCCCTCAAGGTACATACAGTACACACGCTAAGACACGAAAAACATAGATTTTTTGTCTGTTTGAACTCGGAGTGCGCGTGCTTGTGCATTGATGGTGACCTGGTTTTGTCGTCTCTTACTCGGTTGCCGTTGCTCTCTTCCTTCTAGGTGGCGATTGCCCACGAGAACTTGCACCGCCGCGCCCTCCCAGGCCAAGACAAGGCCGCAGATCCATACGCCAAATAAGCCACTGACTTGCGTGCTTGCTTCTTCTTATGAGATGGGGTTCACTCATAGCAGCTGTAGCCCCTTGGATTGTGTTTTCGTGTTGAGGGAAACAGGTGTTACCGATATCCGGCGTATTCGTCACTCCATCAGTAAAATTGGTCGCTATTTCTCAGCTATATTTCCGACCTCTGTTCTAATTACTTAGCCCAAACCTTGGGTGCAGTGTGCGAACTCGAACTCGAACTAATACAAACCCAAATGGCACAGAAGCCAATGCTGCGGGCAGAAGTGGGAATGCGCGTGCGTTGCGCAAACAAAGCAAGTAAGCAAGTGCGGAATGATTCAGGAGGGAGAGGGGCATTGGCCAAATTCCTCGAAAAATTTGCAAAAAGCGAGGAATTTGTGGGTGTTGCGCACTCCGCAGAACAATAAAGA
>Ga0307946_1001250_pt1 | contig 12143 bp, 14 predicted proteins | sample OrgLakmetagen230_FD_203153 | JGI IMG/M metagenome (GOLD analysis project Ga0307946, IMG submission 203153) | Saline water microbial communities from Organic Lake, Antarctica - #230 | ecosystem: Environmental > Aquatic > Non-marine Saline and Alkaline > Saline | place: Antarctica: Organic Lake...
TTCCGGCTCACTCAGCCCTTTTTGGAACTGAACCTTGTTGCGCGCCATCGCCCTGATCCCCTTAACATTCTGTTTGTTCACTGTTTGTACCAAGCCGAGAGCGGCTGAGCAACATGCGTAATCAGGTTTTGCTTTGTTTGGAGAAGGCAAAGAAGCCTAAAGGTCGTCCGGGCGTGTCTCCACCTTGGCGCAATGTCGTAGGCGCGTTGGACGCTATGCGCTTTGCAGTTGCCGAAGGCGTTTCAATACCACAGGCCGCCCGAGATGCGGCGGCCCGCGAAGGGCGAGCCGAAGAAGAAAGCCGAGCTCGATACTTTGAAAAACTCTATAGAAAGCGTGCCGGATTGAGGGAATAAAACCCGCGGCATTTTAGTGCCTTTTACCAGTGTGCGCCCGTTCTGATTTGTCTGTTCCTGTAACAACAGGAGCCGACAATGCCCGAGACGTTTCTACGCGATACTGACTGCGCCGCGCGCTACGGCATTTCCCGCAACACGTGGTGGAGGTGGCAGCGCGAGCGCACCGACATGCCGCGCCCGGTGCGCCTGTCGCCCGGCTGCACCCGCTGGAAATTATCCGAGGTTGTAGCATGGGAAGCCGCTAAGGCCACGGCATGAGCGGCGGAATGGGTGGCAATCGTCTCGCGGTTCTGGCCGATGAAGCCAAGGGGGCTTTGAGCCGTATCGTACAAGGTGAGGAATTCACGATCGGCGGATGGCTGGCATACGGTCATGCGCTCAACGAGGGCCGCGCGCTCTTTCCCGACGATGACAAGGGCTTCGGTCAATGGATCCAAGACAATCTACTGTGCCAACTTGACACAGTAGACGGGCCCAAGGATGTCGATCGCCACGACCGCGCCGCCGCCATGTGGGCCGATGCGAACCCCGTCGAATTCGAGGAAGCCCGGCAGCGTGGCAACCCTCGCACGATCCGCGGCATTCATGCCAAGTGGAAAGAGATCGAGGCCGAGCGCGTCGAGGAACAGCGCCGCGAAGATGCGGAGGCGCAGCGGGCCAACGCGCCCGAGGCCGTGGCCAGCGCCGATACAGGGCCAGATCAGCGCCAAGACGAGCCGGATTCAGATCAAGATGTGATCGACGCCGCGCCGGAGCCGGAGCCAGACCCGAACGCCAAGGAGCGTGCCGAATTCCGCAAGCTGAGCGCCGAGGGGCAAGAGGATGACTGGATCGGCCTGCGGGCCGAAAACAGCGACCTGCGCAAGCGCGTCCAAAAGCAGACCAACATGATCGCGGACCTGAAATCGCAGATCAAGACGCTGACTGAGGGCGACGACAACGGCAAGAAGATCGGCAGCCTGATGCGCCGCCTCGATCAATCTGAGGGCCGGTCGAAAGAACATCAGGCCAACGCCGCCCGGCTTCAAAAGCAGGTCAACGCGCAGGCCGCCGAGATCAAAAAGCATCGTGCCGAGCGTGAGCGGCAGGAGGTGCCCTTGAATTAGCGTTTGATCAGCCCGGCGCGCTGTCCGGGCAAACGCAGGCCATAAGCGAAGCGCGGCGGCCTGTGCGGCATGGGGATGACAAGGCCCCGGTGATCCGCCGAAAGTGATCTGCATAGGCCCCCAACAAGCGGTCCCCGGACGGTGACGGACGGAAACGCTAGGGCAAAACAGCGCCAGACGCCTTGTCCACACGAGATCCGAGGGATGCGACCGCATTACCGTGAAGAATATCGGACCCATCAGAATGTCGCTGCGCTGGCACCTGATGGCCCCGTGAGATGGAAGCGCCGGTTAAGGAGTGGAAGGCTCACCACGCTCCGCCTGATAAAAAGGCTACCCGGTAGTGCAGTGTGTGTATGTCCCAGCCCCGGCGACGGTCGGCAGACAACACCTTCCCCTGGCGACGGGGGAAGTGTGTCCGAACCCGCCCCACAACAATCGGCAGACACAGCGAGGTGACGACCGGTTGGACAGGGAAGAAGGCGCAACGGTCGAGCTGAGAGACAAGGCCAGCGGGACCGACGCGAGGGCTGATAGGGCGGCGACGTGCACCGCGACACCCGCCTGAATTAGGTAACGGTTGCTGACCTATCTCACATGTGGTATACGTCACTAATGCTGACCTATCAGGGCCACCACATGAAGCTGATCAAACGCACACCGAGCACCTCGGCCAACCCCGTTGAAGCCGACGATCTTGCGGCGCACCTGCGCGTCACCAGCACCGAGGCGATCAGCGCATTGCGTTATGCCGATGTCGCTGCGCACGAGCTGGAGGACTATGCCGCGATTGCCTTGCTGGATCAGGAGATCGTGGCACAAGGCCAGCCCGACGAGCGCGGCGTGGCCTATCTGCCGATCGGGCCAGCCCCGGCACAGACACCCACCGTCGAGACACTGGACGGCACGGCATTGCCACACCTGTTCACCCCCGGACGCCACCCTGTCGTGACACTGGCCGAGCCATACGAGGGCGAGATCCGCGTCACCTATCAAGCGGGATACGGGCAGAACACCAGCGCCATCCCGGCAGACTTGCAGCACGCGGTTCTGGATCAGACCATGCGGCTCTATGACATGCGCGGCGACATGGACGCACCGGCAACACCAGCGCCTGCGTTCGCACGGATAGCGGCACGCCACAGGCGCGTGAGCTTGGGTTCGTGAGCATGGGGGCGCAGACACCGTCAACGCACTGTGCGGGGCGCTATGGGGCGCTGTTGCCTTGCAATGGTCCCAATGCCGGCGTTTTCGCGTACAGCTGTAACCGGTTGCCAACTGTTCTTTTCTCATTCCCGAAAAATTCCGGGGAGGGGATCTGATGGCGCGGGGTTCCAAGGATGCACGGGCGGCGATCACCTACCTGTCCAAGCTGACGATTCCCGAGGGGCGTCTGGCTGGCAAGCCGGTCAAGCTGGCGACGTTTCAACGCGAGTTCATCCGGGGCGCGTTCGGCAAAGATTGTGCTGTCGGGCTGCTGTCGATCGGGCGGGGCAACGCCAAGACGGCACTGGCGGCGGGGCTGTCGCTGGCGCACCTTGTCGGAGAGGTGGCGCACCAGCCGAAACGCGAGATCATATTCGCAGCGCGCAACCGTGACCAGGCCAAGACGGCGTTCGGGTTTCTGGTCGGGTTCATCGAGGGCCTGCCGGACGACGAGCAAGAGCAATTCACCATCCGGCGCGGTTCCCGGCTGGAGGTCGAGACGGATCTTAACGGCGGCGGGCTGGCACGTGTGATCCCTGCCGATGGCCGGTCTATCCTTGGCGGGGCACCGACGCTGGCCATTCTGGACGAGCGGGCGGCATGGGAGCGCGAGAAGGGCGACAATCTCGAAAACGCCATTCTGTCCGGCTTGGGCAAACGCGATGGCAAGGCCCTGATCATCAGCACCAGCGCACCGGACGACACGAACACCTTTTCCCGATGGCTGGACGAGCCACCCCCCGGATCTTTCGTGCAAGAGCATCGGCCACCCGAGGGCTTGCCCCCTGACGATCTGGAAAGCCTGCTGATCGCCAACCCCGGCGCGCGGCAGGGCATCGGCGCCACCCCGGCATGGCTCCAGGCGCAGGCCCGGCGGGCGATCGCGCGGGGCGGATCTGCGCTGTCGAGCTTTCGCAATCTCAATCGCAACGAGCGCGTGGCGTCCGATGATCGCAGCGTGCTGGTGACGATCGACGAATGGATGAATGCCGAGACGAAACCCGAGGCCATGCCCCCGCGCGATGGCCCTGTGGTTCTGGGCGTGGATCTGGGCGGCAGCCGGAGCATGTCGGCAGCGTCGGCATACTGGCCTACCACCGGACGGCTGGAGGCGATCGCAGCCTTTCCCTGCAACCCCGGCTTGGCCGATCGTGGTCAAAGCGATGGCGTGTCGGGGCGGTATCTGGAGATGGAGGCCCGAGGCGAGCTGCGCACCATGGGCGACACCGTTGTGCCCCTTGGCGCGTTCATTGCCGAGGTGGCCGGGCTGCTGGACGGGCAAACCCCGGCGGCGATCGTGGGCGACCGATTCCGACATGCTGAGTTCGTGGAGGCGCTGCGCACGGCAGGGCTTGAGCGCGTGCCATGCGTGTGGCGTGGCATGGGCTGGAGAGATGGCAGCGAGGACGTGGAGAGATTCAGGCGGGCGCTGTTCGAGCGGCAGATATTCACTGCCCCGTCGCTGCTGCTGCGGTCGGCGTTCGCGGACGCGATCACCGTTGTGGACGTGTCCGGCAATCACAAACTGGCCAAGGCCCGATCGACGGGACGGATCGACGCGGCGGCGGCCACTGTTCTGGCCGTGGCGCAGGGCGTTCGCATGGCCAGCGCCCCCGAGAAAAGCACGAGGATGGCATGGGCATGAAGCGCGGCATCGGATCATCTCTGGATCGTCAAATTCAGTTTCAGCGGGCCACCGAAACAAGTGATCCGTTCGGCGGTTCGAGCCTGTCGTGGTCCGATATTGGCCCCGCGATCCCCGCCCTGCGCGAGGACGTGTCCGACGCGGAAAAGGTTGTGGCGGCCGTGTTCCGCGAGCGGTCCCTGATCCGGTTTCAATGCCGATCGAGCGCGTTCACGCGGGGCATCACGGCAGATGACAGGCTCGAGCACGAGGGCCAGCTGTGGGGCATCGTCGGTATCAAGGAGCCGCAACGCGGGCAGCGTCGGCAGCTGCTGGAATTTTCATGTGAAGGGCCGCTGACATGACGGCGCGTCCGGGCAGATGGGCGCTTGTGCGCAAGGAGTGGCAGGCGGTGCGTCACGGCGTTCTGGAGCGCGACGGCTGGTGTTGCCAGCACTGCGGCGACCGGCGGCGGCTGGAGGTGCACCACAAGCTGCGCGTGGCCGATCATCCCGAGCTGGCGTTCGAGCCGTCGAATTGCCTGACGCTCTGCGGCCCCTGTCACACGATCGAAACCAATCGAGAATTGGGCAACAAACCCAACCCCGAGCGCGCCGCATGGCGCAAAAGCGTGGCCGAGCTGGCCACAACAACATCGAGCGAAGGAGTTCAAAATGCTTGATTCTGTGAAGATCCAGCGGCGGCAATCCGAGATCCGCCAATCGCTGGCCGAGCTGGTCGGGAAAGATACCCCGTCCGAAGATGAAACCCGGTCCATGACCGATCTGGATGCGGAGTATCGCACCAACGAAACCCGCTACCGCGCGTCACTGGTGGCCGAGGATGAGCAGCGCAGCCAAGCGGCTGGCGAGCTGGAAACCCGATCGAGCCGCGAATGGTCCGACATGATGGCCGGTTTCGAGATGCGGCAAGTCGCGTTGATGCTGGACGAGGGCCGCCAGATGGACGGGCAGACGGCTGAAATCGTGTCCGAGCTGCGCAGCGCGGGCGGTTTCCGGGGCATTCCGGTTCCGTGGCAGGCGCTGGAGCAGCGCGCGGGGGAGACGGTCAGCACCGGCACGCCTGACCCGGTTTCCACCCGTCCGATCATCGACCGGCTGTTTCCTGATTCCATGGCCAGCGCCATGGGCGGGCAGATGATCGCGATCGACCAGGGCGCAGCCGAGTGGCCCGTGGTTACGTCGAGCGTGTCGGCAGGTTGGCAGGACGGCGAAACGGCGGCTGTCGCAGGGCCGAGCGTCTACGCGACCACCGATCGGGCCATGACCCCCGCCAACACTCTGGGCGTTCAGATGAAGATCACCCGGCGCGCGCTGAAACAGTCGGGATCCGCTCTTGAGCAGGCCGTCCGGCGCGACATGGCCGGCGCGATCGGGCAGGCGATGGACGCGGCGGCATTTCAGGGCACCGGGGCCAATGGCCAACCCCTTGGCGTGATCGCCGGGGCATCGACCTACGGCATCACTGAGCAGGCTGTGACTGCGAGCGCGAGCTATGCGGCTTTCCGCGAAGCTGTCGCGGCGTTCATGGTGGCCAACGCGGCAAGCGGTCCCGGCGCGGTGCGCGGGCTGATCCGTCCCGAGCTGTGGGACTTCCTTGACGCTACGCTGATCACCGGGACGGCGGTTTCGGAATGGGACCGGCTGACCCGGCAGATGGGGCCGATCGCCACCACGTCCAACGGGCTGGCAGCACCGGCAGGCGCACCCGAGGCCACCACGGCGCTGTTGACCACGAGCGCGGGCGGCGTTGCCCCGTTCTATGTCGGCGCATGGGGCGCGGTGGACGTGATCCGGGATCCGTTCAGCGATGCGGCATCCGGCGGGCTGCGGCTGACGGCACTGGCCACCATGGACATCACCGTTGCGCGTCCCGTGCAACTGCGAGTCCTGACCGGGCTGGAGCTGGCATAATGCTCTATGGCGCAGCACTTGGCGCGGGCCTTGAGCTGCGCGCCGAAAACGATGGAGGGTTCCGCTTGCGCGGGGCCTTCCCCTACGCGGTCGAGGCCGAGCTTGTGCCTGGACGGTTCGAGCTGTTCGAGGCGCGGGCCTTCGCGGGCCGTATCGAGGCTGGCGAGGATGTGCACCTGCTGTCTGGCCACGACTATCAGCAACCCCTTGCAAGCCGCGCGTCGGGTTCTCTGGACATCACCGACACCCCCGAGGCGCTGGTCATCGAGGCGCGGATCGCGGGCGGCACCAGCTGGGCGGCTGACTTTCTGGCAGCGCACAAGGCGGGCTTGATCCGAGGTCTAAGCCCCGGGTTCCGGGTTCCGTCCGGTGGCGAGCGGATCGAGCAACGCGGCAACGGGCTGCTGAGGCGCGTCATACGGGGCGACCTGTTCGAGGTGAGCTTGGTCACACGCGCGGCTTTCAAAGAAGCGCAGGTCGAGGCGCGGGCATGGCAGGCTGAAACGTCTTTGCGCAACGACATTCACCCCCTTAAACGCTGGAGGCTTTGACAATGGGTTTCATGGACCTTTTCAGGCGCGGAAAAGCTGGGGCCGTCACCGACCCCGGCACCGAAACCCGAGCATCCGGCACGGGCTACACGGCTGCAATCATGGCGGCGCGGCAGTCCTACATCTCGGGCAGTTCGGATCTGGCCGAGCTGACAAGCGCGGCGCAGACCTGTGTGAGCCTCTGGGAGGGCGTTCTAAGCGGCGCTGACATCACCGGCACCGACCTACTCGACCGGCACATCATGGCGCTTGTGGCGCGTTCTCTGGCGTTGCGTGGCGAGTTCGTCGGCATCATCGGAGACGGCATCACCCCCGCGTCAGACTGGGATCTGTCCACCCGCAACGGGCGTCCGGTGGCCTATCGTGTCAGCATCCCCGAGGCGGGCGGCGGGCGCACCGAAACCCGGCTGGCAGCGGAGATCATGCATATCAGGATCGGCAGCGATGCGGTGGCACCATGGACAGGCACGGCACCCCTGCGGCGTGCAGCCTTGTCTGCAAACCTGCTGCATGAGATCGAGGGCGCGCTGCGCGACACGTTCCGGGATGCACCGATCGGTTCGCAGGTTCTGCCCCTGCCCGATTCCAGCGCCGAGGACATGGCCGCGATGCGATCCGCGATCCGTGGCAAGCGCGGTTCGACGCTTATCGTCGAGGGCGTGGCGCAGGCGACGGCGGCGGGCATGCACCCGCAACTTGGCCAGCGGCGCGACGATCTGACCCCGGATCTGCAAAAGGCCGAGGCGGATGCGCTCTGGAGCCGATCGCGCGGCGCGGTGGCCGAATGTTTCGGCGTCCCTGCGGCGTTCTTCAACCCGGCATCGACGGGGCCAGTGTTCCGAGAGGTGCAGCGGCATCTTGTGCAATACACCCTTTCGCCCCTTGCCAAGATCATTGGCGACGAGGCCAGCGCCAAGCTGGGCGGCGCGGTTCTGATCGACGTGGAAACCCCTGTGCAAGCCTATGACACGGGCGGCAGGGCACGGGCCATGAGTGCGATCATCAAGGCCATGGCCGAGGCAAAGGAGAACAACATCGACCCCGAGTTGGCGCTTAAGCTGGTCGGCTGGAATGGGACGGAATAAACCGGGCAAGATCCGTTCTGCCGAGCGCATTGCAGCCAACATGGCCGTTGTCGTGGTGCGAGACTTTCGGGACGGCGTGATCCCGTCCAAGCTGGCGTATGAGGGCCCGTTCACTGCCGAGCTGCGGGCGTCCCTGTGCCTGATCGGCTGGCCCTGGGCGGTGGCCGATCAGGCGGCGCGCGCTGTCGTGGCCGAGGCGCTACGGCTGGCCCGTGCCGCGCGTCCGGGCTGGGCCGAAGGGCAACAGGCTTTCACCGGGCTGGACGTGGTGCGGGATAGTGAGTGTCGGCGTTGCGGCAATCCGCTGCGGACGCGGCAGGTTCACTATTGTTCGAGTAACTGCGCGTCGGCGTGGTGGAAGAAGTTCAACCGTGAAGCAGCTTGATCCCTTAGAGATCGAGCCGGACGCCTGGTGCGCGTGGTGCGGCGACCCGCTTCCCGAGCCGGAGGAACGCCACCACCGGCAGCGGTTTTGCAGCCGGACGTGCGGCAACGCGTATTCGCATGACGTGCGGTATGTCCCTGTCGTGCCTAGGCGCGGCACCTGCATCGAGTGCTGGCACGAGTTCGTCACGTACCGACCTGACCGGCTGTTCTGTTCGAGCCCGTGCGCACAACGCCAATATCGACGGCTGAATGAACGCCCGAGCCGCGCCAAGCCACCACCAGCCCCCCGGCAATGCGTCGGTTGCGGGCAGACGTTCCAGCCGAGGCGCAGGGATACGCTCTATTGCACCCGGATCTGTGGCAAACGGCGGCGCAACCGGAGATATGAAGCCCGAAAGCGGGCCAAGGGCTGATCCGCTTTGCGCGTAGGCGGGTAGGATGCGCAACCGTTGGCACAATATCGCCCTAAATTACTGATATAAAACACGAATTATAGTGCGTATGGCGGAGAGAGAGGGATTCGAACCCTCGAGACGGTTTCCCGCCTACACACTTTCCAGGCGTGCGCCTTCGACCACTCGGCCACCTCTCCTAAGTGCCTGATAGCGGTTTGCGTGTGGGATTTGCAAGAGGACTATTTGAAACGTATGGCAGAGTATCCGGGCACCCATTCGGACACTATGGAAACTTTGGCGGTCTGGTGTCGCCCCAACTGCCCGCTTGGGCCTCTTTTTCTTCGAGAGCCGCGGGGCGTTTCCAACCGAGGGCGGAGTGCCGACGGCGCGGATTTCGGAAGCCGTCGATATGTTCGAAGGGTGCCATCCCGGTCTGTCGCCGCGTTGCTCGTGATCTTCCCCGGATCACGTTTCATGCTGGTGGTGCCGATCCTGTGACAGCATGCACCGCGGCAAAGGAGATGCATACCGGGCAAAGGCAGACCAGACATCTCCCGTACGGATGCCGTCCGGATCTGGATTGCGGGCCGTCCGCAGTCACCCGGCCCGACGCGGATCGCGCATGGGCGGGGTCGCTCTGGCGGATGAGACGGTACATTCGTGCCTGTATCCGGGCGGCTATTGTCCCCCGAGGGGTGACCGCAGGGCTGAAAAGAGATCGGCGTCGATCCGGGCCACCATTGGGCCGGCCGGCTGATGTGCGAAAACGGGTTCAACGTTGAAAGAACACGCAGGTTCAAGGCGACGACGGACAGCGATCACAGATTGAACGGACCCGCTGACGCGGGAGGGGTGTCGTTATCGGCGGGAATGGCCTGCTGATGGGAAGGTTTGGTTGCTCAAGACCAACCTTTGATCAGGAGACCATCCCATGGCTGATGCCACATCAGCGGTAAGCCTGTTGCGCCGCCGTATGACCCGCGACATGACGCTTCGCAACCTGTCGCCGGCCACACGGGCGGTCCTGTTTTCATGCCGTTGCCAGGTTCGCTCGGCATTTCGACCGCTCACCGGATCGGCTGGGGCTGGAGGATGTCCGGGCCTTTCAGGTCTATCTGGTGTCGCAAGGCATTTCGTGGCCGGCGCTCAACCAGACGGTCTGCGCCTTGCGCTTTTTCCATGGCGTGACGCGGAACCGGGCGAAGATCCCCGAGCGGATCGCCTATGCGCGCGCGCCGCGCAAGCTGCCGACGATCCTGAGCGCCGATGAGGTCGGTCACTTTCTTGAGGCGGTGCCGTCGCTGAAGGCGCGCGGTCCTGACGACGGCCTACGCTGCGGGGGGGCGCGCCTCGGAAGCGGTCAGCCTGAAGGTCACGGATAGCGCCAGTGACCGCATGGTGCTTCCGATCCGCCACGGCAAGGGTGCCAAGGACCGCACGGGCATGCTCTCGCCGCAGCGTCCCGGCATCTTGCGAACCTGCTTGCGTCTGGCGCGGCCATCCGACTGGCTGTTTCCGGGGCGTGGCGACAAGCCGATCGACGTGCAGGTGCTGCACTCCGCCTGTCGGTCCGCGACCAAGGCGGCGGGATTGAGCAAGAAGGTCAGCGTGCACACCTTGCGACACGGCTTCGCCACCCATCTTCTCGAGAGCGGCGTGGACATCCGGGTCATCCAGGTGCTGCTCGGACACGAGGGCGATTTGGCGGGTTACCTCGACGAAAAGGGCATGGACCATGTCCGCGGCGCACCATATCCCCCGCAGACCCAGGGCAAGATCGAGCGGTGGCACGAGACCATGACCCGAAGGTCCGCGATCGGCAACCTGACGCCTGCCGATGTCTGCTTCGGCAGGGGCGAACAAATCCTGAAACAACGAGAGGAGGTCAAATGAAAACCCATGCTCACGCGGCGCTTGCGCCACGAAACCGAAAACGCATAATCTCAATCGAGAATGGATCAGAACCTCCAATCCAAAAACCGCTCACGCGTCCAAAATTGTCTGACGACGGACACCCTTTCTCGGTAGAGAATTGACGGCGTTTGAACACCGCCCTGATATTCCCCCCTCAGGGCCTCACCAACTTTCACGCGTTTCTTTCCGTCAGGTGCGCCGGATACCGGTCAAGCGGCGCTGCGTCGCTGCGGTTCCCGTCACACGAGCCCGCGCCCTTCGCGGCAACTGCCGAGCTGTGCGCGATAGCGGTCGGCGCGCAGGGCGAGCCTGTCCGAAACCCGCAACAGCCACGGCTTGGTATTGTGATTGCCGCGCGCATAGCCGGTGCGCCCCTCGTGATAGGCGAGGTACTGGTTGCGCGCGTCATAGGGTGACAGCCCCAGGCGGTCGTTCGATGCTGACATGTACCAGCCGATGAAATCGGTGGCGTCGTGAATGTCGGTGCGCCGCGCCCCGCGGTTTCTGGTTTCGGCCTTGTATTCGTCCCATGTTCCGTCGAGCGCCTGCGAATACCCGTAGGCTGAACTGACCCGCCCGCGCGGGATCACCCCGAGACTGTATCGAAACGGCGTGCGCGCATCGCTGACGAATTTGCTTTCCTGATATATGGTCGCCATCTGCACATGTGCCGGGATGCCCCATCGGCGTTCGCTCGCGCGCAAGGCGCGGGCGTATTCAGGGCGCTCGGCGATGATCTCGCAGGCGTTGTCAAGATTGCGCGGGGCCGTGCCATAGCCTGTTCCGCCGCCACAGGAGGACAGCAGGACAAGAACGACCAATGCGCGAAGAGTTCTGCTCATCTGCCTCTCGCTTTCGTTTTGGATGAACCATAGCCGAAACGGTCGCGGAGGGGAAATGCGAATTTGCCCGGTCACCGCTCTCGTGTATCGCGACCGCGTCACGCCAGCGATCACGGACATGTTCCCGCGTATTTCATCCGAGAATTGGACAAGGCAGGCTTGCTCCGGTATATGAATATGCTAAACATGGACAGGTAATGATGAAACAGCGAGCCAAATATCACCTGGGCCAAGTGGTCCGTCACAAGAAACACCCGTTTCGCGGGGTTGTTTTCGATGTGGATCCGCAATTCGCCAATACGGACGAATGGTATGCGTCGATCCCCGAGGATAGCCGACCGTCGAAGGAACAGCCGTTCTACCACCTGCTGGCCGAGAACGAGCAGAGCTATTACATCGCCTATGTCAGTGAGCAGAACCTGGTGGCGGATTATTCGGGCGAACCGGTGGATCATCCCGACATCCCCGACCTGTTCGGACCGTTCGAGGACGGGCATTATCCGTTGCAATTCCAACTGAACTGACGCGAGGCAGGCGGGCGATCCATCCCTGAAGCCTGTGTCGCTGTCACCGTCCGGATTTCGTGTTTGTCGCCTGCGCATGCCGCACGGTAGCGCCTCGTGAACCCGCCGGACATACGACCTCGACGCCACGCAATGGGTGGGGGCAATGGCGCGCGGCGCCGAGGGCAGCCTTGCAGCTACCCCACCCTTATGGCGCGACTTTGTGACGGTGCTTTG
>Ga0307946_1001260_pt1 | contig 12091 bp, 9 predicted proteins | sample OrgLakmetagen230_FD_203153 | JGI IMG/M metagenome (GOLD analysis project Ga0307946, IMG submission 203153) | Saline water microbial communities from Organic Lake, Antarctica - #230 | ecosystem: Environmental > Aquatic > Non-marine Saline and Alkaline > Saline | place: Antarctica: Organic Lake...
CGCGCGACGACGAGGCCGTGGCCTCCGTCGCGCCAGATGTCGAGGTGTTCTTGTCGTCCATGTCCTATTCTCCTTCGATCGAAAAATAGCGCTCAGAACTGTCTCAAGAAACCGTGCCCCAACCCAGAATCCCACGGAAAGCGAGTCTCTCTTGCCGGAATCCGACGCGGATGCCCCTGCAGGTGAGGAAGAAGGACCCGACACCGGTGGCGTGGCGGCAGTCGGCACGACAGTGACCGAGGATGCAGACACCCCTGATCAATCTGCGGACGAAGAGTCCGGCACTTTGGGTGGGTTGTACAACCGGTTCGAGCAGTATCTGACAGGTGCCGGCATATCGCTGGCCGAACAACTGGCCGACTGGGCCTCCGTTTTTGCGACAGGCATCATGGGCGCGGTGGGTGCGACACTGGGCGCAACCGTTCTTGTCTTCTTTCTTACGCTGATCATGCTGATCGAAGGACCGACCTGGCGAGCCAAGATCGTCAGCATGCTCACTGAATCTTCACAGCAAAAAGTGTCGGATTCGATCGACATCATCGCCGACCGATTGCGTCGCTACCTGCTTGCGCGAACAATAATTGGGCTGCTGACGGCCATGCTTTACGGTGCCTGGCTTTGGATCTTCGGTGTCGACCTTCTGGTCGTCTGGGTGCTGATCACCTTTCTTCTGAACTATATCCCGACCTTCGGATCCCTGATTTCTGGAGTGCTGCCAGTGATCTATGCCTTCACACAAAAGGATTTTGGAACTGCCATGGCCGTCGGGGCCGGTATTCTTGTCATCGAGCAGGTGATGGGCAATTTCGTCGATCCGCGCGTGCAAGGGCGGCAGGTGTCCGTATCGTCGCTTGTTATCCTGATAAGCCTGTTGGTCTGGTCGTGGGGCTGGGGCGTGGCGGGAGCGATCCTTGCAACACCGATCACCATTGCGGCGATGATTATCTGCGCGCACATCCCGCCGCTGCGGTCCTTCGCGCTGGTTCTGAGTGACGCCAGTGACTTTGACGGTCTGGACCGACAGGCAAAACATCTGGACTGAACCCGAAGTCCAGCGACCTTACGCTACGACAGCAGGAACAGGCGGCAGCTTCATGCGTTTTCGCAACGAAACCTATAGAAAGGCTACTCACATGCAACTTTCGAACTTCAAGACCCGCGCTCGGACCATGACGGCGGCTTTGTGCCTTCCCTTGCTGGCGGGCGCGGCATTCGCGCAGGATACCGATGCTGCGGACGATACGGAAATGTCGGAAGGCGCGATGGAGCAATCCGACGCCGGCGCACTGCAGGAGGCCGTGGTCGTCACTGTCGGTGACGCTGAAATCCGCGGGTCCGACGTGATGATGGTGATTGGCATGATGCCTGCTCAGATGCAGTCGCAGCCCCCCGAAACGCTGGTGCCGATGGCGCTTGAGCAATTGATCCTGCGGGAGCTGATCGTCGCCGAGGCCCGTACCGAAAACCTTTCCGAGGACCCGGACGTCATTGCACTTGTCGAAGGAGAGGCGCAGGCACCGGAAGAGGACGCAATGGTTCAGGTCTGGCTTGACCGGGAACTGGCAGACGTCGTGACGGACGAGGCTGTCCAAGACCTTTATGACGAGGCCGAAGGTCAACAGGACCTCCCGCCTCTGGACGAGGCGCGCCCGCAGATAGAGCAGGCGCTGGTTCAGCAGGCCATTCAGGACATCCGGATCGACCTGGAGCAGGACGTGGAAGTCGTATTCTACGACGAATCCGGTCAACCGTTGGAACAGACCCCGGGCGAGTAACCGGACCCATGTCTGACAAAATGCGGCCCTCTGCCATCTGCGGGGGGTCGTTATCTTTCCGGACACGCCAAATCGCGACCCGCTTGTGACAAGGCCCTTGGATCGTGCCCCGCAGGTGACTACCTTTCACTCAAACGGAGTTCGCCATGCAGCATTTTTCCCTTCTCGATCTGTCGCCGGTGGCCGAAGGCAGCACCACAGCCCAGGCGCTTGCGAATACGGTCGAACTGGCGCAGGCCGCCGAGGCGGCGGGGTATCACCGGTATTGGCTTGCCGAGCATCACAACATGCCGGGCATTGCCAGTGCGGCGACGCCGCTTGTGATCGGGCACGTCGCGGCTGCGACCCAGACCATCCGCGTCGGGGCAGGCGGCATGATGCTGCCGAACCACGCACCGTTGATCGTGGCCGAAAACTTCGGCACGCTCGCGACGCTGTATCCCGACCGTATCGACCTTGGGCTTGGCCGCGCTCCGGGCACCGACATGGCCACCGCGCGGGCATTGCGCCGTCACATGGCGCCGGAAGACAGCTTTCCGCAGGATGTGCAGGAACTGATCGATTATCTGGGCGACCAGTCCGATACCGCCCCTGTTCGCGCCATCCCCGGTGTGGGCACGCACGTGCCTGTCTGGATCCTTGGCTCGAGCCTCTATGGCGCGCAGCTTGCGGCCTATCTGGGCCTTCCCTACGCTTTCGCCTCGCATTTTGCACCGGCGATGCTGGAACAGGCATTGGACGTCTACCGCAAAAGCTTTCGGCCCTCACGGCATCTGGACGCGCCCTACGCCGTGGTCGCCGCCGGTGTCTGCGCCGCAGATACCGATGCCGAGGCTGCCTATCTGCGGACCTCTCAGGAACTGGCGTTCGCGCGGCTCAGGACCGGCAATCCGGGCAAGCTGCCGCATCCGGTCGAGGATATCGCAAAGCATGTGCCGCCGCAGGTGCTTGAACAGGTGCGCCAGGCCCTGTCCTGTTCCGCGACAGGCGGGCCCGCGACGGTCAAGTCAGAGCTGTCGCGCATCATCAACACCTACCAACCGGACGAGCTGATGCTGACCGGCATGATCCACGATCACGCAGCGCGGTTGCGGTCTTTCACCATCGCCGCAGATATTCTGACGGACATGCAGGGCCAGTCGAAAGCGGCCTGACCTAGTCCAGCGCAAAGCCGATGATGGCAAAGATGGTGCCCGACAGAATGGCAGCCGCTGGAATGGTGATGAGCCATGCTGCAATGATGGTCAGAAAGTGAGACCGGCGCACCAGCTTGCGGCGGCGGCGCTCTTCGGGACCGTAGATTCGGCGGTCCGGCATGATGGTGCGGGCCTTGCGCAACCTGCGCTCGGTGTCCCACTCTCGGAAAAAGCCGACGCCAAAGACGCCGCCAACCGCGATATGCGTCGAACTGACGGGCAGGCCCAGTGCGCTGGCGACGATCACCGTAAAAGCGGCGGACAGGGCGACGCAGTAGGCCCGCATCGGGTTCAGCTTGGTGATCTGCCCGCCAACCATGCGGATCAGTTTCGGCCCGAAAAGAAACAGCCCGAACGAGATGCCCATGGCCCCGATCACCATCACCCAGAGGGGGATGGCGATGGCGTCGGTGTAGTTGCCGGATTGCGCGACCTGAACGATCGCGGCCAACGGCCCCACGGCATTGGCCACATCGTTTGCCCCATGCGCAAAACTCAACAGTGAGGCCGAGACGATCAGCGGAAAACCGAACAGCACCTTGAGCGACTTGTTGCGGTTTTCCAGTCCCTCGGACTGCTTTCTGATGAACGGAATCATGACGACCCAGAACACCAGCCCCACCCCGAGTCCGATCAGGACTGCAGACAGCAGGCCGATATCAAGCACCTTGCCCAAGCCTTTCATCGCAAGATAGACGGCAAAAGTTCCGGCCATGAGCCCCACAAGGATAGGCACCCAGGTGCGGGCGGCAGCGATCTTGTCGTCCTGATAGATGATACGCGACTTGATCAGCCAGAGGAACAGCGCGGCAATCACACCGCCCATGACAGGTGAGATGACCCAGCTTGCGGCGATGGCGGTCATGGTGGTCCAATCGACCGCTGCAAACCCCGCAGCGGCGATGCCCGCCCCCATGACGCCGCCGACGACCGAATGCGTGGTCGAGACCGGCGCGCCGATCCATGTCGCAAGGTTGATCCAGAGAGCCGCGGACAAAAGCGCTGCGATCATCGCCCAGACAAAGGTTTGCGCGGTTCCCATGCTTTCCGGGGCGATAATCCCCTTGGCGACCGTGGACACAACCTCACCGCCTGCCAGCAGGGCGCCCGCGCTTTCGAAAATGACGGCGATCGCGATGGCGCCACCCATCGAAATGGCGTTCGCACCGACAGCCGGACCCATGTTGTTGGCCACATCGTTCGCACCGATGTTCAAGGCCATGTAGGCGCCCAGAGAGGCCGCGATGACGACGATGACAGAATTGTTCGTCTGCCCGAGGAACAGCATCGCGGCAATGCCCGCCAGGATCACGAAGACAAGGGCAAGTCCTGTCGCGACGATCGGACGTGCCGCGTACCCGGTCGCGAGTTCGAGATTGGAAATCCGCGCAAGGTCGCGGTCGAGCGTATCGAGATGGCGCAGATCTTCGTCTTGATGTGACACGGAGGTCCTCCGGAAGGAATTGCCGGGGATTACCGATCAAACAGGGGGGCGGCAACCGCTATCGGGTGGGGTTACTGGCTTTCGAACAATGTCTTCAGTTCGGTTTCGTTGACCAGTTCGGCTGCCGTTTCGGCGTTGACCCAGCGGCGCCTGCGCTCGTGTGCTTCTGGGAAACTGTCTTCAAGTTTGTCCACAGCGACAGAGTAGACCATTGTTTCAACGGGAATCCCCCAGCCGGTCGACTGGCGTTTGTTGTAGGTGTAGGTGCCGACAGGATCCGGATCGATCCGGCTTTCGCGCACACCGGCTTCTTCCCAAGCCTCCTGCAAGGCACTTTCACCACCGTCCTTGCCACGCATTGGCCAGCCTTTGGGGATGATCCAACGGCCCGTATCCCGACTGGTCACAAGCAGAAATTCACGATCCTCGCCTTCGCCACGATGGCAAAGAGCAGCAACCTGCAAGCGTTTGGGACGTTGCAGCAGGGGACTTAAAAAAGAGCCCCAAAGGGATCTCAGCGCGGCAGGCATAGGGGTTGACCACTCAATCATTATTCTTTTTATGGGGTATAACTTAACACTTCATGTGCATAAGTCCAAATAAACGCGACGTTTCAGGCGGTTATTGGCCAAAAACCGGAAAATACTGACCCAGATCAGTGCGATTCGTCGGATTATGTGGCAGCGCGCTCAGGCAGAAATGAAGGTCACGTCGTCCATCCGGGCGATCAGATCCACATCAGCCTCGTAGATGGCGGTCAGGTCATCGGCCATGGGTGCCAGTTCCGGCAGGGCTACGTCTTCCTCGACCTCGTCGTCCAGCGCGTATCTGTCGAGAAAAGCGCTGATAACCCTGTATTTCTGGCCGACATCCTGTGGCGGATGGGCCTTCAGGTAGGTCAGAATCCGGTTCATGCCCTCGGGGCTCATGATCGTGGCCAGCAGGTCGAAGCCGCCGGTGATTTTGTCGTAGGGGCCAAGGTTGGCATGGGCGCGGATCAGTTCGGCCCAGACAAAGGGTGTGTCCTCGTTGCACCAGACCGTGAGCTTGGCCTTCGGGGCCACGTGCCGGATCCGGCGGATCACGTCGGACCACCGGATCTGCGTGGGATGAAAACCCTTGAGATAGGCTTCGAAGGTGCCGGCCTTGCTTTCGGCATAGACAAGGGGCAACCAGGTTGCCGGATTGCGGATGCCAAGGAAAAGTTCGATCTCGTCGTCCGGAAACAGACCGACCAGCCCCTTCACCTTGGATTCTGTCTGTTCGTAGAAAACGCTGTTCTCGAAGATGCGGTTGGGCACGCAGATGAAGGCCGGATGGCTCATGATCAGGCGCTCGGGGGATTGATCGTCAAGGATCGCGTCCAGCAGGATGCCGCGCGTGTCCGGGGCAGGGGGGGCGCCGTTCAGGTTCTGGATCGTCTCGCGGATGATACGCCGGTACCGGCTGGGACCGGGCACCTTGATGTCATGCTGTGCAAAGCCGCTGGCGTTGTTCAGCAAAGACTTGAGAAGGCGCTCGTCGTCTGTGCAGTTGGCACCGATGTGAAAGGCGATTTTCATTGGGTCAGGCTCGATCGTTTCTTGCTTTGTGTCTACCATAGGCATGCAATGGACAGTTGCACAGCTTTCCTTTAATCCGGCCCGCGATGTCCGAGTATTCCTCTCAGATTTATCGCCGCAAGGCGTTTCAGCCGTGGTCACTGGGCGCGGGCGTGATTGCCGCGCTGGTCGTGGCCCCCATTGTCATGGTGATCTGGTTCGCGATGACGCCGACGCAGAACAGCTGGCCGCATCTGGTGGCAACCGTTCTGCCCCGTTATCTTTGGAACACGGGCATCCTGATGCTGGCGACGGGCACCCTGACGGCCCTGATCGGCACGGGTGCTGCATGGTTGGTGGCGATGTATCGTTTCCCCGGGCACCGCTGGCTGCAATGGGCGCTTTTGCTGCCACTGGCCGTGCCCGCCTACGTGGGTGCCTATGCATTGGTCGATTTTCTCGAGTACGCGGGGCCGGTGCAGACCGCCATGCGCGAGACGATGGGCTGGCAAAGCGCCCGTGACTACTGGCTCCCGCAGATCCGGACCCGCTGGGCGGCAGCGCTGGTGATCTCGGCGGCGCTCTATCCTTATGTCTACCTGCTGGCCCGCGCCGCGTTTCGCGAACAGTCGGGCGCGTCCTTCGAGGTTGCGCGGGCGCTGGGTGCGGGGCCGGTCTCGCGGTTCTGGCGCGTCGGTTTGCCGCTGGCCCGTCCTGCCATTGCGGCAGGCGTGGCCGTCGTGATGATGGAGACGGTCAACGACTACGGCACGGTCGATTATTTCGCCGTGCAGACGCTCACCACCGGGATATTTACGGAATGGATGCAGGGCGGCAATCTGGGGGGGGCGGCCCAGATCGCGACGGTCATCCTTGGCGTCATCATCCTTCTTGTGATGCTGGAGCGGATCAGCCGGAAACGCGCGCGGTTTGCCGGATCGGCCCGCAACCAAAGACCCGTGATCCCGACCGCACTCAAGGGCTGGCAGGCGGCGCTGGCCTTTGTCGCCTGCGCGGTGCCCTTCGCGGTGGGCTTCGTCCTGCCGGTCAGCGTGATCCTCAGCCATGCCTTCGATGCAGGCGAGTGGGTCGCGCCGGGTCTGGTGGCGGCCCTTGGCCGGTCAATTCTGGTGGCGGGGCTGGCGGCGTTCATCTGCGTCGCGGGGGCGGTCTTCATGGTCTACGGCGTGCGCCTGTCTGCCAAGTCCCTGCCGCGCAGGCTGATGCCGGTGACGGCACTGGGCTATGCGGCACCCGGCGCGGTTCTGGCCCTGGGTATTCTGGTGCCCATGGTGGCGATCGACAACCTGATGGCCGACACGGTCCTGTGGATTACGGGCACCGACCCGGGCCTGCTGCTGACCGGATCGGCGGCGGCTGTGATCTTTGCCTTTGTCGTGCGGTTCTTCGCCATCGCCCAAGGGACCGCCGATGCAGCCATGGGGCGGGTGGCCCCAAGCCTGTCGATGGCGGCCCGGTCGCTGGGCCGGTCCGCAGGCGGCGTCCTGCGCGAGGTGCACATGCCCCTGATGCGTGCAAGCCTCGGGTCGGCGCTGTTGCTGGTCTTCGTCGACGGGGTCAAGGAACTGCCCGCGACGCTGCTGCTGTATCGTCACGATACGCTTGCGACCCGCGTGCATGCGAAAGCCTCGCTTGAAAACATCAGCGAGGCGGCCCCTGCCGCCCTGATGATCACGCTGGTCGGTCTGATGGCGGTGACCCTCTTGGCAAGGGCCAACCGCTAGGGCCTAGTGATGGCCGCGGCCCTTCCCGTGCCCGACATGTCCTTGGCCATGGTTTGCGCCGCGGGCCGGGCGGTCATCCGCGTCGATCCGGCCATCGCCATTGCGGTCTATGCGGGCCACCATATTGCCGAACATGTCGTCCATTTCAGCCTGCGTGATCAGGCCGTCGCCGTCTGCGTCAGGGCGTTGAAAGGCATCCACACGCCGGTCGGCCTGTGCCGCGTCAAAGATCGTCGCCCATTCTTCCAGATCGAGGCTTCCGTCGCCCGAGGCATCGGCCTGCGCCATCTGTTCTGCACGAAAGAAAAAGGCCGCACGGGCATTTAACGACATGCAGGCCCGTATCGCACAGTTCGACACAGAGCGGATGCGCACGCTGGGTGCCGTAGGGCACGATCTGCGCACGCCCATGACCAGTCTGAGGCTGCGTGCGGAAATGGTCGAAGACCCCAGCCTGCGTGACCCGATGGTCCGCACGCTCGAGGAAATGGCGGTGATGGCCGACGGGTTGGTCAGCTTTGCCCGGTCCGGACAGGAGGATGAGGCCCAGAGGCGCGTCGATATCACCGCTTTGCTGCAGGACCTGTGCGCCGAACGCGGCGCGGTCTGGTCCGGCGGTCCGGCAGCTTGCGTGACGGGGCGGCCCGTGGCCCTGCGGCGCGTCTTCGGCAACCTGATCGACAACGCCCTGCGCTATGCGGGCGATGCGGCGGTATCGGTCGGGCAGGAAGGTGCGTCAGTCGTGGTTCGGGTGACTGATACCGGTCCCGGCATCCCCGACGACAGGCTGGCCGCGATGTTCGCGCCTTTTGTGCGAGGGGACCACAGCCGCAACACAGACTGGCGGTGCGGGGCTCGGCCTGTCCATTGCCCAGACCGTCGTCAACGCCCACGGGGGGCAGATTACCCTGCGGAACGGAGAGACGGGCGGTCTGGTGGCCGAGGTCCGTCTGCCGTCTGGCGGGCTCAATGGAAATCACGGCTCTTAGGAATGACACGCACATCGCGCGGGTGGCGGCTGGATGGTGATGGCAGCGGGCTGACCACGTGGTCGGCCCGCGAAAGCTGCGGTGCAAAGGCGTCGGGCGCAAGCCGCAACAGCGCCTCGGACCGGTCCTCCAGATGCTGGGCGACGACATGGATGATCTCGACGTCGCGCTGTACGTAGCCTTCCACCAGCAGAAGCCGCGATTGCATCACCGTCTTGCGGTATTGCTCCATTACCTTGGGCCAAACGACAAGGTTCGCAACCCCGTGCTCGTCCTCGATCGTGATGAAACAGACGCCCTTGGCGCTGCCGGGCCGTTGCCGTACCAGCACCAGCCCGGGGATCCTGATCTTCTGGAAAGTCCGGCTGTCCTTCAACTGCCTGCTGTCCCAGAGCCCCTGCTTGCGCATGGAGGTCCGCAGGAAGGCAAGTGGATGAGCCTTCAGCGACAGCCGCATGGTCTGGTAGTCCGACACCACCTGTTCGCAGACCGGCATGACGGGCAGCGGGACCGTGACCTCGCGGCCTTCGTCCGCCCCGTCCCGGAACAGCGGCAGATCGGGCGCGTCGCGCAGGCCCTTGGCCTCCCACAGGGCCTGCCGCCGGTCGATGAACATCGACCGCATCGCGTCCGCCTCGGCCAGCCTGCGCACATGAGCCGCCCCGATGCCTGCACGTTTCTGCAGATCGGCGATGTCGCGGTAGGGGGTGTCGCGGTTCCTCATGATCTGCGCGGCGGACTCCTCGCGCAGGCCAGCCACCTGCCGTAGCCCCAGGCGCACCGCGAACCTGTCCGCCCCGCAAGGTTCCAGCGTGCAATCCCAGTCCGAGAAATTCACGTCCACGGGCCTGACCTCGACCCCGTGCTCCTGCGCGTCCCGCACGATCTGCGCAGGTGCGTAGAACCCCATTGGCTGGCTGTTCAGCAAGGCGGCGCAGAAGACATCCGGATAGTGGCACTTCATCCAGCTCGACACATAGACCAGCTTGGCGAAACTCGCCGCGTGACTTTCGGGAAAGCCGTATTCCCCGAAGCCCTTGATCTGATCGAAACAGCGCTGCGAGAACACGGGATCATAGCCCCGACCGGTCATCCGCCCGACCATCTTCTCCTGCAGCTTTTCGATGGTGCCACGGCTGCGGAAGGTCGCCATCGCCTTGCGCAGCTCGTTCGCCTCGCGGCTGTTGAAGCGGGCGGCATCGATGGCGATCTTCATCGCCTGCTCCTGAAAGATCGGCACGCCCAGCGTCCGCCCGAGGATCTTCTTCAACTCCGCCGGATCATGCGGCGGGGCGGGGCTGGGATAGTCGATTTCCTCTTCGCCCCGCCGCCGCCGCAGATAGGGATGCACCATGTCGCCCTGTATGGGGCCGGGCCGGACGATGGCGACCTCGATCACAAGGTCATAGAAGGTGCGTGGACGCAGCCGTGGCAGCATGTTCATCTGCGCGCGGCTCTCGACCTGAAAGACGCCCAGACTGTCACCCTTGCACAGCATGTCATAAACGCGCGGGTCCTCCTGCGGGACATTCGCCAACGTCCAGTCCTGCCCGTAGTGCGCTGAAATAAAGTCGAAACCCTTGCGGATGCAGGTCAGCATCCCCAGCGCCAGAATATCGACCTTGAAGATCCCCAGCGCCTCGATGTCGTCCTTGTCCCATTCGATGAAGGTGCGGTCGGGCATGGCACCGTTGCCGATGGGGACGGTCTCGGTCAGCGGGTTTTCCGTCAGGATGAAGCCACCCACGTGCTGCCCCAGATGCCGCGGCATCCCGATCAGCTGCTGCGCCACGATCAAGGTCTTGCGCATCACCGGATCGGTCAGGTCGACGCCTGCCTCTTCCGCGTTGTCTTCCGCGATCTCGCAGCCCCAGGACCCCCAGACGGTCTTGGCCAGCGCGCCGGTCACATCCTCGGACAGCCCCATCACCTTGCCCACCTCGCGGATGGCGCTGCGGGGGCGGTAGTGGATGACCGTCGCGCAAAGCCCCGCCCGGTGTCGCCCATAGCGTTTGTAGATGTGCTGGATCACCTCCTCGCGCCGCTCGTGCTCGAAATCCACGTCGATATCGGGCGGTTCGATCCGGTCTTCGGAAATGAACCGCTCGAACAGCAGGTCATGCTCGGACGGATCGACCGAGGTGATGCCAAGGCAATAGCACACCGCGGAATTGGCCGCAGACCCGCGCCCCTGACACAGGATCGGCGGCGTCACTTCTTCGCGGGCGAAGCGCACGATGCTTTCGATGGTCAGGATGTAATTGGCGATCTCCTTTTGTTCGATCATCGCCATTTCCCTGTCGATGGTCTTCTGCACCGCCCCGGGCACGCCACCCGGATAGCGCCAAGCCGCCCCCGCTGCCGTATTGAGCCGCAGTTGCGCGATGGACGTCCGCCCCTTGGGCAGGATCTCGTGGGGGTATTCGTATTTCAGCTCGCTCAGGCTGAATTCACAGGCATCCGCAATCTGGCGGCTGGCGGTGATCGCTTGGGGCCACTGCCGGAACAGGCGCTTCATCTCGTCAGGGGATTTCAGGTGCCGCTCGGCGTTCGGCTCCAGCAGGTGTCCGGCCTCGGCCACGGTTGTCTTCTCGCGGATGCAGGTCATCACGTCCTGCAGTGCCCGCCGGTCGCGGGCGTGGTAAAGCACGTCGTTCGTTGCCAAAAGCCCGATGTGGTGCGCCGCAGCCAAGCGGTCCAGTCGGGTGATCCGTGCCACGTCGTCGTCACGGTAGTGATAGCTCGCCGCGATATGCCGCAGGGTCGGAAGCCGGTTCAAGAGCGTCGGCAAACGCCTTGAAAAACCTGTCAGTTTGCGCGGGGGGACGACGATCAGCTGCACGCCCTCGCTTCGCTCTGCCAGATCGTCCAGCGTGATGTCGCAGGCCCCCTTGTCCTGCCAGTCACCTTCTACCGTCCGGTTGCGCCCCTTCGAGATCAGCGCGCAAAGCCGCCCGTAGGCGGCACGGTCGCGCGGATAGGCCAGAAACTGCTCGCCGGTGACCAGCACCAGCCGCACGCCGATCACCGGCCGCATCTGCGCCTTGCCCGCCTCGATATGGACGCGCACGACACCGGCCATCGTGTTCCAGTCGGCCACGCCGAGCCTGTCGTAGCCCAGGGCCCAGGCCTGTGCCACAAGATCGACCGCATCCGACGCCCCCCGCAGAAAGGAAAAACAACTGGCCAGCCCCAACTCCACGAAATCGGCAGGCGGGTTCGGCGTGAATGGGTCCTCTGGCGCAAGCGTCCGGCGCGGGATGGCATGGTCGTTCTGGGGCATCGCCGGTCACACGCCCCTGCCACGGGCCACCATTCCCGCTCCTTCATCTCGGCCCGTAAACTCCGGGGGGAGTCCGCAGGACGGGGGGCAGAGCCGCCCCGCCACGCCGCCGCAGGCA
>Ga0307946_1001262_pt1 | contig 12085 bp, 10 predicted proteins | sample OrgLakmetagen230_FD_203153 | JGI IMG/M metagenome (GOLD analysis project Ga0307946, IMG submission 203153) | Saline water microbial communities from Organic Lake, Antarctica - #230 | ecosystem: Environmental > Aquatic > Non-marine Saline and Alkaline > Saline | place: Antarctica: Organic Lake...
CACTTGCGCGTGGTGTTAGTGCAGTGTACAAGGGTGTGTGGTGATATCACGACAAGACACACTTGCGCGTGGTGTTAGTGCAGTGTACAAGGGTGTGTGGTGATATCACGACAAGAGACACTTGTGCGTGGTGTTAGTGCAGTGTACAAGGGTGTGTAGTGATATCACGACAAGACACACTTGCGCGTGGTATTAGTGGGATCATGGCAGCAAATGCAAAGAGTAGTGTATTGGAAAGCCCGTTCACGTTTTGTGATAAAAAGAAGGTAGTGTGTCACAAAAGTAGTGTGTATGGCTCATGTATAAGGACAAATGGTGACGTCAACGCGGTCGTCACCATAACCCTGCTTTTCCCAGATCACCTAAAAGAATGACACAGGATGGAACGTTACACACACACACACTGCAAACGTTCTACTTTCATCTTGGAACTGCACAAGTACTGCTCTTACGTTACACACACTGCAAACGTTCTACTTTCATCTTGGAACTGCACAAGTACTGCTCTTACGTCGGTGCAGCATACGCACTGCGCACGCGACGCCCACGTACCAATCTTTACTCATTATTCATACAACACACGTACTTATTGCCCACGTACCACTCTTAACTTGTGTTGGTACAACACACGTACTGCTGCTCTCACAATGGCACAACACACTTACTGCACACTTACTGTGCCCAAGTACCACTCTTATATTCGTACAACACACATACTGCTTTCTTGTATTACAGCACACGTGCTGCTCTCACATTGGTAAGCATACGTACTGCACACGCACTGCACACGTACTACGTGTCTGTTGGTTAAGCCTACATCGTCACAAACGTGGCTATAAATGCATGGAAAGCTGCTCTTACATTACAGGACACGTTGTTGTGCAAATGGCTAGAAGTGCACGGAAAGCTGCTTTTATGTTGGTACAGCACGCACATTACAGGACACGTTGTTGAACAATGGCTAGAAGCGCATGGACAGCTGCTTTTATGTTGGTACAGCACGCACATTTTAGGACACGTTGTTTTGCAAATGGCTAGAAGCGCATGGACAGCTGCTCGTACATTACAAGACACGTTGTTGTGCATGTGGCTGAAAGTGCACAGAAAGCTGCTTTTATGTTGGTAGAGCACGCACATTACAGGACACGTTGTTGTGCAAATGGCTAGAAGCGCATGGAAAGTTGCTTTTCTGTTGGTTTTTAAACGCCATTGCTACTACACATGTAGCCATAAGTGCATGCATGGAAAGATCCATTACCGTGGAGAATGGTAACCCACTCCCTGCCTAGGTATGTCTCTACATCCGAGTGCACCAGAACAAAAACATACGGTGCTGGCTCAGCCCCCTGCTTGTGCCCTACCTGAAGCGCTTAACTGCCAGCAAGCCAAGAAGAGTAGCTTGTGAGAAATACAGGCCAACAAAGATCTGCGTAACAACCTGCACGCAACCATAAATTGCACAGCGTGGTAGTTTGTGTTCCTCTTGTGCCCATGCTGATCTGCGTAACAACCTGCACGCAACCATATATTGCACAGCGTGGTAGTTTGTGTTCCTCTTGTGCCGATGCTGATCTGCATAACAACCTGCACGCAACCATAAATTGCACGGCGTGGTAATTTGTGTTCCTCTTGTGCCGATGCTTATCTGCGTAACAACCTGCACGCAACCATAAATTGCACAGCGTGGCAGTTTGTGTTCCTCTTGTGCCGATGCTGCGTGTTAGCCAGGAGAAGTGTGGGCTTGCGACGCCGCCAAGTCACACAATTTAAACAGACATATTGCGCACATGTAGGCAAAAAGAACGTGCACCTGCACACACACACACACACACACACACACACACACACACACACACACACAAAAACTACGCAGGCCGTGAAAAGCTGCTCCCCACTCCCCACACTATCTAAGAAAGGAGCCTAATCGGTACCAGGTACCATAACTCCTCCACCATTGAAATAACACCATTGAGATGAGGAGCATTGCAGGCTTGGCCTGAGACATTGTAAGGCTAGCCTCCACGCCAGAATGCATATCACATGCACTAGCAATTTGCTCAGGAGAACCTTGAGGCCAAACAGGCAGGCTGGCTGAGCACGCCATGTGGGTTCACGCACACTCACTTGCTTCCAAAGTTTTCCAGAGTCATCGTACCGCCTCCACCACACGTACACGTGCTGGTACCGTTCCAAAATGCACACCATCCTGTTGGATAAGTGTGAAACCGATTTCATCGGTAAAGTGGGACCAAGTTGTTACAGTAGAAAAATTAAGTTGTACGATGTTAGCAAAATATCAGACAGGGGGACATGGAGGCACCAAATGGGCTCGGGATTTATTTTGGTGTATCTAGGGTATGAAAAGTAACTTTTAGAGTATGGGCCCCGTGACTTGCCATTGTTAAACTTGTCAGCAATATACACACACTCACACACACACACACACACACACACACACACACACACACACACACACACACACACACACAAACACACACACACACACACACACACACACAAAGATTCGATCTTACATACAGGAAGTCACGTGGCACGTGCTTAACAGGCCGCAGCACAAACCCCACGTTTTGTCCCCAATCTTCATTACAGATCAAGTGCTTCATTACAGATCAAGTACGGTACCAAGATTATTAAATGGTCTTTTAGAGTCTTTTAACACGAGAATCATTGCAAAGAAAGAGAGTGGAATTATTGGTCAAGTTGTTGGTGAGCTTTGCAAATTTATATGGCTTCTTACGGAAAGCAACCTTGTAAAATAAGGGTGTGTGTGCTTTTGATCCTGTCAAAATTCACACAGAGCAACTTACTTAAATCTGATTACATGTTAGGATAGCATTTAATGAGGACAGCATTTAATCAGCTTTACCTCGAATCTTTCAAGACGCTGGGGTCAACGAACAACGCAATCAACGAATGGCACTCACCCAAAATAGACCACACATGCAGGAGCTACCAGTGGGTTTAAAATGGAAAACACCTGAAGCACGGTGGTGCAGCGTTGTTGTGAGTGCTTAGTAGTGAATGCAGGTTGTTATTAAATCTGCAAAAGTGATTAATAAACAAAGCCATTGGTGTGATTAAGCACATGGGTGGCGCTGTTTTGTAATCAAGGAGAGTGCATTGCCGTGCTCAGGGGGGGCCTGGCTGTTTGGCTGAACTTTAAGCCCTAATCCTTAAACCCTAAACAAAAGCCTTGCTCCCCTTGAGCACAGCAAGGAACGGCGTACAGGTCGTTTCCTATGCAAAACACTCATCAATGACTAGCAATTAATGACTAGCAATGCATGACTAGTATTACATGTACCAATCCCTCACTGCAAGAATGAGAAAAAAGTGCCGATGGAGACCAGGAAGAAAGCACTTCACAAATACTTTTGATGCAACACAATAACATAATGCTTGACAATTATTCAGCCTGAAAATTCTTGGCTTTATTGTTAAGAGAAAGCTAATTGTGATCATATACAAGCTCTTCACACCCACTCTTGGTAGAATACAAAACCTGACAGACATTTGGCTGATGCGTGAGCACTGCTTTGGTGCCCTGTATTTACGCAACTGTTTTGTTTAAGCATGACTAACAAAGTGTGTGTGTGTTTCCTGTATCATATGTTTCAGCCTACCCACCATCCCAAGGAGTAATACAAGGCAATGATCAGGTGCCAAAGGGCCTAAAGGTTGCTGCTGACGCTGCCAGAGGCGCTGACGTGCTGAAATGGTGCCTGCAGTGATATACCTGCACGTGTGTGAGTTTGTGTGTGTTTGTGTGTGTGTGTGTGTGTGTGTGTGTGCGTGTGCGTGTGCGTGTGCGTGTCTGTGTGTGCCTGCTTGCGGTTTTTCCATCCTGCTGGGGTTCATTTGTATACTGAAGATTGCTAAAGATTTGTTCAAAGAAGCCCTTGGTGAAAGTTCTCTGTGTGGACCACTCTGGCAGATGGATTTTGCGACATAAAAACAACAAATTAGGGTTGTCTGATGATGTAGTATACCTGATGCCAAACAAAATCAGGCTGAAGAGACGGAGCATGGCAAATGGTTTCATGACAAACGCCTGCACGAAGAAGCATGACAATGGGAAACCCAAAAGCAGACAGTGACGATTTTCAAGTGATAGCCGTACAGGGATAGATGAGAGTGGGCGGGGTAAAAATTAAGCACGCTGAGGGGGGAATAAAAGCGCAAAGGTTGCAGGGGTGTAAAAATTAAGCACACTGAGGGGAGAATAAAAGCACAAATGTTACAGGGATTAACAATTAAGCACACTGAGGGGGGAATAAAAGCACAAAGGTTACAGGGTTAAAAAAATAAGCACACTGAGGGGGAAATAAAAGCACAAAGGATGCAGGGTTTAAAAAATAAGCACACTGAGGGGGAAATAAAAGCACAAAGGATGCAGGGGTTAACAATTAAGCACACTGAGGGGGAAATAAAAGCACAAAGGTTACAGGGGTTAAAAATTAAGCATGCTGAGGGGGGAATAAAAGCACAAAGGTTACAGGGGTTAAAAATTAAGCACGCTGAGGGGGAAATAAAAGCACAAAGGATGCAGGGGTTAAAAATTTAAGCACACTGAGGGGGGAATAAAAGCACAAAGGATGCAGGGGTTAAAAATTAAGCACGCTGAGGGGGAAATAAAAGCACAAAGGATGCAGGACATTTGCACAAAGGATGCACACAAAGGAAACACACAAACTTGCACAAAGGAACCACACAAAGGATGCAGGTCATTTTGCGGTCGCAGCCAAAAAGGCTTACAAAATACTTGCATTGAAGATGATGTAGAGAAGGAAGAAGGAGGCGGTTTGGGGGAGGCCTGTGCCCAGGATGTCAAGAATAGAGCGCGGCCTGTAAGTCAAGAATAAGAATAAGAATAAGTCAAGAATAAGCGTGGCCTGTGCCCAGGATGTCAAGAATAGAGCGCGGCCTGTGAGGGAGCATAACAGAGCATCAAAACCACCATCTGAGATCGTAATGCATTGCTGAGTAAAACATAACGGCTGCATGCACGTTGGAACAAAGCATGGAAGGTGGCAGCTGTGTAGTTCAAAGGTGACATCGGAACCCACCTCTGGACATTGGAACTAGTTCAAAGGTGGCATCATTGGAACCCACCTTTGGAACCCACCTCTGGACAATGGAACTAGTTCAGAGGTGACATTATTGGAACCCACCTCTCAATGAGCTCTGAGATCTGATACAGTAGGGTGCCAGCAACAAATGAGGAAAGGAAGACAGTCACAACCTCTGCAAGGGTACCACCAAAAAAAGGAAACTCAGGTGACCTTTGTTTTGTTCCTATTTACCTGATGCGAATAGGTAGAGTTGCACGGTGTCTTTTCATACCTCATTCTCTGTGCACTTGTCAATAATGCCCCCCCCCCCGACAGGGAAGATAAATACATGTGGGAAAGCATGACTGTCTGCACGCTGTTCTTGGCGTCGATGTGCTGATAAAAAGAGGTGAGATTTATAACAGCTCATGGAATTTATATCACTTAAAATATGTGAGGGCAGAGGAGGTACTCACGGAAAATAAAAAACATAAGCATGACTTGTTGGTCGACTTGAGCAAAGGAGAGCCTTCTCCTCGTCTTGATAATAAGTGCTGCCAGAATTGAGGGCATGACGCCAAGCAGCAGACGCAGGACAAGTCCAGGGAGTAGGCCGGCAAGGACACTGCACATTACATGAGTGGTTAGCGGAGGGGGTGTTATGAATGGGGTGATGAATACCAGAGGGGGTTGACTGAGGAAATGCCTGAAAATATGCACTTTTGCACTCTGAGTCCAGCCATTCACTGCCCACTCAGCCAACTGAAACCATCCTGGCTTTAATTGAAAGCTGATATTGTAAGCTGCACGAGGATGTGCTTATATCCATGTAAGTCACAGTGTGCGCAAATTGACGGGGGTCAAAGCTCACCTTGACTGCCCAAACCCTAATTTGGGCCTTTCTATGGGAAAACAGCACATGTTGAGCCACATCACCACGCACTTCATCTTTTCACTTGATTTATTTTTGCAATCATATTCGTTTATTACAACAACTTCATACCACACGAAAGTATGCCATTTGGTGGAGTGGGTGATCTGCTGTAAAGAATTTGTGGTGAAAAGTGGGGTCCACGCCGCAGAAAATCAGACACGTGCGCCCAAAGTTGCTATGTTCAAGCTCAGGTGCTGTCAAAAGTTTAGAGCAAGGGCCACCTCTGGGTGCTAAGCTTAAACATAGCAACTTAGGGCGCACGTGCTCAATTCACATTTTAAAAAGACCCTTTTTTTGGCTCAGTCAGCCCCCTCTGGATGAATACTGATGTAATTCTGCTTAGTAGAGGGGATGTTTGTAGGGTTGGCCAGAACCACATATATATACGGTGCACACACGACATTTTTGCCAGGGAACAAACCAATATACGGCCATATACAGTGTATCTTTGTGGTTCTGGCCAACCCCATCTGTGTTATGGGTTGGCAAATGGCAAGAACTGACCATGGTTCTGTAGTGTGTAGATGGTGAAAGTGCTGACCATGGTTCAGCAATGTGTAGATGGTGAAAGTACTGAACATGGTTCTGTAATGTGTAGATGGTGAAAGTACTGACCATGGTTCAGCAATGTGTAGATGGTGAAAGTACTGACCATGGTTCAGCAATGTGTTGATGGTGAAAGTACTGACCATGGTTCTGGAATGTGTAGATGGTGAAAGTACTGACCATGGTTCAGCAATGTGTAGATGTTAAAAGTACTGACCATGGTTCTGTAATGTGTAGATGGTGAAAGTACTGACCATGGTTCAGTAACGTGTAGATGGTGAAAGTACTGACCATGGTTCTGTAATGTGTAGATGGTTAAGTACTGACCATGGTTCAGCAGTGTGTAGATGGCCAAAGGCTTGACATCCCAAGCAACTAAACGTTTAGTTACCTGCCTCTTCGTGTCATAAGGACGCTTACAGTGTTTGTCATGCTTTTGCTACACTGACAGTACCTTTGAGCTATTGCTTTGTGAAAGGAGGACGCTGACAGCGTCAGGCATGTACTTGCTACAATGACAGTACTTCTGAGCTACTACTCTGGAAAATGAGGACGCGGACAGTGTCAGGCATGTAATTGCTACAATGACAGTTCTTTTGAGCTATTGCTTTGTGAAGTAAGGACGCTGGCAGTGTCAGGCATGTACTTGCTACAATGACAGTACTTCTGAGCTACTACTCTGGAAAATGAGGACGCCGACAGTGTCAGGTATGTAATTGCTACAATGACAGTACTTTTGAGCTATTGCTTTGTAAGGTAAGGACGCTGATAGTGTCAGGCATGTATTTGCTATAATGACAGTACTTTTGAGCCACCGCTCGTAAAACAAGGACGCCGACAGTGTCAGGCATTCTTTTGCTGATCTAACAATGCTTCTGACAGATGAGTAAAAGCCTGTTACCTCCGGATAAAAGGTATGGCAACAATGTCCTGGAGGACAGGGATCTGATCCATGCGCTGCACCTGATCATCAGTCATGGGTCAATCAGTCGGGGATCAGGGATAAATTAGTAGGGAACAGGAATCAATCAGTCAGGGATCTGATCCATGCGCTGCACCTGATCATCAGTCATGGGTCAATCAGTCAGGGATCAGGGATAAATCAGTAGGGATCAGGAACCAATCAGTCAGGGATCTGATCCATGCGCTGCACCTGATCATCAGTCATGGGTCAATCAGTCGGGGATCAGGGATAAATTAGTAGGGAACAGGAATCAATCAGTCAGGGATCTGATCCATGCGCTGCACCTGATCATCAGTCAGGGATCAATCAGTCAGGGATCAGGGATAAATCAGTAGGGATCAGGAACCAATCAGTCAGGGATCTGATCCATGCGCTGCACCTGATCATCAGTCAGGGATCAATCAGTCAGGGATTAGGGATCAATTTGTAGGGATCAGAAATCAATCAGTCAGGGATCTGATCCATGTGCTGCACCTGATCAAAGCAATTACGTGTGTAGGGTGGAATAGGGGTACTGCAGGTGAAAAGGAAAAATAAAGAGGTTGAGTTTTTACGTATAGAATGCAGCAGGGGTCCCGCAAGTGTTGTGGGAAATAGTTACGAGGTTGATTCCACTCTTGCATCGATCACCGAGGATGGGAGTCAAGGCCAGTGAGAAGTGCACGGTTAGAAACGGGAAACCCAACAACACATACAAGCACCAAATAAATGTGCGTATATATGGTTTATACATACGGGTCTGGCCGATTATACATAAATATGACAGAGCTTGCAAGTAGTTTACGGGGGCGTTCTTAGATGATGTAGGGACTGAAAAGCGCTCAAGAAGCAGATCCAAATTTTGTGATGACGGTTAAAGGTAATGTCATAAAACAAATGGCGACAAAGTTATAGATCAGAAGTTCAGCTGAGTCCCCTGTCAAAAATTTTCATTGAACTCACAATCTCGGGCAGATCAACATAAAATTTCACTGACACATACGAGGATAGAAAATATGCCATACTCGTTTCAATCTCTACCTGCAGGAGAGCTTGCAGAGCAGAAACGGGCACAACATATACCAGGACCACCACCCAAAACGTCGTCCACAATAGTATGCTGTATGCCTGCAGTCGAGTATGCAAGGTTCGATTGCACATTGAGCTGTATAGGAGCAAATTCTTACAGGAGTGAATTCTGTACAGGAGTAAATCACACAAGTACGCATTGAGCTATACACAACTACAGGATCAAATTAAGTACAGGAGTAAATCACACAAGTACACAAGTACACATTGAGCTACACACAAGTACAGGAGTAAATTCTTACAGGAGTGAATCTGTACAGGAGTAAAACACACAAGTACACATTGAGCTATACATAAGTACAGGATCAAATTAAGTACAGGAGTAAATCCCACAAGTACACAAGTACACATTGAGATATTTACAAGTGCAGTATCAAATTAAGTACAGGAGCAAACCACACAAGTACACAAGTACACATTGAGCTACACACAGGTACAGGATCAAATTAAGTACAGGTGTAAATCACACAAGTACACAAGTACACATTGAGCTACACACAAGTACAGGAGTAAATTCTGTACAGGGGTAAATGTTGTACAGGAGTAAAACACACAAGTACGCATTGAGATACACACAAGTGCAAGATCAATTTAAATACAGAAGTAAATCACACAAGTATACAAGTACACAATGAGCCACACACAAGTACAGGAGTAAAACAAGTACGGGAGTATATCAACGCCATGGTGTTAACACTTCCAGCATGGGTTATGGAGTTCTTAGGAAAGAACACTGTCGTGGGTGAGCCAAACGACATTCCATCAAGTCAGGCAAAGGAGAGGAAAAACACAAAAAGAAGAGTCTCAGACGAAGAGTCAGCAACTGCTGCTATCCATGCACTGCTGTCTGATATGCAACCAACAACACAAGAAGGGTTTCTCCTGCAAGTCAACTCCTGAAGAGCCTAAGCAAGGAGTCACGCGGCTCCAACCTGCAGCACCCCACACGTCAAGACCACCACAGAAAGAGAGGCGGCAATTGCTAAAACAGGTACAGACTTATCAGAGCTGCCACCTCCTCCCTTCCTCTTGCTGACTCTCTTACATTACCAGCGGAGTTTTACAAGCTACCATGTGCTTGAATGCCTTGCACAGTATAAAACACACAAGCTGAGAACAGGTGCACAAAGCTATCATAGCTATGTCTACACAACAGTTAATTACCCTCTTCTGCCAGCTCCTGAGCTGGAGGGAAGGGATGATGAGGTCATCAGGCTGGGGGGAAGGGTACATTTTCCAGCTACCAGCATCGTGGGAGTGCAAGGAGCTGCATGCCAATGCAGCTGTGAAGTGGGTCCTGCACAGGGTTTAGAAAAGGAGCAGCAACAAATGAAGTGCGTTTATTGAGGAAGGGGAAAACATACTAGCCATGTAAAATACTACACCCTTGCGTATGAAAGGTGTCACTCCTTGAAGCCTGCGTTCAGGTTGAGCATTCATTTTCACAGAGAAACAAAGTTGCGAAAGGATTTCGAAATGCGCAAGGGTGCAGGAACGTGCAGGCCCACAGTCCGTCAATCAAATATTGAGATGAGCTTTAGTGCTAGTTGCAACGAGCCCAAGCTTTTTGTACATACAGAACAGTGTTTATGTGTCAATTGTCAATTTTACACAGACACCTTTTCATAACCTTGTGGCAGCTAAAGCCTAGTACTCAATCCAGAAGTGCGTCCATATTCACACAGCGTTTTTTTAAACAATGCATGCAAACAAACACCCTGTAAATAAGAAAAACCACCTGAAGGTCACTAGCGCAGAGGGCATGTAAAGAAAAATGTACTAGTGCAGAGGGCATGTACAGAAAAATCACCTGAAGGTCACTAGCGCAGAGGGCATGTAAAGGCTGTTTTCATCAGATGCGCTGTAATGAGGTGCAAGGCCAGGCCCAGATCGAGCGCTGCCTGCAACGGTAAAGAAATTAACAGACACAGAACTGCTGAAACCAATCTCAGCAGTTGTCAGAACAACTCGTCACTTGTTTAGTAGTACCAAGCAACGTGTGCGGAGCTGTTGCAGGGACATGCCAAGTAAGGCCAGCAAGCACACATTGAGCTATACACAAGTACAGGAGTAAATTACGTACAGGAGTAAATCACACAAGTACACAAGTACGTGTGCGGAGCTGTTGCAGGGACATGCCAAGTAAGGCCAGCAAGTACACATTGAGCTATACACAAGTACAGGAGTAACTTAAATACAGGAGTAAATCACACAAGTACACAAGTACGTGTGCGGAGCTGTTGCAGGGACATGCAAAGTAAGGCCAGCAAGTACACATTGAGCTATACACAAGTACAGGAGTAACTTAAATACAGGAGTAAATCACACAAGTACACAAGTACGTGTGCGGAGCTGTTGCAGGGACATGCAAAGTAAGGCCAGCAAGACAGCACTCACTGACCTGCTGCAAGTCAGAATTTTGTACTGGCTGGGAACGGGCAATCCTCCGCAACAGTCTTTCATAATGCATGACGCTATTGAGTGCGCCTCTGTAGGTGGCGCACAACGCATAAGCTTAAAAAACACACAGTACTGTTCTTGTTTCCTTTCCAAACTTTTTAACAATTCATACACAACATAAGCGACTTACCCTGCCAGCAAGCATCTAGGTCTTGCTTAGCGACACGCAAGCGACTTGACCAGAACTGCAAGGCGTCAACTCTGACAGGGGCTTTTCCATACTTTGCAGTAGCCCATTGCCCAATGCAAGGAGGCACGATGAAAACCTGGTTTGATTTATCATTACAAATGGTGATTGGGAGTTTCTTAAAAATTAATCCCGGTTAATTTGTTTGCATTTGTACGCAGGGCAGGCAACTACTGCACATCAACAAAAAGCGCCTCGCTTACAAAGCTTGAGGACACTCAAGTCACAAACAGAAGCATGGTTTGTGTTCCTACATGCAGATATTATTTGGATTCAGTGCAATAGTCTTCCATAGGTAAGAGGCAGGCAACCGGAGCAGAATGTTCATACTTGCTGCCGCTGAACTGCCTGATCTTGAACAATGGAAAGTGAGTAGTCCTCCAGCAGATCTTCGAGCTTGGCCTTCGTGTTTTGGTACTCGTTGATAGGTCCAGAGATCCAGCGCTGAGAAACGGAAAGAATTGTTTGTTTTAAAGCTGCTACTGCTAGTAGCAAATTGGAATAGTCTGGTGTCTGCGTGGAGAGAAATCTGGTGTGATAACCTTTCCTGGCATGAAGCAGAAGGGCACGCACGACTGTTGAGGTACATATCAGAGGTCTTACACACCATTGGCAAGTCAACGCGTTCTATGCTACAGTTCGCTGTAGGCTTTGTCATTACACCAAGGCTGCCGTGGAGGGAGATCAAAACCAAATCCACGCTGGAACAAAAAAATGGGCTGCAGACCCTCATAAAAGCAAAACAACGCAAAGAAGCAAGCAGCAAGTCCATAAGTCAGATCCAAACGAGCTCAAATAGGAACACCCACAAGACAAACAACAAGCTGAGGGGGGGGGGGGGCGGGAAAAACAAC
>Ga0307946_1001276_pt1 | contig 12020 bp, 10 predicted proteins | sample OrgLakmetagen230_FD_203153 | JGI IMG/M metagenome (GOLD analysis project Ga0307946, IMG submission 203153) | Saline water microbial communities from Organic Lake, Antarctica - #230 | ecosystem: Environmental > Aquatic > Non-marine Saline and Alkaline > Saline | place: Antarctica: Organic Lake...
GAGGGCTCTTTTAGCCAGTTCAGTGTCTCTTTTGGTATTGGGCACAAGTGTAAAAATCCCCCTCCAGCAGTTCGGTGGATACGAGCCGGAATAGAACTGACTGCATCTCAGTTCGTTGTGTCTTGTATGTCATTTGGTTAAACCCTACAACGCACCCTAGCTTGTAGGCAGGGATGGCCAGTGCCACATATGTACGGTGTGTATACCATAATATGTACGGTGTGTATACCAATATGTGTACGGTGTGTATACCATTATATGTACGGTGTGTATACCATTATATGTACAGTGTGTATACCATTATTACAGAGTGCGAACCCCATATACACGACGTGTGTGTACGATTTTTAGTAAGAGGTTTTAAGGGTTTTGCCGACCCTGCTTGTATTGCTTAGCATTTCTTCAACAGAGCATATAAATTTGAGTGGACCTGCATTAGTTTGACAAAATTGCATATCGCGGCTCAGACTAAGTTGGAGTCAGACAGAGAAAGTCGTTTGTAGTTCTTTGGGCATGGAACCGCTGGCATACCCAAATTGGTTACGCAGTCTTCTCAATGTTGTGTACACTAACTCCATATGGGAGCGACCATCACGTCATTCATGCTAAACATAATCGCAGGGAGCCAATGTGCCGTCAATCGCTCGAGCCCTTGTGGCATGTGGATGGTTTGGGATCCAGACATGGGTTGGTGGGAGCTGCATTTTCCAGGTGAGCTTTTGATGTGGACAGTTTGAAAATCAGATCAAGGGTCGGCGGGAGCTGCACTTTCCAGGTAAGCTTCTGATGTGGATAGTTTGGAATTCAGACAAGAGTTGGTGGATATGCATTTTCCAGGTGAGCTTCTGATATGCATAATTTGATATTTGGATATTGGTCGACAGGAGCTGCACTTTCCAGGTGAGCTTCTGATGTGGATAGTTTGGAATTCAGACAAGAGTTGGTGGAGCTGCATTTCCCAGGTGAGCTTCTGATATGCATGATTTGATGGTTCGGGAAATAGTTGTGGGTTGATGGGAGCTGCATTTTCCAGGTAAATTAGAAATTATATTGTATATGATTTGAGGATTAAACATCGGTGGGAGCTGCATTTTTCTGGTGAGCTCCCAAACTTGTCCATACCAGACGCTCCCAGGCTAAGCCTGCAAAACTTCCTTGCTCCCCCATTAATTCTCGTTTAATTTTTGTTTGTTGGAGCTTTGTGGTATCTGGTAATTAAGCTGCTCTTCCCCATATAGTGTGGGGGGTGGCTCCCTTGTCTAACACGAGAGTAGTCTACACTAGAGTAGCCTAATACTAGAGTAGTCTAACACTGGAGTAGTCTAACACTAGAGTAGTCTACACTAGAGTAGTCTAACACTAGAGTTGTCTAACACCAGAGTAGTCTAACACTAGAGTAGTCTACACTAGAGTAGTCTAACATTAGAGTTGTCTAACACCAGAGTAGTCTAACACTAGAGTAGCCTACAACATAGATACTATGGCAGGTGAGCTTGACAAAGGCACAGCTCCCTCTTTGCCGCACCCATAGCAAAAAACACTTAATATCCAGCAATCTGGCCTAACGGCCGCCAAGTAAGAAGCACCCTCCTCACACATGACTTAATGCCAGCACACTTTCACACCCACCTTGAAACTTTCCCCTCATTAGTAGGGTCGGCCAGGACCGTATATATACGCCGTATATGACCGTATATTTGATGAAATTTTAGCAAAAAATACCACACATACATATACACTGTATATGGTTCTGGGCAACCCTACTCATTAACCTTTGCTCCCAATCACCACCTTAACCCAGTCCTCCCAAACCCAGGTCATTCTGCTCCGCACCGCTCCCTCTTCAAATGCAGAAGCTGGTGGCGGTGTTTCAAATGTTTCAAATGTTTTAAATGTTTCAAATGCAGATGCTGGTGGCGGTGTTTGGTCAAGAGGCTTTGGCCTCTGCTGCGCTGCCTTGGCTGAAGATCACGCTGACTCAGCTAGGTTGTTTTACTTTCTTTTGGTCGGTCCAGGTGAGTGACAGTGCCAGTGTTACTTTCTCTACACATTAGTGTTACTATCTTTTGGTTGGTTCAGGTGAGTGACAGTGCCAGTGTTATGCTTGTGCACAGAAAGAATCATTTGGGCCAGGCATTATGTTGCGTGGATATATGTGTCGCACAAAGCACGGACATGGCGTCTATCGGATTACCTTTTCAAGCAGCGTTTCACATTAGGTATTGCTAAGGAACATTGCAATTCCTCAGCTTGGTCGCCTTTTTCCTTAGGCGGTGCAGGTGCTTGTGCTTAGAAGAGAGGCCAGTTTGCGCCAGGGTGAAGAGTGATTGGAGAAAGGGGTGGGGATAAAAGGATAGGGTAAAACAGGGTAGCCAGCCACAATAAAGTCCACTGTGAAGCAACTCCCAAGTCAAGCAATCGATTCCATCTAAGCTGTTCTCAATCGAGAGCTCCCTTCAAGTTGCTCTCCCTTCAAGGTGGTCTCGCCAAACAACTTTGTAACAACGTAAGTTTCTTGATGCCAACAATTTATGCACAAACCACGTTGCCTCTGTGCTGCTCAGGTCTTGATTGTGCTGAAAGGCATGGAGGGTATATATTTCTTCTTGATGCCAACAATTTATGCACAAGCCACGTTGCCTCTGTGCTGCTCAGGTCTTGATTGTGCTGAAAGGCATGGAGGGTATCAGGCTCCTGGAGCGATACAGTGCGCCTGTCCTCATATTTCTTAGCCTTGCACTCCTGGTAAGCTCACACACACACACACACACGCACACACACATACACACACACAAGCAGACGCAATGTTTGACGTGTTAGCTTCAATTTGCCAAAGTCTAACCAATTATAATAAATAGATTTTGATGTGAAGGAAACGCCGTCAGGGGTCACTGAGCCTTCTCTGGATATTTTTATGGTTACTGGTGTTTATAACTGAAATACGTCTATTGAAAAGCCATGTATCTAGCAACCTATAAAGATGTGTTCCTCGGATGAGGGTCTGGTTTCCAACATGCATGCACACCTCCACCCATTTTGATTTGTCTTCCCCTTTTTATGTTCATGGGAGGAGCGCTTGACTATGGTTTTTTAAACATAAGTGTCTCCTTCATTCTCTTAACTGGTGCAGGCAGTGGCTTTTTTGCCTGCGCAAATTTCTTTTTCACTAATTGACCTGAACCCCTGACTGTAACAATTGCTCTTAATTAACACAAGCACTGTTCCTGCAATGCCAGCTTGGTCGATGACCGAAATGTGAGTTATAAAAGTGGCCATGTGCCTGCAGGCACGGGTGGTGCTGAAATATGCTAGTCAAAGCCAATCGTTTGTCTGTGAGCTAAAGGCAATGGCCAAAATCTGAACACCATACTCACGTATTGATCGTCTGCAGGCATGGGCGGTTACCCAGGCAGGTGGCTTTGGCCCCATGCTTTTAACCCCCAGCTCTTTTGGACCGGGCATGCCACAAGCTGGGAGGTACTGGAATGAATTCTTCCCTGCAATCACCGCGCAAGTGGGGTTTTGGGTGAGTGCAAGAATGGGGATGATTAAGGAAAAGAAACAGAAACAGAGTACAAACGTGAAGTTGTGGGTGTGCAGGAACGTGGATGGTTGAGAAAACAGAGGGTACGAGTGGGGTTGTGGGTGAGAGCAGGTTTGGGGATGATTAAGGGGTAAAACTTCACAAACGTGGGGTTGTGGACGAGCAGGAACAAGAATGGTTCAGAAACCAGAGGGCACAATTGGGGTTGTGGGTAAGATCAGAACAGGGGTGCAATTTCATAGCAAAGTCCACGTGGGGTTGTGGGTTTGCAGGAGCAAGGATGATATAGAAAACAGAGGGAACGAGTGGGGTTCTAGGGTTCAGGATCAGGTGTGCAATTTGGAATGATTGGGGGGAGAATGTGTGGATCATGCCTGCTGCTTCTGACCATATTGGGCATGGCCAAGTGCACATTGTGTAGGGTTGGCCAGAATCAAGCATACGTATGATTTTGCGGAGTGTACACGGTATTTCCGGCAGGAACATTTCCACATATATAGTCATGGTATACGGTGTGTATGTACGGTTCTCGACAACCCTGACAGCATGGTTGTCCTCAATAATACATGCACTATTTAAAACAGGGATAGGGAAAAGAAACAAGGCTCGGCATGTTCAAAAAAAGCCGGTGCTTGTTCAATTTCCAAGGTGAAGAAGTGGCTTAAAACCCTGATTTTGAAGCAAGCCAGAAGGTTAAATTTTTTTCTTTGCAAGGCTGTAATTTAAATTACCACAACAAAGATGTACACACAACTGAGAAACATGTAATGTGGATTGTTATTTAACACGGGTGTGGCATCCAGCCCTGGATGCAGCGGCTTGTACGTAAGGCAACGTATGCTATACATAAGGTTCTACACCCAGAAAAATAGCCACCTATCTTAATATATGAGTCCCAAATCATGAACAATGATGGTCAGAAGAAACAGAGATGGAAAATAGTGTGTAGAGAGTCATTTTTAAGCCATTGTGTGTTTTCGCTGTGTACGCGCGCCTTCCAGGCGACGCTGAGCTTAAATATCCCCGATTTCACACGGCACGCCAAGAGCCAGAAAGCGCAGGCTCTGGGGCAAGCGTTGGGCCTGCCGCTCACCTCAGTGCTGTTCAGCGCCCTAGGTAAGGTGTGTGTGTGGTCTGTCTTTGATTTTGTTAGACTTAAAGCTGCCACTCACTTCAGTGCTGTTCAGCATTCCAGCTACGGTGTGTGGGCTCTGTCTATGATGACCTACAGTGTGTCCTGTCTATGATGACCTTAAGTGTGTCCTGTTTATGATGACCTAAAGTGTGTTCTGTTTATGATAACCAAGTGTGTCCTGTCTATGATGACCTAAAGTGTGTCCTGTTTATAATGACCCAGTGATGGCTTGCATAAAAAGACAGATGCTGGAACTGCTACCCATCGTTAATTGTTATTGCTACCCATCGTTAATTGTTACTGCTACCAGTTAATTGTTATTGCTTCCCATCGTTAATTGTTATTGCTACCCATTGTTAATTCTTATTGCTTCCCATCGTTAATTGTTATTGCTTCCCATCGTTATTCGTTACTGCTTCCCATCGTTATTCGTTACTGCTACCCATCGTTATTTGTTACTGCTACCCATCGTTAATTGTTACTGCTACCCATCGTTAATTGTTACTGCTACCCATCATTAATCGTTACTGCTACCCATCGTTAATTGTAATATATTTGCAGCACCGAAGGCGCACACATGCTTGGGAATTGGGAATGGAACAGTGTGCACAATCTAAGGGCTCAAAACCAATTCTCGTGTTTTGCAACTGCCCCTACCTGATAAAGTAAAGTTCATGCCGTCCTCTAGTGAAAGCTGGTGGAGGCTACAGGCATCAGCAAAAACACTGAGAGTATCTCTTATAATTGCGCTGTGTTCATCGCGCCTGTTATCATATCAGCTGAAGAAACTTGCGTAGGGCAAGGGAGTGCATTCAAGTGCTTCAGAGCAGCCAGCAAAGTACGCCTAACAGGATGTCCTTACATAATATGTGCAGCCTCACATATGTTACTTTATGCTGTTCTATTTCAATATTGAGCATGCAGGGGCGTCTTAGGGAAGAAGATTACTATGACCTATGACCACTCATACTGTGTTTGACCGGGCGTTTATAATTCTGAATTAATCGCTTTTAAGTTCTTGTTACAGTACAAAAAGTATATCACCGCCCCCCAATTATTTGCTTGGTGAGGGCGGTGACAGGGCGGTGGTTTAATACGTGTTTATTTCTAAAAGGGGCGGTTGCGGGGTGGTAGCGGAAATTGACGTTTTTGAGCAGTGCGAGCGATGAGTGGTCAGGAATTTGCGCACTCACCTTCCCTGCACTCCCTGATTCCCAAGCCCCAGCTCTGCCTGCCCCTGCCCCTGCACACCCAGCCCCAGCCCCAGTCCAGCCTGAACCCGTTGCACCCGTCGGTAACTTCCAGCGGGGGGGGGCGGTTGCAGTGCGAAACCGTAAAATATTTATTTTCAGGGGGGGCGGTTGCACATTTTGACCATAAAATATTGGGATTTGTTCAGGGTGGTGGTGGATCCATGGACGTACGGTATGGAGATTTGATTGGCTAAGGACAGATCTTTGCGTGGCCACATTTGTGTGTGTGTGTCATCGTTTGCGTGCCCATTCATCGCACACTCATTTGGGAGCCCACCATTTAAAAGGAACACTACGCAGGCTGTGTACTCCACTCTCCACTGAATTGTTGAGAAGAGGAGCCACTCATCTCTGACCCCTTACTAACTCCCCACCTCGTCCTGCAACACCTATCCATCACCATACTCAGCCATATACCTCAGCCATAGCCGTCCCCAGTGCACTACTACAAATTATGCAACACCTATCATCACCATATACCGTTCGTTCACAATTACTCCGTGACCACACTTTCAAATATTTAATTAAATTTTCGATTTCAGTTCGTGAGGGGGTCTGGGGATTAATTTTTGAGTTCGAGGGCACTTCGGGAGGGCCCTGTCGGGAATTAATTTTGAGTTCGAGAGCCGGCCCCCCTGTTAATGCTGCCTGTGCACTGCTACTGCTGTTTGTTATGGCTAAAGCTGTGGCTGAGGCTGAAGCAGCCTTTCAGCTGGGGACTGGGCTTCAAGAACGAACCCGGTCAGGGGGTTCACTAGCGCGATTGGAGCTCATTTCGATTTTCACCCTCAAACCACTATAAATAAATATTCTATCACTTCGAATTCAGTTCGGAGAGGCCTCCAAGAATTAATAAAAATATTTCGTTTTCTGGCCAAATAATTAATTAATTTCCGAAGTGATCGTAAACAAACGGTATATATACTCAGCCCTATCCTGCAATTCACATATCCTGCAACACCTATCCATCACCATACTCAGCCATATACTCAGCCATAGCCGTCCCCAGTGCACTACTACAAATTCTGCAACACCTATCATCACCATATATATATATATATTCAGCCATATCCTGCAATTCACATATCCTGCAACACCCATCCATCACCTTACTCAGCCATAGCCGTCACCAGTGCAACGTCGGTCATCTACGGAGGACAGCCCATCACCGATCCAGTGCAGCTCCTTGGAAAAATGGAAGGGGTGCTGCCCATTTGCCTCTCGCTGTTTGGTCAGTGCCCATTTGCCTCTCACTGTTTGGTCAGTGCCCATTTGCCTCTCGCTGCTTAATCAGTGCCCATTTGCCTCTCGCTGTTTGGTCAGTGCCGTGCTTGCCTCATTGCATCATTGCTTCTGTTTGCCTTTTCTTGTACTCTGCACAGACCAAACATTTCATCAGTGTGGGTGTGACCTGTTTGGGTCGGCACAGCGTGTGACTTGATTGCATCAACTTGCTCTTGATTAGCAACGGTCAGTGTTGTGATGGTCAGTGTTGTGCATCCTGGTTGCCTCTTTGAACCTGTCTTTTTGTTTGCCTCTTCTTACGCTCTGCATTAGCCTAGGCTTGCTTTGCAAGTGACCTACTTTGTTCATGAATTAGGCAGAGCTTGCTTCACAAAAACATGTGCACCGTATTTGGTGATCAGTTGAGCGCATTAGATCATACAATACTAAAAGCCAGCAGGAAGTACGTTTTTCTGCCTTTGTGTCTAACCTGATTGCTGCACCTCTTGGCATGTCCACGACTTAAGTGTGCACTACAAACACAAGTACACGTGTAATTAGAACGCTTTGCTTGCTAATGTGTACCAAAAATATGCGTCTCTTGTCACATCAGCAGCGGTTGTTCTCGTTTAGTTCAATAGGCTGAAAGTGCCTATATTTATGATGTCCGAGGTTCACATGCTGTGTGCTGTGTGCTTTGCGTGATGTGAAGGCAGTGACATTATCTGTCATTTCACATTTTGGCCACCTTCAGGCCTGACAGGCGCCACCCTCACCACAAACATAGCGGCTAACATCGTGGCCCCAGCAAACGCCTTCATAAACATGGCCCCTAAGCAGATCTCTTTTCGCGCCGGTGCCATCCTCACTGCTGTTTTGGGGTTCGCTATCCAGCCGTGGAAGCTGCTGTCCTCCACCTCCTCATTTGTTAGCACGTGGCTTGTGGGATATTCCGTCATCCTGGGGCCTGTGATTGGCATCATCCTGTCAGGTCTGCAAAGTCTGCAATCGTCCTGATTTCCATTCATTATTAAATTCATTATTCCCCCCCTCTATATGCGGTTTAGAAGGATACAATACTTGGCACCAAAGTGGCTCTTATACTTTATTTATTTTGGGAGTGGTTTTGTCGCCGCCTGCGTAGCCTGTGATCATAACTTCGTTGCTGCCCAGGTTCGTTGAGAGCTGAGCCGTAATTAACGCCCTCCTCTCAGGTACTTGTAAGGCCACATGCACACCTGTGCATGCATGCACATTCACACGCACACGCACACGCGCACGCACACACATACACAAAAAGGCCTTGAGCTGCAAGGCTATTGTTTGATGGGGAATGTTGAAAGGTTTGAAAAAAAGTTTCACCTTGAAGATGCTGCGACCTTTCAAAATAAAACGCCTCATGTGCCCAAAGTAGAGGCTTGAAGGTGGTCTGGGCGCAGCGCTGTATAATCTGAGCACCGACTTCGAGACTTCCTTGAAAATTGCACACTGTTTTGTACTGACGTAGGCTGTTGTACGATTTCAATGGTCGTCGCAAACCGTGCCCCTTTTCACTGACATACAGCGTGCCACTGACTGCTTAGCCTGAAAAGACTACCACAGTGTGTGTGTCTGTGCAATTTAACATAATGTTTACGGTAACTGCCTCAACAAGTGTGTGGGGAGTGGTTTTCACTGCCTACGTAAAATTTCCTTTCTTTCTTGCCTCGACATAATTATCAAATAATAGACAAGCACTGTCATGGGTTATTGTACGATACTTTGATGTAGAAGGCTTAAATCTTATTTGTTCGTCCGTTTTACCGTTTTCAAAAACAATCCTACTCAAAATTTCACCATTTCTCCTCCTTTCAGACTATTACATTGTGAGGGAACGCAACCTGGATCTGGACAGTTTATATAAAAAAGGGGAGGAATCCATATACTGGTTCAAGGTAAGCGTCAGCATTGGAGATTCTAGAGCTGCTTATAATAGATCAGTTTTGTACAGGTTTACAATTCCTTTGCAGACTTTTGGCCACCAATCAATTGTACTAAACATGGTACGCACGCCTTTTGAGCTGCAGTGTGGAAACTGCTCTAGAGTGCAGTGTGTAACACTTTTATTTCCTTGTCCAGAACCGTACATAAACACCGTATACCATGACTTTATTTGTGGAAATTTTCCTGCCGGAAATATCGTGTACACTCCGTAAAATCTTACGTATGCTTGATTCTGGCCAAGCCTACACAATGTGCACTTGGCCATGCCCAATCTGGTCAGAAGCAGCAGAGTGGAAACTGCTTTAGAGTACAGTGTGTGACACTTTTATTTCCTTGTAACGCTTCAATGATGGTAACATTTTTATTTCCTTGTAACCTATTCACCGACATCTGATGCAAACAAAATAGAAATAGATGTTAGGTATTTACAAACGAAACGAAACTTGGTTACAATGCCTTTGGCCTTCAGGCAATCAGGGGACTTTAGTTGCTGAGCAGAAGTTACACTTGACACCGAAGGTCGCTCCTTTTCTGAAGTTGATTCAGAAAGTGGTGTTCTTGCCTGCGCAGTTGTTTCTTCAGCACCTTTGTGATGGCTTGGTAATCAAGGTTGTTTACGGTGGACGTTGAAACAGTAAGCTAGAGAAAGGAAGATTGCATGCGATGCTTGATTGTATTTCTGTGTTTTCATCGGGAACATACGATCACGCTCTTCCATTTGCATGCAGTAAATCTACTGCACATCTAACCAAGCACTTGCCAGGCTGCTTGTGGCCATTATTCTGTAAGTCCCCTTTTGACTATGCCCTTGCAGTCCTTACCTCTGCGTTCTTCAATAGCACTTTACTCCCTTCTGCCAAAAATTCCACACGGTCTGTTTATCACACACAACATCCTTTGCCACTTGCTCTGTATCCTATATGACTTTAGGGAGGCTGGAACATTGCCAGCATAATTTCTTTGATTGCCGGAGTTCTCCCTTGCCTGCCTGGCCTCTTACAGCAACTTGGTGCTACAACTGGGCTTCACCCAATTTGGTCAGCCCTATACTCATGCGCCTGGTTTGTGGTAAGCATAGAAAAGCTGTGATGAATTCATGATCATTACATCACAATGTCGCCAATATTTCCCTTCAAATCTGCACTTTACTGCCTCGTTCTGTCTTGTTCATTATTTGACCAAAACATTTCAGGCAACACAGGCGGTCAGGTCACTTCATAATTCACCTATACCTCAGGCTTAAGTTTTCAAGCATACATTCACGCATTAGCTTTATATATATGACCGGTTAAGTGTTTGCAATTGGATCTCAGCTACTGGATCCGAAGGAAGTCAGTAAAGCTGAGGCTAGGAATAAAGGGGTGCAAAAGAAGAAGAAAAGAGAGAAAAAACCACACATGGAATGAAAACAACAATTAAGTAAAACGCGCCACTTTGGTACCGAGTATTGCAAAACTCCACCACAGAATAGAACAGAAAATCAATGGGGATCAGGGATGCCAATGACTGCATTTCTATGAAATTGCAAAAGACGTGGTTTTGCAACCACTTTATATCTTGCCAGACTAGTGTGTGTGTGTAGATCTCCTTAAATGCGTATAACTCCACTTTACCGCTGATCTATCCATCTCCACATTCACTTCTGCCCTGTTGTGTCATGCAGGGGGTTTCTGTGTCGTCAATCGTGTACGTTTTGCTTATGAAATCCAAGCCAGCATACCATCCTATTCAAGAAGTTGAGTCTTGTTGACCGGCTGGTTTGCTGCTGTCCTTTGTACCTGTATGCGGGCCTTGATGCTGCTTTCTTCTTGCTGCTTATTAATATATTGAAGTCTCTTTGTTTCCAATTTTTTTACTCATGGTTTCTTAGCTGATTCAAGTCTTCTTTTCACTGCATTGCATTGTACATCAAACATTGAGAACGGATCCAGGGTACACGTTGTTCTATGTGTCTATTGTTGCTAGTCCTACGCCGCGGAGGCTCCTGGTACTACAACAGTGATTTTCTGTGAATTGCTATTGCTTGCCTAGTAACATATGTTCCCACAGATTAGAGCTGAGGATCCTGTACATTAAACGTACTGCCCACATGGTTGCCTTTGGCCATGTTGATGCTGTGATGGTTGCTTCCCTTTAGCGCACGACATTTGAGGACGTGCAGACACATGAGAGCAGGTACAATAGGGTGGATAATGGGCAAAGTGAGTACCACAACTGTACTATCTTTCACGACAAAAAGAAGCAGGGGTGGCAAAGGCCTGCAAACCATCCAGGAGTATTGCTCAGATTATTTTGTGGGTCGCGTCTGGTTTAAAAGAAAAGAAAAGAAAAAGAACGCAGATAATGTACACTGCCGGCATGGATCAGGAAAGGATGTTGTTTTGTGTTCTGCACCACCCAATGGATGCAGAGACACACAACATTTCACCTGGAGAATTAAAACAAGAGGAGCTTTTCAGTGGGAATCAGGTGATTGTTTGGTTTATCGTTTAGTTTGGATTACAAAGGCCTCCAGCCTGGCATGGCTGCTCATCAACCTTTAGTAGGTGCCAACAAATAAATCAATCAAAAAGATCGACAGCTGCACTAAAGAATTGTAAACCTCAGTTATGTTGAAAAACAAAACCTTTGATATCACCTTCAGAAATATGATCAAATAAATGGTTGAACTGGTGCCGTAAATGTTCGGTGCCCATACATAAATAAATAACGTGTTTCTCATTTTGAATATAATCCCCGTTTTCACGCAGATTGCAAACACGTGCACTCCTGTCCGGACTCCTGCCGTATATATTTTTTTTTTTTTTTTTGGTGGGGGTTGTTACACGGTCCTCAGCAAGGGCCTGACAGAAAGAAGGAAAAATACCTATAAGACTGGGAA
>Ga0307946_1001286_pt1 | contig 11979 bp, 8 predicted proteins | sample OrgLakmetagen230_FD_203153 | JGI IMG/M metagenome (GOLD analysis project Ga0307946, IMG submission 203153) | Saline water microbial communities from Organic Lake, Antarctica - #230 | ecosystem: Environmental > Aquatic > Non-marine Saline and Alkaline > Saline | place: Antarctica: Organic Lake...
TTGTGCCGAAGTTTCGGCGAGGATGAAGAATTAAAGACCTGCTGGCATCGCTGCCAGCAGGTCTTTGGCTTGCGGTGAAGTTACTGGCGAGTCATGAACCCGGGTTCTACATCTGTCGGGTCATCGTGGGTAATCAGAAACGCATAGCTTTCAGAGCGGTTGGCAAACTGCCATGCTCTTGCAAGCGTGGTGTCGTCTCCGGCAAAGCGTATCTCGGCAACGCCCTCGTCTGTGAGTGTCCAGCTGCACTCAAAGCCCGAGTTGGTGCACTGGCCGTTATCGCTGATGATAAGCTCTCTATTCACCGTATTCTCCGTCGGGATCTCGACGTTGTAGCTGCCGATGAACGCGGTGCTATCAATAGGCTTCGCCTTTGACAGCGCTACAGGGCTCTCGAATTCCACGCCTTGCTTGGCATAGTAAACGCTGGTTGCCGTCTCCAGAAGGTTGAACTTCGTGGTGTTGTGGTCGGTCTGGGTCAGCACACCGTCTGCAAAAGACCAGTTACCGGTAAACAACTTCGCCGCTTGTTGGCCGTCAACAGAATATGAGTTGTTGTAGTCAGTGAAACTGCCATCGGCATTGTAATTGAAAATCACGATTTCATTGGCTTTGTCATCCCGCAGAAGCAGTGTCTGGCCAGAAACTGTATCGACGGTCGCTTCTGATGCGGTTGGGACAATGGTGGCAGTGCCCATTTGCTGGAGCGCTTCACTTTCGCCGTAATCCACATAAATACCGGTGCGCTTGCCTTGCGCCTTCAGGAAATAGATGGAGTCAATGACGCCACCTTCATCAAAATCCAGTTCCAGAACGCCGTCAACGGAACTGGCTTGTGAGTTGGCGCTGATCGGAGATTCAACAGGGAAGTAATCCAGTCCACCTGCAGAGTCAACGGTTAGCAGTGCCTGGTCGACGTTGCTGACGCTGAGCATGAAAGTCTGCGAGGTGCCGGTTTTCGGCAGGCTGTATGGTTCAAGCTCATACATCTTGACCGGCTTGTCAGCGGTTTCAAAAATAAGGTAAGCGTCAGTGGCACAGGCGGCAAATGTTTCATCAAAGAGGGTGATCGAGCCGCCATTGACGGACCAGTCGCTGGTTTCGCCGTCGGTTAGCTCGCCATTGTTGGCATCATCCTGATGAAATTCGGTCACGGTATCAGCATCAAAGCTGAAAATGGCGACTTCGTCCGATTCGATGAAACCGAAGGTTTTGCCTGCGATCTTCTCACTGGTCAGCGTTTCTGTGTCCGTACCGCACTGGTTTATCGGGTTTTCGGATTGCAGGGTGTTGTTCAGGTGGGCTACTGCTTCCTGCTCATCGACGATTTCTGTTTTTGGAACCGGATTGTCAGCGGTCAGGTCCAGAACAGCGCTCGCGATTGTTGCGTCGCCAAAGTTGATGATGGCAACGTCGCTCGGGTTTGCCAGGGCGGCCTTTGTGCGGGAGCTGCCGGAAATGGAAATGCCGTTGTCGGCGATGTCATCTTCGTCCAGGGTTTGCAGGAAACGTGCGATGTTTGCGGTTTTTGCCTCATCCTGTGCGGCAATTTCAACCGGCGTTACCAGCTTTGCGCCACTGGCTTCGCCAACCCGGTAGTTGCCAACCGAGAAAGTAACACTGTCCCCATCACGGTACTGGAACTCGCCATTGCCGTTGGTTAAACCGTTCAGGCCTGAAGGTTGAGCGTCGTATTCAAGACCTGTAACCGCACTGTCTACAAACCGACCGGTTTCCGTCCGGGTGTCGGGGTCTGTTCCACCGGTAGACGAACTACCGCCTCCACCGCATGCGACAAGGCCAGTTGTTAAACCTGCGGCAAGTAAGGACCGGAGTAATAAATTTTTTTCGAACATAATTGCTTCCATTGTAAATGCTGGTCGAAGTAGTCCACCGATAAAAGGGGAAGTGCTATGCCTGGAGCAAGCCTTTGTGAACCTAGATAAGGATTGCTGGATTAACAATTAAAAGGATGTAATTTAATGTAAAACCTTGAATTTTGACTATTTATTAATCAACATATGAGGTAATTGATTAAATAAAGCGCAAATAACGTGGTGGCAATCGGGGCTGTAAAGAGTTCTGATCTTGCTCGTTAGTTGGCTTTTAAGTCCACGCAAACGGCAGCACTGAATAGTGCCCGGCGCCGTCAATGCAGTCGCCATTTGCGCCTGGCATGCCCTCCAGCAATACGTGGAGGTGGGCGGGGTGAACGATTGCATCCTGCCGGCCGTGAATCAGGCGGCTAGGCACATTGATTGACTCAGGCATGAAAGGCCACGGATGTATGATAAGGAAGGTGTCGCGGGCCATGGCATTGGCTGAGATGGCCGCGCCCTGAGCTACTGCCGCCTGCATGCTGCCAAGGATTCCTGGCAGGGTGCGCTCGCCTTGCAGGTAAGCGCGTTCCTGATCGTCAGCGGCGTTGATCATCGCATCTGCCAGAGACTGGTAAGAGGCCGTCAGGTTTTGCAGCATGGCGGCCAATGGTTCAGGGCTATCCTTCGCGGCCAGCCAGGCGCCGGCGGTGAGCTCAGACACATGCTCAAGCGGGCTTTCCATCATCGGTGCTGCAGGGGTTCCTGCGATCACCAACTGATCAATCCGGTCGGCCATATCATTGGCCGCAGCCATTGCAAAAATACCGCCACCGGAGAAGCCGGACAAGGAAAACCGCTTGACCCCAAGGTAGTCGGCCAGCGCCGCGAGATCTTTTGTGTGGGCCACAAAATCATAGTCCTCAACCGGGGAAGATCCGCCATAGCCCGGCCTGTCTGGCACGATCATCCGTAAACCTGACGTCCCTAACGTCTCGTCAAGGTGCAGTAACTCATTCCGCGACCCGGGAATGCCGTGGCAATGAATCCAGGTGCCATTTTCGCCGGTGCCGGTATCGGAATAACTCAGGTTTCTGCCGTCTGCCAGCTGAAGGTGCTTTGTGGCAGGCTCATTCATCGGGTCTCCTCAGCATGTCGGAGCAAAGCAGAAGTTTCCGGTGTAGAGCGCTCTGTCGGCTTACGCCGGCCTTATGCATGATGGACTTCAATTGGGTTCTGCCGGTGTGCGGTGAGATCTGTAAGAGCGCGCTGGCCTCAGAAACGTCCAGTCCGCCGACCAGCAGGCAGGTCAGCCGGTATTCCGCCGGGGTGAGCTTGTACAGGGTGCTCAGGTGCTTCTGGTCAAGGTTGGCGGGTCGTGTGGAGTCCAGCAAAAAGCAGAGCAGGCTGGAGCCCTGGTCCCTGCCAACATGGAAGCCTGTCCCAGACGTTCGGCATTGTGTTATCACAAGGCACGCACCGGTTTTGTCCAGTTTCAGGGTTTCGGTCAGTGACTGGTTCTCTGTCAGTTTGTGTGCGGTTGCCCGGAGTGCTTCGAAAAGAGTCGTCGTCTCGGCTCGCAGCCGGCCAGCGCGCAGATCAAGCCCGTAGGTATGAGTAGACAGGGCCTCTTCGGCTGCCGCGTTTGTCCACTGGACGCGAAGACTGCCATCAATATGCCATACCCCGAACGGCAACTGGTCCAATGCCTGGTTGGCCTGCGCCAGTGCCTGGTTCAGGTCAGCCATCAGTCGTGATAGTTGAGTGACTCTTCGCAGGTGCGGGCTGAACATTTCCAGGGCGTTGATTTCATTCGGGGAGAACCCGCCAAGATGTCTGGGCCGGTGGACGCCGATATGCATGCCGCGGCCACCGTCACGTTCAAACTGGGTGCCCATGGCGTAGAAATTGCCGTTAGGCCGGAATACGGTCTGGTAGTGTTCTGAACGTTCGAAATCACGGTCTTTGATAATGGATGTGCTGTCCAGAACCTTCCCTAATGGGCTTGTGGAAATGGGGTCGCGAAACGGGTCTATTACCACCGATTCGGTTTCGTAACGCTGATTGATGTGTTGATGAAAGCCAATGGTGCAGGAGTGATAAACAACAGGGTCGCGCAGATCAGTCACACGAAGCGCGGCCGTGTCCGAATGGAACAGGGCGGCAAGTTTGCCTAGGAACACGGGCCAGCCGGTCTGATCGGTGGTGCGCTCGTAGAGATCGTTCAGCAGCGTCGGCGCAGCTGAGGCAAGATCTTTCAAAACCGGTTACTCCTGTTGCTTTTTTGTACAGATTGGTACGTTAACCAAGTTAAGCACACAGTTTCCAATGGGGCAAAAAAAGCCCCGTCGGAACGGGGCTTTCGTTTAGCGTCTGAAACTCAGTCGCAGTTGGTACACACAGCGTAGATCAGGCCTATGCCCCCTTCGTCAGTACCGCTACCTGAGGTTGTAGTCAGCGTTGATTCCATAACCAACAGGCGCGCATCGGGAGTGGCGAATCCATTGAGTTCAAACGACGTTTCCGTTTCACCGAAATCCGTGGTGAGGGTAATTCGACCATCCGCGCTCACACTGTAATCCAGACCCACTGTGGACAGAGGATCACCCTCATCCCGTTGCAGTGGTTGATTGTTCGCAAAGGGAACGTAAGGGAAGGTTACCGCCCGGGTCAGCGAAGCCTGGCCACCAGCGGATGGGAAGCTAAGAGAGGCGCCTGGCTCCAGGTAATCCACCTCAAAAAAGCCTGGCTGGATCCAGAAAGACTGAGCCAGAACCTCATATTCCTTGCCTTCGAGATCCAGGGCGCTAAAGGTGTCCGACATGCGAACCATAGCCAACCACTGCGCATCTTTTATCTGCGGTGTTTGGGGCGTAATGGGATTCATGACGTTGGCGAACAGGACATTGCCATCGGCAGAGAGGATGCCACCCAGTGCGCCATCGCCAAGATCGACAATGCCGTCATCGGTGATGGTAAAGGAACCAATTTCCTCTGGCACAGTGTCCTCTGGCTCAATCTCAATCGAGCTGAGGGAAGAGGCGTTAGCAGAAAGATCTTGAACAATACGACGGTCAAGCCTGCTCACTCTGGTTACGGTTCCCGCATTGTCCACATTCAGAATCTGGGAAGTCGCCTCATAACTCAGATCATTGGGGCCATCGATGTCCAGGATTGAACGGCCAACCGACCCCCAGGTACCCTCGAGATCAGCAACCGTGCGTCCTGTGCTTTTCTTGGCCAGTACATGGGCACTGATTTCAATGCCGTCGGTGAAGCTGTTTGGCTCTTCGTATTCGAAATCTCTCACCGTCTGTCCAATGAAGAGGCTTCGATTCGCGTCGACCGCAATCAGGTCAAGGGAGGCTGCGCCCAACCGGATCTCATCACCATTGTCGAAGATGCTTTCTGCGGGAAAGTCCTTGGAGAGGCCGGATTCAGTGTAGGTGACGTCATCAATGGTATCCGCACTTGAAGGCAAGCACTCGTTGGCGGAATCAAACACTGCATCACTGATAGCCGGGTCAGTATTTGCGTCGACCAATAGGTCCGCGAAGCAGGCTTCTGACCAGCTAATCACACCCGTGCCGGCATTATCAGCGATATTTGCGTCACTGTAACTGTAGGTTCCCTGGCCTACGGATGGCGGTGCGAATTCACGTTGACCCTCAATGGTAATGACGTTCCGGAAGTAGTGGAAATCACCGGTTACCGAGGGGGCAGAGGTGGTTTCATCGTCTGGGCTGACGTAGTCAACAGTGACATCGCCATTGCTCGGAACAACTCCCGGTGCCAACTCGCTGAGTTGAGCCACAACGCCTTCATCAAAAATCAGCGATCCGTCCACGACAGTGGAATAGTAGAAACTTTGCGGTCGTGGGTCCGAGAGGCCGGCTGTTCCGTTCTGGTCAAATATCGGCGAAGCGTTGAGTACCAGTGTTTCACTGTTGTAGGCGTAGGTACCGAATTCTAAGCCCAATTCGGTCTCGAACTCGAGGTCGGCAGGCGTTGCGCTTCCGACAAAGTAGAAGCCATCTTCAAGAAGTGTGGCAACCACGAAATCTGAGGGGTCCCCAGAGTTCTGGAACACCCAGCTGCCGGTAATTCCAGCTTCGTTCAAGGGTACTCGAGTGAACTCTGTGGATTCGGTCAGGCCAACGTCCGGATTGAAGAGCGTTAGCGTGTCGCCGTCAACCTGCACAGAAATCCGCTGTTCGCCGTTTTCAATGTCGGTAAAGCCCCAGAAGCCGTTGTCATCACGAACGATTTCCGGAATCGTTAGTTCGCCAGTCTGGGTGTCCAGTTCATAACGTCCCACCTCTATGCCAGTGTTGCCGGCATCGTCTGCTTCCGGGCGATATGGCAGATCCAGCTCCTGATGCATGTAATGGCCGCTCTCCAGGAAGGAAAGCTGAACCCAGGGTGCGTTATCGCCACGGTCTGGATTGCGAGCAATCCAGCTGCCAACGAGGGCATTTTCAGCCACTGGTGGCGGTACCTGGTCTGCAAACGGATTTACTACCCTCACGTCTACGAATACGCCGAAGGGATCTCTGGCAATGAGTCGGAGCTCATCGTCTGCACTTGGCACGTAGGATTCGGGCAGGGAGCCGGTGAAGCTTCTGGCATCGTTATCCAACGGGTTGCCGGTAAACCCATTACCCTGGCCTTCTTGAGTCTGGCCGGTGAAATTGTTGCGTACGGAAGTAGAGTCATATCCCGGGGGCAGGGTCCATTCGAAGGTGTATTGATCACCGGCAAGGTCTGCGGACTGCGACGTGATTTCAGGCGCGCCGTTGCTCAGATCCGGCCCGCCCCGGCGGATGGTGTAGGTGGCTTTCTCATCCACGACACCCGCTACAGGGTTGTTCCAGGTGAAGATCACCTGATCGCCCGAGGTAATCGCGTCCGGGCTCAGAAATTGGTAGCTAAATGGTCGGCCTACTTCTGCACTGAAGGGTAGTGCACCGTTAGAGGCACTCAGGTCAAAGGCATCCAGATCGCCCGAGATGGTCACCGTTGAATCGCTCAACTCGCCAAGCGCCGCAGTTTGATAACCCGCGGTCATCCCTACACCAACTGCCGTTACTTCCGGTGTTCCTGATACCAATTCGATTGAATGGGTGGGCTCGACAATCGCGAGAAATTCGAGCTGATTGCCCTGAAGTTTCCAGTCACCATTTTCATTGACAGCATTCCAGGGACCCCGCGGATCGCCAATGTTCATTTTGGCAGTGCCTTCGCCGAGCTCGGCGATAGACCAGTTGCGGATTGATGTAGCCAGCTCTCCGGCGTCCTCAATACCCACTGCGGGGCCAAAATAGTAGTCTTGGAAGCCTGCAATGTCGCTACCGTTGTTCAGGAAGTCGCCTGTGACCAGGTCTCCCAGGGCTGTTTCATTCTGATTTTCGAGTGCGACCGCTGTGGCTTCTGCAAGGGCATCCAATTCCTGAAGAGTGGTTATTTCCTGCTCAAGATTGGGGCTTGCGGGCAGGAGATCTTCTTCAGGCTGTTGGAAGGTATTCTGTATCGTGACGTTGGGGTCCAGTCGGCTGCGAATGGTTGCGGTGGCAGTTCCCTCATCAATCGTGACCTCAATAATGTCCAGAACCGCGTCAAAGCCGCTGCGATTGGCGGCAAAGGCGGAGTTGCGCAGGTCGAATTCTTCTTCAACCCCCAGGCCGTCCAGAAGGGGCTTCAGCCGGGTCTTGAGGTTGGTTTCTTCAGTCTCCACTTTCTCCTGTGTAATCAGGTCAAAATCCGGATTATTGAAGATTTGCTGCGGGGTTCGTCCGTCGGCATTACCGACGATCAGGTCTGTCAACGGCGTGATGTTCACAGTGCCATTCAAATCATCATCGAATACCACTGACAGGAGCTGATAGGCGTTGCCACCGGCGATACCGCTGGCGTAGATCAGTGCAGGTGGATCCAGCTCCGACAGATCGAGCGCGAAGGAGCCGTCAGCCTGAATCTCGGCGTTTGCGGTGGCACCGAGTTCATCTTTGGCGCCCACAAAACCAACCAGTGGCGCGCCGGCTGCAGCGGTACCGGAGACACTACTGCCACCGCCGCCATCTCCGCTTCCACCACCTCCGCCGCTGGAGCCACCGCCCCCGCAACCGGTAAGAATAAGCGCTGCTGCTATGGCGCATAGCAGCAGCCAGATACGACGTGGATGTGAATGTCCGTAAATTTCCATGGGCTTGCCTCGTTGTTTTTTCGGTTTCCGACGCCTTCAACCTAAAAAAACCGTAACGAAGCCGCATCACCCATATGGTGTATGCCCGGATGTTTAGCCCATTTTTTCCAAAGTTTTCTGCAAAAGTTCGTGAAATCGCGCCGGCATTTCAACCTGCGGAAAATGGCCTGCACCATCCAGACGGTGTTCCGTCACATGGCCTTTGCAGCGCGCGCGGGCGGCGTCTGGAACCAGGTCTCCGTTGATAGCGTGGATGGGCGCCGTTATTTCGGCGAAGGCTTCTGCTGGGTTCCAGCGAAGCAAGTCGGACCAGAGCGGCAGCATGTGGCCCGGGTTGACGTCCGCCATTTCAGCTTTCATACGGGTTTTTTCCTCTGCGGCGACATTGCTGGCGGTGAAGTTTTCTACCAGGCCATCGATGGCGGATGGGAAATCGTCGTAAAACGGTTGCGCGATTTCCCGGGCCTGATCTTCCGTCAGATCGCCGTAGGGGATTACGAAGGTATCCACCAGAACAACGCCTCTCACCGACGACAGCTGTCTGGCTGCTTCAAGGGCCACGGCGCCGCCCATGGAGTGGCCAACCAGAATGGCGCCCGGCTCTTCCAGGGCCCGAACTGCCTCCGCAGCAACGCTCGCGAGCGCCTCAACATTCCAGGTCGTCAATGGCTGGCCGCGGCTTTCGCCATGGCCGGGCAGATCAATGGCGATGACCCTGAAATGCTCCTGTAATGTCTCAATGGCAGGCTGCCAGTCACTTCGTCGGCAGGTCCAGCCGTGAATAAGCAGTAAGGTCGGCCCGTGATTTCCCGCACGGGTGACGGCGAGGGTCAGTCCGGAAGGGAGTTTCAGTGAATCGGAAGTCATAAAACACCTTATGTCGTCTTTTGCGATGTGTTTGTTTTTTGAACGATGGTTTCCTATAGTTAACGAAAATGATTTTCAAACACAAGGATAGGTGTCGGTTTCCGGTTTGGAGCCGGGCCGAGGCAGTGCGCCATGAGTGACCATGAAACCCTTCTCAAGTACGCCGGGGACTTGCCGGAACTGCTTGAAAGTCTATACAAGACTCCCACGGATGCTGGCCAGTGGCGGAATTTCCTCTACAAGCTGACCAGTGCCACCAGTTCGCGCTCGGCCCGGCTTCTGGTGATGGACAAAGACGCCAAAAGGGTTCACTACAGCGACAAGGTGAACATTGACGACGACCAGCATAAGGCCTACGTCAACCATTTCGTCAACCTTTGCCCCTGGCGACCGGAACTGGCTTTGAAAGCTCCGGGCCGTCTCTACAACACCTACCACGATTTCTCCTGCAAACAGGATGCCTTCTACCAGACCGAGTTCTTCAATGACTGGGCTCGCTATCTGGACATCGAGCATGGTCTTTGTGGCACGGTATACAACGATACCCGCTACACCGTGCAGCTGCTGGTGCAGAGAACCGGCGGCCAGGGGGCCTTCCCCAAATCGCTGACGGCGCAGATCAATCGCCTGATTCCCCATGTTCAGCAGGTGCTGCATCTGAATCGGGCGATGACGCTTCAGCAGCAGCATAATATGTCGGTATTGAAAGCAGCCGAGAAAAGCTTCATGCCCTTCATCCTGCTAAACACGCAGGGAGAAATGGTTTATGCCTGCCCCCGCGCGGCGTCGCTGGTTGAAGAGTGTTCGGCGATTGGAGTGAAGGGCCGGGCTCTTGTGCTGCAATGCCGTCGTTCACAGAGATTCCTGAGAAAGATGGTCCAGATGTCATCAGCAGGCGATTTGCAGGTCAACGGGCCTGTCTTTGTTCATTCCCCGGAGCGTGCTACGCCTCTGCGGCTGATGGTCGAGCCCATCGGATTGCCTTACTCCGCCCCGGCATTCTGGGCCGGAGAAGCCACCGTAGCGGTTTATATTCAGGATCCAGAAGAACACCTGGATGTCGATGAAGAGTTATTCGCCCGATTGTTTGGTTTGACCCCTGCCGAGGGGCGGGTAAGCGCAGGCCTGGCCTTGGGCAAGGATCTCAAGGATTTGTCCGAAGAAGCCGGAACCAGCGTTAACACGGTTCGTACCCAACTGAAATCCGCAATGGCAAAGACCCAGACTCGCCGCCAGGTCGATCTGGTCCGTCTTGTACTGCAGTCGTCGGCCGTTCGAGCCGTCAACCGGGGGCAGGCGCCGATCTGCTCTGTTTGATTCTTTGCCAGCGACTCAGAAAGCACGGCTCCGTTTGGTTTAATGTCGGGACATACACCAAATAGATGATGCGATGATGCTGCTGCTCTGAAATCATTAAACTACGCATGTAAGTCGACTGTATTTTTTGGGTAGTTGGTCCACATCAAATACTCGTGGCTAAAAGATCGGCCGGTATGCGCTCGCTGACTAATCGAGGATGATTCAATGGGAATGGTAAAGGCATCGCTGATTGGAGCGGGAGTGACGGTTGCCCTGACAGGTTGTGGTGGATCGTCATCCAGCAGTAACCCTGAAGATGAATCAGAAGTGACACAAGCCGGGCGATTTGTTGACAGTCCGGTGGTGAACGTCGGGTATCGAACTGAGACTCAGTCAGGCGACACCAATGGTTCTGGCGAATTCCAGTATTTAAACGGTGAAACGGTTATTTTCTCTATTGGCGACCTGGATTTCCCCCCGGCGCCCGCCACTGGCATTGTGACGCCCCTGGACATGGTCGAAAGTGATAATGTGAATGATCCGACTGTGGTCAACATTATCCGCCTGCTTCAGACGCTTGATCAGGATGGCGATCTGGATAACGGTATTCAGATTGCAGAGACTGCAAGAAACTCTGCAACGCAAATCGACTTTTCGTTGACCAGAGAAGAGTTTGAATCATCACCTGCGGTGACGACGCTCGTGGGAAACTCGGGTTCAGTAAATGTCTCCCTTATTTCTGCCGAGGACGCCATCGCGCATTTCCAGAGCACGCTGGATCAGAATTTCACCATTAACCTGAGCGGAACCACAGTAAGCAGCGTTATCACTTTTTCAGAGTGTCCCACGGTGCCTGGCGGATGGGACTATTCGTTTACAGATACCACCATGACATTGTCCGGTTCGGATGGCTGGGAGACATCGCCCTGCACCTTGAATGAGCGTGAAACTTTCTCCCTGAATGTTCCCGCACTCGCTGACGATTTTGATGTGCCGTTTAACTGTTCTGAATTTCCTGTATGCACTGTCAGTGATTTTGAAAAAACCCTGAGCGGTCTGGATGACGACGACAGAGAGTTCACATCGACTTATTCGTTCAATCGGGCGTCCGAGACGTTGACCTTCATCAAAAGCGTGGAAGGTACGACGTTTACAGAAGTCATTTTGCTTGATCAAAGCTTTAACATTGATATGACTGGAAGAACCGCAAGCAGCGTTGTGACTTTCTCTGAGTGTTCAGGTGTGCCAGGTGGATGGGACTATTCGTTCACTGGCACTGCGATGACATTGTCTGGTTCTGATGGCTGGCAGACGCCGTCCTGTGCTTTGAATGACAGCGAAGAGTTTTCACTGACAGTCCCGGAATTGGGCAGCGAATTCGATATTCCATTTAATTGTGTCGATTATCCTGTGTGCACTATCTCGGATTTCGAAAAGGTTCTTGCTGGTAAGGACGAAGATAACAGAGACTTTACGTCGACCTACTTCTTTGACCCTTCGTCTCTGACGCTGACTTATCAAAAGGCTGTGGAAGGTACGACGTTCTCAGAGGTCATTACAATCAAGTAAATGGACTGCTCAGATAAAACGGGCTGATCCCATGCCCGCCGGAACGGGTTGTAAGTCCGGCGGGCATGGCTGCTGCCAGTATGATCAGCCATTACCCCTCTTCATCTGCTCATACTCATCCTCAAAGAAGAACTTTTCCTCCCCAAGAGCCGGCTCCAGCTCATGCAGCCAGGTGGCCGTTTCGCTGTACTTGGCAAAGAACGGGCGCTGCACCCAATCCGGGTT
>Ga0307946_1001289_pt1 | contig 11959 bp, 13 predicted proteins | sample OrgLakmetagen230_FD_203153 | JGI IMG/M metagenome (GOLD analysis project Ga0307946, IMG submission 203153) | Saline water microbial communities from Organic Lake, Antarctica - #230 | ecosystem: Environmental > Aquatic > Non-marine Saline and Alkaline > Saline | place: Antarctica: Organic Lake...
TGTGTTTGTGTGTGTATGTGTGTGCCCGTGTTACGCAAGCAATCAGTCTTAGCCAGCATCGCTCTATTTGGCCAGTGCACGTGTGCGCATGCTACGCAAGCAATCAGTTTAAACCAGCGTCGCTTTATTTGGCCAGTGCACGTGTGTGCGTGTTACGCAAGCAATCTGTCTTAACCAGCGTCGCCTTATTTGGCCAGTGCAAGTGTGTGCGTGTTGCGCAAGCAGTCAGTCTTAACCAGCATCGCTTTATTTGGCCAGTGCACGTGTGTGCGTGTTATGCAAGCAGTCAGTCTTAACCAGCATCGCTTTACTTGGCCAGTGCACGTGTGCGCATGTTACACAAGCAATCAGTCTTAACCAGCGTCGCTTTATTTGGCCAGTGCACGTGTGCGCGTGTTACGCATGCAATCAGTTTTAACCAGCGTTGCGTTAATTAGCCAGAACCCGGCTTCCAAGTAGGCCAAAGCATACATCAGCACCAACCTGACCTGTACGTGAAAGTGCGACCTGTTGCCGCAGAGGTGTCCCCTGCATTCCACCATTTTAATCAAACAGCTGACTGGCCAAAAGCCTAGAGGCACAGCCTTTTGTCCTAAAGCACATCAAACCGCTGGTCTCTGACAGCTGCTCATTCCTCCGTACCAGACCTTGTTTCACATGTACACCTTAGTTCCTTGGGCAAAAAGCCACGGCCTCACCTCGGCAAAGCACTTTGAACTGCCCTTTCATCATTTGGCATTCATTTGCTGATGACAAGTGTCCTCCCCCAAAAGCCACGGCCTCACCTCGGCAAAGCAATTCAAACTGCTCCTTAATGTCACCTGCCCTTTGCTTGGATTTCACCTGTTAATAAAACTTTCTCCAAAAAGACACGGCCTCACCTCGGCAAAGCACTTCAAACTGCTCGTCTCCACCACGGTCTCACAAAAGGACACCACTGGGTCGGCCACCTTGACCTCCACCTCTGCAAAGACACACACATGCAAGTGCGGGATGGTCAGGGTCTGTGCAGTGGTGGCAGTGCACACACACGTACATATACACATACACACGCACAAGTACGGGATACGCAGGGTTTACGCAGTGGTGTTAATGCACACACAGAGGTCGGTCCAGCCATGAGTGTCAGATAAAGTAATTATGGATTGTGTCTAGCAAAAGGACGACATTAGGTCAGCCTTTGCAAAGGCATACACACACGCACACGCACACGCACACGCACACGCACAGACACGCATGCACACATGCACACACACACACGTAGGATTGGTTTGAGCTTTCAAGTTTAGGTCTGTGTCAGTGCGATTCTACTCACCTGCATACAATTCCCTCAAGTCCTTCATGAGGCAGTCTAAGTAAATCTCGCCGGTGCCTAGGATGGTGTGCTCGCCACTCTCCTCCACCTACGCAACAGAGTCATAAGCATATTTCATGGTGTGCATAAGCATATTTCATGGAGTCATAAGCATATTTCATGGTGTGCATACGCATATTTCATGGTGTGCATACGCATATTTCATGGAGTCATAAGCATATTTCAAGGTTTAGTTTAGTTTAGTTTAGTTTGGATTACAAAGGCATTCAACCTGGAATGGCTGCTCAACCTATGAGAACGAGGTAAACCTCAAAACAAACCAAGTAAAAAAAGGGCTGTGACGCAACTGGAAGATGCTAACCTTACAGACACGAGAAGAAGTAGGAAAACACATCAAAAGTGTAGACGTTGGTTCACCAAAGTAGACGCATACTGAAAATAGTAACCTTTCGAAAGGTTGAAACCCACACACATTGCACACAAATAAGGTTTTCATTTCAAGGTTTGCTTGCCGCCCTCCTCCACCTACGCAGCAGAAAACAGAGTACAGTGTGATCGCACACTTCTGAACTACAACCCTGGCTGTTCAAGGCTTTTGACACATAATCCTAGGATGGTGTGCTCGCCGCCCTCCTCCACCTACGCAGCAGAAAACAGAGTACAACGTGATCGCACACTTCTGAACTACACAATTCTGGCTGTTTAAGGCTTTCAATACAGTCATAGGATGGTGTGCTCGCCACCCTCCTCCACCTACACAGTGGAGTCATAAGCATATTTTGTATGAAATTCATAAATATTCTCATCATGTGTCAATGGCCTTCAATGCGCTGCCTTGTCAAGCCCCTCTATTTTTGTTGATCCACACGACTTCCCAACATGATGGGATGGATAAAAATGCACACATTGCACAGGTACACGCACAACAAACACTGGCACACACACATGCCAACACACACACATTGCACAGGTACACACACAACAAACACTGGCACACACACATGCCAACACACACACGCAAATGCACACACACATTGCACAGGTACACGCACAACAAACACTGGCACACACACATGCAAAAGCACCTCTATCACAGCCAATGCTAGCTTGTTGATCTTACAAAGGCCCATAGAGAGAAGCTGGCAAAAGTCGAGGGGCTTGATAGCAAACGCACACGCACGCACGCATGCACGCATACATACACACACGCACAAGCGTACACACACAAACAGGTAAACACACCTTTGTCACAGCCAGCGGGTAGCTCTTGTTGATTTTACGAAGGCCCTCCACCATTTTGGGGAGCTCGCTAGGGTTGAGAGGCTCGGTGGCGATCTTGACCACGCAGCGGCCTGAACAAAGCGTGGCAGTGTTAGCACAATTAGTACAGTCATTGGTAAAAATAAATGGTGTGGGATGTTTGGTGTGACAGAGTGCGTGGAGTCAAAGGCATAGTCAACATCTTTAAAAACGCTGGAGGTCTGAAATTGCAGCGGCCTGAACAAAGCGTGGCAGTGTTAGCACAATCAGTAAACGCCATTGGTAGACAAAGGTAAAGGTGTGCGATATTTAGTGTGACAGAGTGCGTGGAGTCATAGGCGCAGTCGGTTTCGCTTGTAAACGCTGGAGGTCTGAAATCGCAGCGTGGTAGTATAACAAAACGTGGTAGTATAACCAGGATCAGGTGATGTCATTCGTAAGTAAATGTGTGCAGTTTTGGTGTCGGAGTTGATCGTCTTTTTAGCCCTTCAGAGCCAAGTGATCAGTGATCGCAGGCAAGTTCAAGATCGCGGATGACGGCATGGTTCACAGCCCGATTGCGCGCATGACCAAGAGCCATATGAGTCCAAGGTTTATCAATCTCACGGACACTTTATGCTGCATAGGGTTGGCCAAAACCGTATATCTGCACCATATATGACCATATGTATGGTGATTTCCCTGCAAAAAGTACCGTATGTACACCATATATACCACCGTATATACTTATAAATGTATGGTTCTGGCCAACCTTACTTATGCAGTATACTCATGTGCATCAGACTTGCACAGGGCGTCTGACCAAACAAAGTGTACTGCTGTGACATTGCAAACCGTTCATTAATTAGTACCACGGATCTGTTGAGAACAAGTCGTGCACATTCACTTGGAAATGTGCCCCTCTGAGTCCAGGACGTTCGACAAAGTGATAGAGGAATTTGAGGATATAATCCACATTCGACATGTGTGCACACCATGGTTCTTGTGAAGACACACACACTCACTCACTTAAAGATGTGCATCTCTGAGTTCGGAGCATCTGACAAATCGACTGGCTATTTGACAAAAAAACTGCTTAACATGTGTGCACACCATGGTTCTTGTGTAAAGACGCGCGCGCACACACACACACTCACTCAAAGATGTGCATCTCTGAGTCCAGAGCATCTGACAATTCGACTGGCTATTTGACAAAAAATACTGCTCAACATGTGTGCACACCATGGTTCTTGTGAAGAGACGCGCGCACACACACACACACACTCACTTGAAGATGTGCATCTCTGAGTCCAGGGCGTCAGACACAACTGTGGCTGTTTTGGTGATGGTCGCATCGATGCCCTCCACCAGCACAATGTTCCCAGCTGTCGCGCGCGCGATGGGCACACGGTAACGAGCCTGAAGTGGTAAGTCATCGTGCATGTATGTGTGTACTGTGTGTGTGCATGTGTGCGCATGTGTGTGTATGCACTTGTGTGTATGTGTTTGTGTGTATGTGTGTGTTTGGATGTTAGGCTCGTGGACTTTACGCTCCTCCACCAGTTCCTCCACGTGTGTTTCCAGCTGTTGCGTGCGCGGACCTTCCACGCATGCAAGTACACACACACGGGCAAATATGCACACTGCCAGACACAAACACACCGAAGAGCACACCTGGTAAACATGCAAAAACACCAAAGAGCACATCCGGTACACGTTCACACACACACACACACACAACAAGGAACGCACCTGGTACACGCACACGCACGCGCACACACACGCGCACACACACACACCAACGAACACAACTGGTACACACACACACCAAAGAACACACCTGGTACACGTACACGTTGGACACAGCGGCCATGGCACTATCTTCCTCATCATCTGGGGTGTAGCCCTCTCCCAACACACGGACCTGTGGACATGGTTATGTGTTCTTGTGTGTGCTCGTATGTGCGTGTATGTGCACGTGTCTATGTGTGTACACACATCTGAGGACTGTCATCTACGGCATCCCAAAATCCGGCTTGTCACGTTGGTGCTTCCTTTGCTGCTTTTTGGCGAAGCCCCAGTCATGGGGCGAAGCCCTTAGGTTTGGCATGTTTCACGCCTGAGTTCACACCAGGGCGCGCAGGCCCGCCCAGCACACCCCCCGCCCCCAAAACTTGCACAATGACCCAGACTTACAAATCAGGCAGCCCTGCGGTGTCAGGGGGAGGGGAGGGGCAGGGGGTGGTGCTGCTGGGCGCACCCCGAAACGAGTTTTGTAAAAGTTGAGACTCAGGGCCTGGCCAGAGCCACGCAGCCAACGTCCAGGTCTGAAACTTGGCAGGCAGGCCAAGCAAACTCGTTTGTCGGGGCATACAAGTTTTGGTGACCAGGGGTGCAGTGAAAGGTGCTGTGGAAAGAAGTGACTCAATGTTTGGTAGCTGGAGGAAGCTGCCCGGCGCTCAGCCCAGCCCATGCCTCCCAAACATCAACTGAAAGCACAGGCGTGGACAGGAGACGTTTCTGAGTGTGCCGGCTGGGTCTGGAGCCAAGGAGAGGCGCGGACGGAAAGTTTGCTGCTCCATGCAAGCACACGACTCATGTTCATTAATTTCAATTTCATGATTAATTGATTACAAGTGCTTGAAATGCCATGGGTGTGTTGCGGAAGCCGTGTCTGCTCTTCCTGGTGCGTTGGTGCGTTGGTTGGTAGACTGCTCCATGTGTGTGCCATGTGTACCATGTGCACATTCCTGGCATGTTGGTGGTGCAGGGATTGCTCCTCCTTACAAAACCCACAGCAAAAGTGTGTGAGAGGGAAGGCCACAACGCACGCACCTGCCCACAGAGGGGCACAGCTATACAGCCAGTTCAGCAGCAACAACCACAGGGGCGACAGCAGGCTTGTAGCATCTGTGGTGAGCATGGCCACATCGCGCGCACGCACGCACAGCATGCAGCAGCAACAGCAGCAGCAGCAGCAGCAGAGCGCACAGCAAGAGGGGAGTACGTGTGTGGGAACTGCCAGAGGGTAGTTAGTGGTGAAGAGCGCGCGCGTTGGCTTCGCCAACTTTTCAGCGTCGCTTGCGACGCTTCCCCCCACTTGTCACACCAACACACAGCAACATGATGAGTTCAAAAAGTTGGTCTCCCAGTCCCTGGTCTCCCAGTCCCTGGTCTCCCTGGGGGTCTCCCAGTCCCTGGTCTCCCTGGTCTCTCAGTCAAGAGTGCCGCAGATGATGCGACTGTACGCATCAAATGCGGAGGAAGAGCTTGGTGGTGTTGTAAATTGAGGCATATCCAATCGAAAAACGCACCTGGTCTCCTGGTCTCCCGGTCAAAGAGTGCCGCTGATGATGCGGCCGTACGCATAAACTGCAAAGCAGTCTCTTACATGAGGATGCACTACGTAGCATGCAACATTAAGGCAAACCAGACAATGCTGTTGCCACCAAACAGACGGTCCACAAACGCACCTGGTCTCCCGGTCGAAGTGTGCCGCTGATGATGCGGCCATACGCATCGAACGTGGAGCAGTCTTGCTTGGGGAAGAGCTTGGCAATTTGCATGACCAGGGGGCCTCTGGGGTTGCATGAGATCATAAACTCTGCCACCTCGCTGTTCAGGGGACCTGTGTTATACGATGAGTATGTGTATGTGTGTGTGTGTGTTAGAGTACGCATGACCAGGGGGCCTCTGGGGTTGCATGAGATCATGAACTCTGCCACCTCGCTGTTCAGGGGACTTGTGTTAATATGGTGTGTGTGTGTACGTGTGTACGTGTGCGTGACTGTGTGTGTAATACAAAAGTTTAGTGAGTGACGGGGAAGCAATCAGCCACCACAAAAGTGTGTTGAGATAATGCTTTCGTGCTTGAGAGGCGTGAGCATGAGGGACCCAGGGGTTAGCAACAGCAAGAGTGTGATGCAGCAGAGCATCTTGTAATTCAGGGAGTTTGTACACACAAATACACACACACCTGTGAAGTCGTGCTGAACCTTTTTGGCTGTGGCCTTTTTGGAGGACGGGATGTTCTCGACCAGCATGTCCACTAAGCCAGCAGATCCGCCAAACACCTACAGCAGAATGTGTGTGCAAGTGCAAGTTGGTGCACATGCGACGCATTTGTGTGTGTGTGTGTGTGTGTGTGTGTGTGTGCGTGTATGTCCATATATGATGGGCAATTTTTATACAGCCCTCACGGCCTTTTTGTTAGCCTAGAAACCCTTACATGAATACACACACGCAAATCGCCACACGTGCACACATATATTGACACAAACAGCATCCACACACAATGGCATGCCTCTTTCAGGAGGGGCTTGGTATTCATTGAGCATGAAGCTCTCATATCATGTCATCGCTCTATACTCATATCATCGAGCATGAAGAGCCTTTCAAAACACGCTCACTTACACAGGGCTTTGAAACCCATTGTATGGACACGCACACATTTCACACAACTCTTTTCCCCTTCTCAACTGGCTGCATGCCTCCCTTCTTTCCCTTCTCACCTGGCTGCATGCCTCTTTCAAGAGGGGCTTGGTGTCCATTGAGTAGGATGAGCCCTTCAGGAACACGCCCAACTGGCCTAGTGTGTGTTCAATGGTCTTGGGGTGCTCACCTGCATGAAATTATACAGGCGCACATGTGCGCATAAAGCTCTGTTCAGTGTACTCGTGTGTGTGTGTGTGTGTGTGTGTGTTCATTGGTCTTGGGGTGCTCACCTGCATGAAATCAAATGATGGGTGCACATGTGTGCATTGAGCTCTGTTCGGTGTACTAGTGTGTGCGTGTGTGTGTTAATTGGTCTTGGGGTGCTCAACTGCATGAAATTAAATGATGGGTGCACGTGTGTGCATTGAGCTCTGTTTGGTGTACTTGTGTGTGTGTGTGCGTGTGTGTGTAGTTATTCTGGTCTTGGGTTGCTCATCTGCAGGAAATCAAATGCACCAAGGACGTGTGCATTGAGCTCCTAATGCTGTATAGCGGCTCCAGGATGAGCACAGTACAGCAAGTGCATCGTGCACGCCAGGATTGTTCAGTTCGGGGTTCGGTCAAAAGATTGGGTTTGCGAACTTTCACGCATCGGGTCCGAAATTGTAGTCAAAAATGCAAGAATAAGCCTTAGATGGCCGTCAAACGTTCTGACCTTCTGTGTACTGATTACAAATAATATACTGTATGTATTTAAGACAATCTAAGCATGTTTTGGACGAGTATGACCACAGGAACCAGCAAAATCCTCCATATTCGAAATTGCACATCGAACTGCTCGAACAGTTCGAGGGTTCTAGAACTTTAACGAACTTTATCAAACCCTTGCTCCCCAAAAATCGAACTGAACAACCCTGGTGCACGCACACAAACACACGTATTAACACACACTGACACACACTGACACATACACACATTCAAACACGCACTGAATATCTGGCTGTAAACTTTGTGCTGCGGCTCCAGAATTTAAGCAGAGCAGCAAGCACGTCGCACAAACACACAAATCAACACAGATGCCCAAGCACGCACCAATGATCTGGCTGTAGACCTTGTACAGGGGCTTCAGGATGAAAGCAAAGCAGCAAGCACATCGTGCACGCACACAAACACACATATTAACACACACTGACAATCACATGCACACAAACACAAACACACACACGCACACACATCCAAGCACGCACCGATGATCTGGCTGTAGACTTTGTACAGCGGCTCCAGGATGAACTGCACAAAAGAGCGCTCGCTGCCTGCGCGGTTTGGGGGGGGCTTGCGTCGAAACTGTCGGGTGTCTTCGTAAAACCAAATGTCACCCCACAGCCGCTTGGCAAACTCCCTGTGCGCAGAGTGTGTGTGTGTGTTTGTGTGTGGTGTGTCTTTGTATGTATGTGGAGTGCATTTGAGTGTGGTCCGTGCTGTTTGGTGCGTGAGGGCTTTAATGGGCGTCCTCATACAGCTGCATGCGGCCCCACAGCTGCTTGGATCATAGACTTGTGAAAGACCACTGCACGCGCATCTGCTGCTACAGTGCATCTGCTGCTACAGTGCATCTGTACCAAAGGCACGCACCTTGGGTCAAAGTCGGCATCAAACACGTCTGCGTACAGCTGCGCGAACGACCTCAGAGTGAAAGACCACCCACTGAAGGCAGAGCTAAAGGCCACGTTACCCTTTACAGGATCAACCTGTGTGTTTGAGCGTGTGTGTGTTTGTGCCTGTGTGTGTCTATGTGTGTATGTGTGTGTTTGTGCGTGTGTGTTTCTTTGTTTGTGTCTGTGTGTGCATGCATGTGTGTGCTTGAGCGTTTGTGTATATGCACGCGTGTGTGAAGTTGTGTGCATATGTGTGTGTATGTGTGTACATTTGTAGAAAGCAAGTCGTTGCAGACCAAATTACCTTCACAGAGTCAGTCTGAGTACGTGAGCACGTGGTTGTGCGTGCATGCGTGCGTGTGTGTATGTGCGCGTGTGTGTGTATCCGAGCATGTGCTGCATGCATGTGTATCTGAGCACGTGCACGTGCATGTGTTCATGCGTATGTTTGTGTGTGCGTATGCGCGCGCGTGTGTGTATCCGAGGATGTGCTGCATGTGTGTGTGTATCTGAGCACGTGCACGTGCATGTGTTCATGTGTGTGTTTGTGTGTGTGTGTGCGTGTATGCGCGTGTGTGTGTATATCCGAGCATGTGCTGCATGCGTGTGTGTATTTAAGCACGTGCGCGTGCATGTGTTCATGTGTGTGTGCGTCTGTATATGTGCACACGTGTGTGCGCGTGCAGGAGAGCCTCACCTCCATCTCCCCGTTGGCGTTTGCAGCACCAGCAGCAGCACCGATGGCTGTGTTGACTTCCTCGATGGTGTGCCTCAACTTGTAGTAGGCGTCTGCTGGGGGCAGCTTCAGCTCGGTGATCAGGCGGTCGACCTGCACAAGCATGTGCAAGCGCAACTAGTTGTGCACAAGAACCATGAGATGAGATGAGATGTGCAAGCGCAAATAGTTGTGCACAAGAACCATGAGATGAGATGAGATGTGCAAGCGCAATCAGTTGTGCACAAGAACAATGAGATGAGATGTGCAAGCGCAAATAGTTGTGCACAAGAACAATGAGATGAGATGTGCAAGCGCAATCAGTTGTGCACAAGAACCATGAGATGAGATGTGCAAGCGCAATCAGTTGTGCACAAGAACCATGAAACGTGTATTTCACCTTGTCATTAGTATGCCTAAGTGTGTAGTAGAGGATCTGCTTGGGGTAGCTTAAAGCTCAGTGACTAGGCGGTCAAACCAGCACACAAGAACACATGTGGGCTGACAGTGACATGTGGGCTGACAGCGACATGTGGGCTAAAAGTGACTAGGCGGTCAACCAGCACACATGCACACACAAAAACACGGACGCATACAGATAGACACAACTACGCACACAGACAGACACAAATACATACACAGACAGACACAAATACACACATGTTTGTGATCGTGAAAGGGCGAGTCCTCCAGCACGGCCTGCGTGATGGCGTGCTCTGCCACCAAATTACAGATGCACGCACACCCGACACACAATACATGTACACATGACACGCACACACGACATGCACATGTGCACAGGTAAACACACACCTTAGTGATCATAAGTGTGATGGGAAAGCCCTCCAGCACGGCCTGCTTAATGGCGCGCTCTGCCACCAAACAGACGCACGCACACACACACACACACTTCAAGCACATGTGCACAGGTATACACACACCAGTGTTTTTTTTAAGGATTCGGGAAAACCTTAATTTCATGTCACCTCCAAATCTGGCAATTTGAGAAATTGGGTTTTCATGTCTTTTTTCTTTTCCTGCCCCAGCCTGCCGGAAGGCCTGCGGCCTCCCGGCATTTGGTGTTACGTATGTTGACTTGTGATAAAGTATTTGCATTTACATAATTATGTTGGAATTTGCAAGTTGGGCAAACTGTCCATTTTAACTGAGTTGTTCATCATCTATTAATCCCACGGCGCTTCTTAGCGCTAATCCACCCCAAAATGGCCTCTGGGTATGGGAATGACTCCACGCCGAATGCTGAGCTCTTAAACCCCCGTGCGCAACATGTCAGGTGCTGCGCTTGTAGCCTGTTGCGCTGGGGGTTACAGATGTATTTGCGTGTGCTGAACTTACGCTCATCCTCCTGACCCTGGCACCATTACCATTACCATCACCAACTCTGCTACTATAACCCACTCCCCAAACCGATACTTAAGCGCGTGGCTTCCCCCCCTTGGAGCACACGTCAGTGATGGGGCGCCCCTACACGCAGTGTCTTGAACACGCAGTGAACTGTGTGTGCAGCTTGGGGTCAGCTGCCTGGGCTGCACGCTGATGTAATCTGCACCCTTGTTCAACTGCCCCTGCCAGCCTGCCCTCGCTTGCTGCTTCTTTAACCATGCTGCTGCTTTATCCTTGTGACTGTTGCTGCTCTCATGCCCTGTAATGGCCTGCTTCCGGCATTGGAATATGGCTGCGCAGATGCTGCAGTGGGCTTGGAACCAATTCTTTTCGTCCACCCCCCTATCACTCAGCCAGTCCTTGCGCTGGGACTGTCCGGTCCGGATCCTCAAGCCACTGAGCCTGAAACTTAATCGTGGGCCCCTAAGTAAATTCCATCACTTTTCCCCCTGGCAACTTTGGGCTTTTTTGATGGGGGTTTATTGCTCATTGTAACATGATTAAATGTTTGGAAACGTTCGGAAATTTTTTGGAATTTGTGGTGTGTGAGGGCCTTTGAAGGGCCACAGAACCGTTTTACACAGGGGCTCGTCGGCAACCCCAGAATCTTAGTTTCATGTCGATTTCAAGAGTCGAAAACTCATGTCGATCGACATGGTATGTCGCCTTAAAATTTTACTGACACACACACCTTAGTGATCATGAGTGTGATGGGCAAGCCTTCCAGCACGGCCTGCTTTATGGCGCGCTCTGCCACCACCATCAGACCCTCAGCGGCATCCACACACAGCAGCAGGCCGTCCGCTAAACGCATGGCTGCAGTTACTTCGTCGTTGAAGTTCACGTGCCCTGCATGAAGCGCATGGGAGAGTGTTGTTGTTGGCTTAAGGCTGTACAGGCAACAGCTATTTTCGTAAGCATCAAAGCCCCTAAATGCATGGCTGTAATAGTGACATATTCCATGTACACATACGTGAAGCACACTCAGCGTTTCTTGACGCGTGCACCCACGCACACTCGCACCCGTACACACACACGTACACGCAAGCACAAACACTTTTGTACTAAAGCAGTTTGTGAGGTTGAGCAGGGAGGACTTACACACACATACCTGGGCAGTCTGTAAGATTGAGCAGGAAGGGCTTACAAACACACACACACGCATATGGGCAGTTTATGAGGTTGAGCAGGAAGGAC
>Ga0307946_1001301_pt1 | contig 11906 bp, 12 predicted proteins | sample OrgLakmetagen230_FD_203153 | JGI IMG/M metagenome (GOLD analysis project Ga0307946, IMG submission 203153) | Saline water microbial communities from Organic Lake, Antarctica - #230 | ecosystem: Environmental > Aquatic > Non-marine Saline and Alkaline > Saline | place: Antarctica: Organic Lake...
TGGCCTGATCCAATCCACGATCAAGGAAAAGGGCCGCTACAAGGTTATCGATCAGATCAGCGTCTCCCTGAACGAAAAGACCGACAGCTATGAGGCATCGTTCGACAACCTTGGCATTAAGAAGGTCTCCGTTGATAGCGGGACCATCAAGGCGCACCCCAAGCTGCTGGTGACGGGCGTCTGGTGCATTGCTGACGTCCAGTATGAATTTGCGGAGGACAGCCGCACGTCGCCGTGGCTCTTGGAGACGATCAAACCGATCCAGATCGCCAAAGTGGACTATGACGCGTTTCGAGAGGCCCGCGCAAGCTTTGAGACGGACGACTGGATCGACCTTTTGATGCAAACCATCGGCTTCAACCCCGATGCATTGGGGCGGCGCGCCAAGTTGTTCCAGCTCATGCGTCTCATCCCCTTTGTCGAGCGCAATTACAACATTATCGAGCTGGGACCGAAGGGCACCGGTAAGTCGCACATCTATTCGGAATTTTCGCCCCACGGGCAGCTGATTTCTGGCGGTGAGGTCTCGATCCCGAAGCTTTTTGTCAACAACTCCAACGGCCGCATTGGCCTTGTGGGCTATTGGGATGTCGTGGCCTTCGACGAGTTTGCCGAGCGTGAAAAGAAAGCCAACAAAGCACTCGTCGACATTATGAAAAACTACATGGCAAACAAGACCTTCTCGAGGGGTGTTAACCCTATGGGGGCTGAAGCCAGCTTCGCCTTTGTGGGCAATACTGATCACAACGTACCGTTCATGCTTAAAAACAGTGATCTCTTTGAGGCACTCCCACCGCAGTTCCACGATTCAGCCTTTATTGACCGGCTGCACGCCTATCTGCCAGGTTGGGAGATTGACGTTATTCGCGGTGAGATGTTCACCAGCGGTTATGGCTTCATCGTCGATTATCTTGCAGAGATACTGCGCCACTTGCGTTCTGAGGATTTTTCCAACCGTCCTGGTCAATATTTTGAAATCAGCGAGAAGATTTCGACGCGCGACCGAGATGCGATTTATAAAACGATGTCCGGCTTTCTGAAGCTAATCTTCCCTAACGGTGGTGAAACCTCAGACGACGTTGAAGAGCTGCTGCGCCTGGCGATGGAAAGCCGCAAGCGGGTCAAAGACCAACTGACGCGCATCGATACCACCTATCCGGATGTGGATTTCTATTACACCGGCCCCGATGGTGAAAAGCGGTATGTGACGACGCTTGAGGAAGAAGAATACCCGCAGTTCTACCACCTGAAGCCAGCGCTTGATCCGAAAGAACAGGATGAACCCGAAGAGGATGGCAGCGGCAGCCGTGAAGAGAGCGGTTCTGTGGTCGAGAAACCAGTCGCTACAGAGCTGACCCCCTCAGTGCCCAAGGCTGCGATACTTGCTGAAGGCCATCACGTCTTTGCTGAAAACCGCAAAGGTGTCAGCTACGACAAAATCTTTGGCCCCTACATTGCTGGTGCCTCCAGGATCGTCGTGACCGACCCGTATGTTCGCTACTTCTACCAGATCAAGAACATGATGGAGTTCGTGGAAATGGTCATCCAGCGCACGCCGCCGGAGGATCAGGTCAGTGTTCATCTCGTGACAGGTTCAGATGACGGTAATGTGCCAAAGCAGCGTGAACTATTGGATTCCATTGCAGATGCCTGCGTAGGAACCGGGGTTGCGTTCACCTGGGCCTTCGATGGTACTGGCACCGCCCATGCCCGTGATGTCACCACCGACACCGGCTGGAAGATTGTCCTCGATCGCGGTCTCGACATATTCCAAGCCCCCATTAGAAACGATGGGTTTACCCTGGGGGATCGGTTGCAGGAGCACCGCATCTTGAAGGGGTTTTATGTGACGTACTTGCGAACTGAAGCAGACCGCAGTCTCCGATGACTGATTGACGGAGAGGCAGATATGAAACGCAATGACGATATCGAGGTTTTAGCTGGCCAACTGGTGGCGCAAAACATGATGATCCAGATGCTGCTCGGCAAGAGCGTTATGACAACGGATGACGCGGGTACTGAGCTGCAGTTTTCGCTGGAGGCGGGTCTCAATGCCATCAGGTCTAACGCCAACATGAGCAAGCTTGAAAAATTCGGCTGTGAAAAAACCCTCGAAGACGCCCTTGATACGATTGATCAGGTGCGTGCGGGGTTAGTGGCTGAGAATGGCTGATATTTGGAACAGGAGCGAGCAGCAAAAGCAGGTGGAAGAGCTTGAAGAAACCGTGCTCAACCCAGGAAACGACCAGAGAATGATCTTCATTGCCGCCAATTTCCGGCGCGAGGTGACGGCGACGGCCCTATGGCTCCTCAACCGCGAAATTCGCGCGCAGTGTTTCAAGGTGACCCCGTACGCTACAGCGTAAATTGGAGGAGTTTGCGCTGTAGCGTAAATTTGACGCCGCCATGCTAGCTCATGTTTTCATCCCTGCCGCATGGACCTGATCTGCCGCTCACAGCAGCTCATTGGCTTTCAGAAAAACATATCCTATTTTCTGACAAGGAGCTCAAACATGATTACGTCGAACATCAAGCAACGCATCATCGGAAAGGGACGCGGGGCAATCTTTGCACCGGCTGACTTTCTTGATATCGGGTCCCGCGCAAGCGTGGACCAAGCTTTGTCGCGCCTGTCCGATAAGGGCGTGATCCGACGGCTCACACGGGGGCTATACGACTACCCAAAGAAGAGCCCTCGCTTCGTATTCCTGTCGCCATCCACAGTTGATATCGCCAAGGCAGTTGCCCGTAAGGACGGTCAAATTCTGCAACCTTCGCCATCAATGGCCGCCAACCGGTTGGGCCTTTCTACTCAGGTGCCTTCCACGCCTACCTACATGACAGACGGCCCTACGCGGACCAAAAAAGTTGGACGGCAAGTCATTCAATTCCGGAACGCGTCTTCCAAGACGCTCGTCGGCGCAGGACATAAGACTGGGATTGTCTTCCAAGCATTGCGTTATCTTGGTAAGGATCGTGTAGACAGCCAAATCGTCGACCAGCTTGCTCGCGCACTGGATGACAAGGACCGGATGCTGCTGGCAAAGCAAAGCAGGCATGTCCCTGCTTGGATGCACCCGATCGAGCAACAGATTGTTGCGCACGCATAAGCATGGAAAAGTTCGCCAACGACCCCCCAGAACTCAGAAACGAGGCCTTTCAAGAGGCTGCGGCGCAGCTTGGAATGTCAAAGGCAATCATCGCAAAAGACTTCTGGGTCCGCCGGAACCCCCGCTTCTGTTCTGCATTCAGAAACATTGCAAAATTAGGAAAAAATGGCTAAATGTGTACTGCAGAAAAGGAGAACGAAGAAATGACCGCCGTGGCTTCCAAGATTTTGGGAACTGTGAACGCACCCTATGGTGCGAACCTTTCCGCGCATCAACTCGCCGCCTGTATTTCTAGCATCGAAACAATGAAAGAGGCTTTCGGGCCAGTTTTTTCTTTCTTTACAGAGGTTAAGCCAAGCCTTCAATCTGATTTTATTCAAGAGATGGGCGTTGAAGACGGTGCCAAAACTGTCGCGACCTACCTGCAAACGCAATGCGCGAACCCCATTCCATTCGCCGCATAAGTCGCATCTTCGCACCAGGCAAGCGCGACAAGCTTTAGTTCAACAGGTGCAACCTAGCCTTCAGCGCGCCGTCGATCGAAGCAAGCAACGCCTCTGGGAAACCCTCTGGAAGCTGGTTGAACGTGGCCTCAACGATCGCTTGCGAGGTCTCCTGTAGTTCTTCGAACAGGCCCTGCACGACTGCGCGGGACAGACCAGATTGAACTCCGGTCTCCACGATATGGCGGCCCACGATATTCGCCACCTTGTAGTGGTTCGAATTGCCGAAATTCATAGCGAGCTTGAAATACTTTCGCTCAATCTGCCGGGCGTCGACTGTCGGCTGCACCGTCAGAACGTCGTAGAGTGGTGTCATGTGGAAACGCCCGCCAGGCAAAAGACTCACGCTGAAGTTCTTTCCATGTCCGTCCGTCGCGCCAAGCAGCCAGAACAGGACGTTGGCTTTGAAAAAATCGTACCGATCTTTGTTGGGATCATCGCTCCCCAACAAGAGTTCCATGATGTCCGAGATCCCGGGGCCACCTTCGTTCTGGTACTTTTGCGTGGGCACAACAGATAGGGCTTGGCAGCAATCTTCCTGCGGCAGACGGATCAAGCGGCCATCGGATGTCCAATGCCGATCAAAACGCTCAACAACCAAGGCTTTCTTGTCGCCAAATTTCGCCATCTCGACGTTCGCAGCCCAAACGCCTCCATTAGCTTGAGGCACATGTATTCATTTTCAACGCTGTCGGAGAGGTCCATGCCGTTGGGCAGCCTGCCGATTTGCGGCTTGATAATGTGGGTGGTTGGCGTTGTGCCGGTTGGCTCAATCCACTGGCCGTCTTTGCGAAGAAGGGCCGTTTTTTCCTGTGCGCCAGCTACAGAAATTCTGAAGTCATTCTCACGGCGAATACCAAGAGGCGCGAGATCGAGGTCGCTCAATATTGCTCCAATATGAGCCTCGTCAACATGTTCCCCAGTCAGCTCAGACATCGGTTGTGGCTCTTGCCCGTCAGGTAGAAACTGAAGCGCTCCAACACAGTCGCGGCCAATTTGTGACAGCAAACTGAAGGCATCTACGCCCTCGGCCCCCACGCGTTCCGCGACCCTTCGGCGGATGAGGTCACTGTCAGGCAACAGGTTGTCAAAGACGGCCATCACAGGTGCGCCGTTGTAGCGGGTCTCTTGCAATGGCAATGACAAAGACACCGGCATCCGATGTTCCCAGCCGAGCCAAGCTGGCGCGTAGCTGAAACTGACGCCACCAGACGGTTCACGGGCCAACTGGCCCACGAGCCGCGAGTTCAGAAAGACGTTCAGAGGTGTGTAGCTGCGCTTGCGGCCCATGTCAGAATATGTCCTCGAGCCCGTCTGATGCGCCCTTGCTGCGCTCGGTCACTATGATCTCTAGATCCAGAGCCGCGATCAAATCAAATAGCGTTTCCAGTTTGGTGCCCCCGCTGCCGTTCTCGATCTTGGAGATCGTCTCCTGCCAGACCCCGCTCATCGAGGCGAGCTCTTTCTGGGTCAGGTTCTTGGCCTTCCGAGCCTCGCGAATTGCGTGGCCCAAATTTTTTGACGTGCGAACGAGGTGCTTCATGACTGTTCTCCCGTCAATCAATATGACCTTTAGATCATAATATGTCAATATGATGCCCAAGTCATAATTTAGATATATGATCCGAAGACCATAAGCGGCAACAGCAACATGAGCTGTATCTCAGAAAAAAGTGCCGTTTCTGACATAACGGCAGCCCTATCTCAAATTGAGCCCCAACACTCACGCCTGTAGCCCTACCACGCGCACCTGCTCAGGCGTCACCAGCTTCGAGGTTATCAAGACCTTGATTTGCCAGTTGGTAATATGGCGGCACAGGGGGTGGCGCTTGTGGATCAGCGTAAATTTCACACCGAATTGTTGTTTTGTGCTCAAGGTCAATCAACACGTGGCGATGCTCAAATCTAGCGAATTCGCTTTGCAACCCAACTGGCACGCCTTGTCGATGCCTTCGTGCTCAACGTATCTCGACCAAATCGTCAGCTACCCCAGTTCACGCTCGCGCAATATCCGCTTCCTCGTGCTCGAAGGCTGTCGCCATCTCCTTGATTTCCCTCTTCGGAGCCCCCAAGGCGCGGGCGACTTCACGCCAAGACATAGTCGCCTCGGCCACCTCTGCAATGATGCGATCGGCCTCGCCGCGTTCGAGAAGATAGGATTCATGTTGCGCGCGGTGCAGCGCAATGCTGGCATCCGGATTGTCATCGTCGACGTAGCTTTTGAGTATGCGTGGTTGGTTCGGCACCGGATTAATGTCGTAGGCCGGTGAGAGGTGCCAGCCACCCCGCCCCCGCAGAAATCCGTGATTGCGCATATGATCATCGAGGTTCGTCACGAGGATGGAAAATGCGACGCGTCTGTAGAGTTCCTCTCGGTCTTGGTCGGGCGTGACGCTTTCTGAGGTGATAATGTCCGCCAGATCTAAATAGCTGTAGCTTTCGCCATCTTTGCCGCCAAGCATCGCCATGGCCGAGATGAACGGGATCCTGCAGACATCGTTCCGGTCAAACCGATGAGACAAGAATACTGGCTTGTCGCCCGCCATCTCAAGCTTGTGATCAGCAACCGTAATTCCAGCGCGCCTTGCCAGCTCCAGTGCGATGGCCTCCCAGCGTTCCACGCAATAGGTGTCCGTCTCCTTCGGGAACTTGGCGACAGACAGGCGGCCGTGTTGGTCGAGGATGCTGGCCTTTGGCCGAGCACCCCCGAGGGAACTTCCCGGTGCAAACAGCATTTGAAGATCCTCAGCGGTCTCTTCCCCGCGCAGAACGCGTTGCGATGCATGAAGCAAATCCCCGAGGCTCACGAGCGCAGGCACGCCGATGCCTTCGCGCGCTTGAAAGTCGCCATCAACCTTGAAGCGCAGCGCGCCCAAACGGGTCTCATCATTCACCCCAAGCAGGTAGTCAGCTTCTTGCAGTGTTCTCGGACGTCGCCCCTCGGCCGCTGCCATGCGCCCCTCAAAGCGCCGCATGACCGTTCTGCCCCAGGTGTCAGGGGCAGAATCCCCAAGCGGTGCTAGCATGTGTTGCCCTGCCTCAGGCGCGAACTGCCCTTTGACGAGCGGCATGTCCGGCGAAATCCCAAAGGCATTTTCGTCGTCAAGCCAGTCGTCATGATAGGTAAAGGACACCCGCTCTCGGCCGCGCCCCACTGTGCGGTGGAGCGTGCCGACCTGTTTCAGCCCTTTCCAGTCGATCCAGACCTCAACCATTTTTCAGTCTCGCGCGCTGCGGAAGGTCATCCAGGGCCATCTGCTCCCCAACCGGGTCATCGAGGTCCCCCCAGCCTTTCAGTAGGCCAAGCGCCTGCAGTACTGCCACGTAAGTGCCGATCTTAACTGCAGGGTTCCCGCTTTCGATCTTGGCAATGGTCTGCCGCGTTGTACCAGCGCGCTGCGCGACAATCTCAGCGGTCAATTTGCGGCGCAGTCGCGCAACACGAATGTTTTCCCCGAGTGTCACAAGCTCTTTACGTGCCGCTCTGGGCATTTTGATCGGAACAGCCATAATGAAATCTCCAAGCGACACTAAGCTTCTAAATGTTATCTTGAGAGAACATTAATGTCAATTACCGCCCCGTAGAATGATAGGGAAAGACCTACTCAAAATAAAGCTTATGTTATCTCAGAAAAACATTTGAGAGATTAAGGTTACCATGATGAAACACAAACCCGTCACTTCATTACTTCTGCGGGCTCATTCTGACGGCTGCGTAGGCTTTGACCGCCTGGAGCAAGTCGTCAGGCGCAATTAGTGTCGTTACTTTTGTTTTTCAGCGCAGTTGATCATCCAATCTCGAATGGCAGGTGTCTGGTCAGAATTGGTTCTGAAATCCGCGGCTTGTTCGAGGAGGGCGCGCATGGTTTTGCCCTCTTTGCCCAGCGATTTACTGGGCCAGTGGAGTTTGTGGGCTTCCCAGGATGTCAGATAGCCGTCAGCCCAGATGGAAAACAGAATGGGGTCTGCTGGGAACAAGGCATCTGCCGACGCGCGGTCCCGGAGCAAGGACATCCGTTGGTTGTAAGCCAATACGGTCAGGTCAAGGATTTTTTGCAGATCGTCGTCAGAGCCAAGGTCTTCAGCGATGACATTGAAGATTGTTACGATCCATTCGGAGGGTTTGATGAATTTGGGCGCGGTGCAGAGGCCTGTCAGAAAGCCATCCATCCAAGGCAGGGTGATCTTGGCGGGACGAAGCAGCTTATCCAGCGCTTTTTGTTCTTTTGTGCCGAACGGCGCGACCTCGGCATAGCTTCCGGGCGGAAGACGCTTTTCGGTGACTTCAAGATCACCGAGCGGCAGCGGCGGTCCGTCCTGATGGACCCATGCTTCTAAGCTCACGGCGTGCACAAAATGCATGATCGGGGTCTTCTTCAGGTCACGCCCCTCGGCCAAGGCCTGGGACACGGCGACAAACTCGGGCGCTGCAGGGCCCTTGGCGGCGGCCAGCAAAGCGGCATTGCGGGCAAAGACCAAGGCCCAAAACTCACGGCGGGTCTCAAGATGCTGCCAGAGCTTGCGGTTCATGGAGCTTCGAGTCGTTGCGCTTTCGATGGCCTCTGAGGAGGCGTCGCTGCCCTCGAACCAACTGTCTGAGATCGGGAAGTGATCCGGCCAGTGTTCGCTCGCCATGATCAGGCTGCCGCGTGCGCGGCTCGAGAGGGCGGATACGGCGTCTTCGGGATCAGCAGTGGCCGCAATGCCTGCAATATCTGCAGGTCTTGGGCGGAGGTTTGCAAAACCTGCGGTCTCGACGACATCGAGCAAGCCCGTCGCAGGTATTGTTCCGTGTGTCTGGCCGTCGGCAAGCGCCCAGGACAGGGCGTTAAAGGCATAATCCGTTGTTGCCTCCAAGGCGGCTGCCTCATCTGCGATCTGCTCAATCATCTGTTTTTGCTCGGTGGCGCTGGAACACGGGATGACAAAGGCATCCTTAACGCCAAAACCCTGTTTGAGCAGCAAAACCGCCAAGGCCCGTCGGCTGCCCGATTGAATGGCCATGGAGAGGCTCTGCGCGCCGCTGCCATCGATCATCGAAGAGACGACGCGGTGAATTTTGGGTTTTGAGTGCACCTCGGGTGTCTGGGTTCCGGTCCTGAGAGCGGATCGGATTATGCCGTCGAGACCGCGCAAGGTAGACTCATCTTGCAGCCAGCTTCGGATCAAGGTGAGGCGCGCGAACAATGTCTGGGAAAAAGCACCTGCCTGTTGGCGCAGGGTGAGACCGGCCAGCGCGCCCGCAGACACAAAAGCGTCTGTCGAAAGCAGCAGCGCTGCGGCGGCCTCTCCACTCAATGGCTCTGACCGCGTAGCAAGCTTGCGAATGAAGGCAAAGCGTGCCTCTGGCGGCAAGGTCGGCAGCATCTCATCCAGCATCGCCAGCATGGCCGAAACGGAGTTTTCGCCGATACTTTTGAAGCCATTGAAGATGCCGTCGAACATCTCGTCGGGGATGTCTGGAATGCCGCTGGTGTCGGCAAATGCGTCCGGATCTTTGGGGATGACCGCATGTGCCAGCGATGGTGGTGGGGTCAGGCCTGCGCGGGACCACGCGCTGGAGAGAGATAGGGCCGCTTGTGATGTCAGCTTGGCGTCGAGCAAGGCCACCACATCGCGCATGTCATCCAGAAAGGCGCGCCCTTTACGCTGGCCGTTCTCATCGGCCATGCGCGCCTCATCCAATGCCCCAACCAGGATTGCCATTTGGCCGTCCGAAAGCTGGCTATTTGCAGCCCCTTGGATCAGCGCGGCACAGATGTTCGGACGCGCCAAAAGGTCTTTGCCACACTGCCGTAAAAGCTCTGACTGCTGCGATGCCGATTTTGCTGCTTCCACAGCCTGAACCATCTTTGAAAGTACCGCGTCCATCCTGCCCCCGTCCTTTGACATCAGTGGATTGCAGAACATGGTGGCCTCGCCAAGTCAAAAACGCAATCTGTCTCATGAATCCGGCGAAAACTGCTCTATTCCGTCGCAAATTTGGTCCCTTTCTGCTTGGAGCGCTGCCCGCTGGATGGCTGATAAACGCTTCTCCTTGAGCAAGGCGTCTCGTCCAAAATCTTGTCTCTCCACCGAGGCCGGAAAAATCCAGCCTCAGCCAATGACAAAATTATGTTTCTATGCATCGCGCAGGCCAGAACATTTGCGTCAATCAGTGCCGCGAAACGGTCGGCATAGTCACTCATAAAAGATCGCTCTCCATGTCCATCGCCGCTAGTTCAGACAGCGCATCAGAGCGGTCTGTGTCGCGTTTCTTTTTGTATTCAAAAAGATCAGCAGCTTTCACACGACGGTGCCTTCCGGTCTTGAAGAATGCAATTTCCCCGTCTTCCAGAAGTTTCACGAGATGCGGACGCGAAACATTCAGCAGATCAGCTGCTTGCTGGGTCGTCAGCTCCGCATCAACAGGGATCATCCGAAACCCTCTACCGCTTGAAACCAACCGCAACAATTCCATCAAGGATGCGGCCAGAGCTGGGGCCAGCGTCACTGGTTCGATCTGCTTTCCGCCAAGAGCCAGACGCAGCTCCACTGCCTCATCACCGTTCACCTGCGAGGCAAGAATTCGGCGAAGACTGTCAGCATTTTCAATTTCGACCTGATCGGGCAAGCGCTCTGCGAACGCTTCTTTTGCTTGCATCATCATGGGTTCTCTCCTTTTCACGCGGCGGGATCTTGCGTCCCATTCGCAATAATCAAAATAATCAAAATAGACGAAATAAACGTAAACGCAACCAGTACCTCGTTCACAAAATGAGGAGCCTACGAAACAAGTTAGCGCTTTCATTGCCTGACCGGCCCCGTTTCCAAACAATACGGAGCCACAGCCGCAGCAAACCTCCGATCACGCTTGCAGCCCCGCCGCGCAGACTTGCTCAGGCGTCACCTGTTGCGACAAAATCAAATCCTCAATCTGTCGACTGGTGATATGGCGGCACATGGGATGACGCTCATGGATCCAGTTCGCGAGCCGGGTACGGCCGTTGACTTCGACCTCTCGCGCCTTCTCGCGGTCTGCCTGTATCTGAGCAAGACCCTTTTCCCATCGGCGCATCTTGAACCAGTTGTCCGAGAAGCAGACCTTGCTGCGTGTATAGCCCTCGCTTTCCTTCGCATAGGCTTTAACCGCCTGAAGCAAGTCATCGGGCTCCACACCGGCTTTCACAGCCGCTGAGATTGAACGCAGACTGCTACGCCGGTCTCGGATCCTGTCCTTGGGATAGGCCGCCAGGATCTTCTCAGCTACAAGATCTTCAACCTCCTCCACTACCTCGCGCTTGCGCGTAGGTGGTTTAAGGATAGTTTTAGGATGGTTTGGGGTCCACCGTGAACCCCGTACCCCGTTCACCGTGGACCCCGTACCGGGTTCAGGCTGGACGGGGTTCACAGTGACCCCCGTCACGATATCGGGTTCCGCAGTGGTTTCCATCGAAGCCACGCGTTCGAGGACAATGCGGTAAATGACCGTGTAACCGTTCTGGCATTGCCGCCGCCCCGTCTCGATCAAGATACCCTCCCGCAGGAAGTCGATGATGGTGCGTTTGACGGTGCTCTCGCTAAGCTCTGTGTGGCGCTGGATCGTTCCTTTGGAGCACCAGATGCCCGAGCCGTCATCGCTCGCCTTGTCAGCCAGAAACATGATGATCTGTTTGCGGGCGGCACTGCCAAAGCGACGGTCGGCGCATTCATTCGCAACGCGCCAGCTCATCGGGTCACCTCACCATCCACAGACACAACGAAAACCGATCGAGCAATTGCGATGCCGCCTAAAATCGTGCTATGACTTTCCGAAAGCTGCCAGGCTTTTTGTAACAGGCCCCGGTTCACAGTTGCCACTGTGACGGGGTCTTTTTTGTTTTGAAATGGCGAAAGTGAGTTTGAAACTTTCGCGTTCTGTTCCCTATTTGTCAGGGGGTATTTTGAAACCCTAAATCTTTGTTTTCGTTTAACTTCCTTCTGGATTGCAAATCCGTCCACACCGGTTCGATTCCGGTACTCGCCTCCACACACCCACGTCCATGTTAAGGCTTACCTTTCCCTGACCTTCTGGTGTGGTCCATTCGGGCCAGCAAACATGGTCAACCCCATGCGATACCTTGCCCGCCACATGGCGCCGGATTCGTTTTCAATGGGCCAGGACGAGCATCTGGAATGCCATCATCGCCACAAAGGCGTATGCGTCCGTTGTCACCGCTCTGATGGTCGAAATACGAGACTGATAGTGTCCACCACGTATAGTGGACATCTTGAGGCACTCCATGGCGGGCAAGAAGGGTCAGAAGAAGCGGTT
>Ga0307946_1001306_pt1 | contig 11882 bp, 16 predicted proteins | sample OrgLakmetagen230_FD_203153 | JGI IMG/M metagenome (GOLD analysis project Ga0307946, IMG submission 203153) | Saline water microbial communities from Organic Lake, Antarctica - #230 | ecosystem: Environmental > Aquatic > Non-marine Saline and Alkaline > Saline | place: Antarctica: Organic Lake...
GGAAAGGGGCGGTTTAGGCGAGCATTTGTGCAGGAAAGAAGGGATTTGTGCAGGAAAGAAGGGATTAAAAGGACAGCCGCTCACGTCTAGGATGATTAAGAAATAATGAGAGTGGGGATGACGGAGATGCAAATAGAAAAGACAGGTGATCAAAGCAGACAGGCAGTGGGACTCCAGCGATAATCAAAAAGATCAGCTTATTTTGGGATGAGGATTAAGCCGTGTTTGAAGGAATACAACTCACCTGTACAGGGGCGCCCCTTGCGAAACGTCTCTAGCACATACCAGGAACGGGAAAGGAATCCCTCGTACATCCATAACTACGACCTGAGCCAGCGAGGAAAAACAGTGCGTTGGTTTGTAAGAGGTGGTGCACTTCCAGTTGGTCAATTTACAGATGTTGTCACTAGATGTGAAAATTAGTTTAGATGTGACAGCATGCTCAATTTCTCATTAATATGTGCTACTCAACCCTAAAAAGAATGACAGAAATTGACAGGTTAATGCTTAAGCAACAATATGAAATATATCCTCTCGGCACATCTTATAATTTGTGACATGATAAAAAAATGCATCTGGTACCTCAACATTGTTCCCTTGCTCATAATACGACTTGGCTGCTTCAACATGCTGCTGGGCATCACCTGGATAATATACTCAGGATGCAACAGATCTCAGTAAGAGTGTGTGTTTTCAAGGGTAAAGATTTATAGGGGAAAATGTCATACTTGTTTGCAAGATGTTTTCACTATATCCTCTTTGCGCTTAGTCTAGCCTCCTTCTGCGTTACAATGAGCGTCACCTGCTACCCCCTTGCCCTCAAGCTCTTTCAATTTTCGACCCGCTGCCTTGCACCAGCTGAATGGGTTGGACACGGCATCATTGATGAGCATGCCTGGAAAATAAATGAGTAAAAACGATGATTTTAAGGTGCTTGTTGCAGCTGCTACAGATGGCTATCACTTAAAACTTGCAAAACCTTCCCCCATAAAGTTGCAATGTCACTTGGACAAGAAAGGGGTGTACACAGGAAACACGCAGCAAGGGGCAGGAATGGCTGATTTTGTTTCTTTCTGACTTCCTATCAATAAATCGCAACGTAATGCATGTAATGCAACCGATCGTATAATTCAGGTTGACACACTTACTCTAATTCTGTTAACAAATCAACCGGGCACAGACGTTCTAAAGGTTACATCTCAAGTATGCTCATTCTTTATTGCAGAGGCTAATTGCAGAGGTCAAGCGCCGCTCACCTTGACCGCCATAGCCCATTCCCCAGACAGAATACTTGGTCACTTTTGTAGCCCCTAGCAGAATGAAAAAGGATGTTTGTTTGTGCCAGTTCAAGGCAGCGGAGGTTCTGTCCAGCTGTAGCAACACAATTGAGTCTTGGAAGCTACAAAAGTAGCATAGTTTATCCTTGCGTTGCCTCCCTTGTAGCCATGTATGAGCATGTTGCTACCACAGAAAGCACATTGAGCTGAAAGATTTCACGAGCACAGCAGAATACGACCCCTCCTCCCCTCCCCCACACACCTGACCCCCCTGGAACAGTGGCGTCAACGTCAAACAAATACCTGGAAAGGAGGAAATGTGAGAAACATGTGGTGTACATGTTGCCTCTTTGACACAAAACTTGTTTCGCCATCACATTTTTGCTAATTTTGAGCAGCTTGAAGAGATAATGGTGTAGGGACAGCATTTATGGTGTCACGACACCAGCAGCATTGTAAGCAGCAGCCACTGTGACAGAACTTGCTCGAACCTGCAGCAGGGGATTCAGGTTGGGCGATCCTCGTTCATACCTTGCGCACTCATACCTCCACCTCTCCTGTGTGCACTTTAGGCCAGGGGCCATAGGCGCATCCTAAAAGCAAAAGTAAACGGACACAAGTGCACATATACTGGCAGCAGAGAGGACATGTAACATTGAACAGAACCAGGTAGCAACACTCCCTCTGTCAACATACAGCTGAAACCCAGGGGTTTCCTGTCTTGAAATAAGCAAGATCCAAACTGGCTTAAGACCTACTTGAAGTTCAGCTGCTGCAATTTGTGCCGGCATGAGGTAACCAGCGAGAGGGCCGAGCACAAACCCTTTAGGCAAGTCCTGCAGGCAGAACAAAAGCAAGGCAGAGACCAATGTTGGGGGGTGCCAATTGTCATTCAGTGTTACGTGGGCAAACCTTCAAAGCCTTCCAACCTAGCTCTTCCAACTGGCACAAGACGGAGGGCATTAGATAGCAACACGTGCAAAGCAGAAGTCACGTCCGTGCGCTAAAGACCATCATCAAGAGCTAGGCATTTTATGAGAGTGCAGGCCTGCAATTGGGCAGGTACGGAGAATTGTTGCTTGCACTCACTGCTGCACTTATAGCTGACAGCTGACTGCTTGATGCAGCTACTATAGCTTTTACACTATAGTTTTTACAAAATGGTTCGCACTTGTTGTGTGCACAGTTTCTTGCAGAGACTAGTAATAATCTCAACTGAGCCTGGGATACCTTCCACACAATCCATTTGGGAGTGGGTGGCACCATCTACAACAATCACACGCTGGAGCCTTTTAAGGAGCTGGGTCTTGATTCTCAAAGAACTAATAAACTTGCTTCCAAGCTTCATGTTCATTCTGTCAATTACGCTGCCAAACTTGTTCATACCAGACGTGCCCTTTCCAGCACTAATATCAACTCTCATCAGGAGACGGCTTCAGGCAGGTCAAGCCTGCACCCTTTCTGATCCCAATTGATCATTTTCTTTTTCTTTTGGAGGAGGAGTTTTACGGTACCCGGTACCAAAATGGCTCCTTTTCGTTAAATAATGTGGGGAGAAATTTTTTCACTGCCTGCATAAGTTTTGTTCTTTATAAGTAGTAATCTCGGTTGTACAAGTAGATAGCACTTGTGTTGTGAGAGGAAATGTTTTAGTACATAAGGAAGCAACGGCAACGCGAAATGAATTAACAGCCGCATGAAACCCTACCTTTGGCAGCATTGCTAGCTTCAACACCCTTCCTTTCGCCCCCAAAGCATAAGTCAGACAAAAGAAGCCTCAGAGGCCACAAGGCTCACCTGAGAGGCCACGAGGCCCATCATTTTGGAACAGCCCTCAACAGCCGGTTTTGCACCAATGATGCCTATGCTGGGGGGAAGGCCCTCCATCGGGTTTTGCATGCCTACATCAAAGGGTGGCACAGACCACAAACTGTGCCATAGAGTGTGTTGGAGTATGCAGGTATGTCAAAATTGCTATACTAGTCAAGGCCATTGCGAGCCATGCCACCTTACCCTCCTGCCGCGCGTACAATGCAAACTTTGTTTGGGAATGTCTGATGCACAGCAACATCGGTAGATAGCAAAATAGGAAGTACCTGCCAGGGCGAAACAGCGAATGACGCCAGACACAATGACAGAAGCTGGGCAGAGGGACTGAGGGCCCCCATCAAACCGAGCCTTGTACGCCTCGTTTACTGCGATCTGCATACATTTATAATCAAGCTTGCTTTGAGCGTCCTACTGATAAGAATCGGGGCAACGTTCAGATCAGCAGCAAGGTTCAGCCAATTAATTGACACAACCATTGCACTCAACAGTGTGCACAAATCACACCTGATGCTGAAGCCCATGCTGGAGCCCGCATTCTGTGATGTCTGCCCACCTGGCTGGATCAGCCTGCGCCTCCATCTGCAGAGTTAATGCGCAAAACATGCTGTCAAACCAGTACCTGTACTAAGACTTGTATATGTTTACGACAAAAATATTCATGAAGCAGTAATGAACAGGGAGCGGGTTGGCGCCTTAGCTACTGCCACTGACGCAGGGGTACTACGAGCACGTGCTGAGTGCTTGCATGTCTCTGGCGCAAGCCCAACGCTGCATAACTCTTACCATCCAGAGGTTAGTGAAGTCTGCAATGCTCTCCCATGCGGAAGGATGCAGTGTGAAGCCTCCTACACAGTGTGCGAGGCACAAAGGTAGGTAGAATGTGCACCAGTTCTTAACATCGCTGGTGCCCAGTACAGCAGACAAGCTGCCAACAATTTTTGCTTACCCGTACTGGTCTCAAAATATGGTGGGTCAGGTTTAAGGGGAAGTGGCCGGTCAGGCTGAAAGCCACTGTGTATGTCGTGTGTGTGTGTATGTGTGTATGTGTGTGTGTATGTGTGTATGTGTATGTGTGTGTGTGTGTGTTTGTGTGTGTGTGTGTGTGTGTGTGTGTGTTTCGTGTTTGAAGAAGAGAATTGCACAGGACGATACTATGCAAAAATGTGATACAAAAGGCTTTGGACAAACCATCGTCCCATCCTCCCACCAATCCCATTCTGTACTGCATGCGCTGCCCACAACATGCATATATTGGTACTTATTGCGCGATGCAACAGCTTTGTCCTGGCCTGCCTTAAGTATTCGCATATAGATGCTCGGCAATTGGCGCCATGACAGCTGCGTGCATGGGGCGAGTGGTGCCACTCACCTGAGGACAGGGATGCTGATTGCAGGTAAAAGACCATCCACCTCATCCTCAGACATTCCAGCTTGCTGAGTCATTACTGCCTGGCCAGCTTCCTCCTTTATCATGGTCCTATTTCATCATTCAAAAAATGGGCAGAAATCTTATTTGCTCAAAACTGAACAAGTGACCTCTAGATTTGTGTTCCACTGATTGAGAGCAGCATGCAAAAAGCTCTCCTCCTGTTTTTCTTTGCTTTAGCTGCAGAGCTTGCAGGCCTCACTTATGCTGCTCTGGTGCCTCTGAACAAACTGGGTGTGACTCTTGATGCGGCATCCATTGCGCACGCAAGCTCTCTAGCCCTCTCCACCGTGGTGCGCACACATACATAAAACATGTACACAAACACAACACCCAAACACACATCCACACAAACACACATGTATACACATGCATGCATTTGTAAACACACACGTACACACAGGCACACACACACACACACGCACACACATGTAGGCACATAGACACCTGCAAATGTTGACTGCATACACGCACGCAGCAACTCTGCTCTACCTACACAACTCGTGAAAATTTGTGCAGGATGTATGGCTGCTGTCAATCGTCAAGTGTTCCATCCTCATAGCCCTAATACTTCCTGGGCGTATGCGCACCCTTTCTGAAGAGGCTACCAAGGCAGACAAGAGCTGGGTGAGTGGGAAAAATAGTCAGTGCCAAGGCATGGTTAAGTGTCCAGCATTTTAAATTTCTCCGTAGACACTACTTGAAAACAATCCAGTTGCATTAAAGACACCTTGAAATGTGATCAAGCCCCCCCCCCCCTTCTGAAATGCAACCCCAGACACGGTTCTTAAACGCAAACCAGCATCCGCTTCTCTGACACACTACACTTGCGCACATGTACAGAAGCTGAGGCTGGTCGCTGCCTCCTGGCTGCCATCCCTGTTTGAGCTTGCCCTGATCCTCAAAGCTGCAGCGATCGCAGTGCTGTCGCCTGACGGCTCAAAGCCAGTGTGGGTGAACCCCACAGGTGATCACGAGGTGCCCTTTGCTGGTTTGTCTGCCATGTACACATCCATCTGCATTGGCATAGCAATGAGCTTTCTTCAGGGGCAGACGGCACCTCGTTATATCACCGCCTATCCTCCTAGAACCCAAGCCAACGCCTCGGCTTCTGGTCATAGTTGGGGGGCAAGGCGGCAGGAGAACAGGAGGGTGGCTGGAAATGGGGTGTTAGAGCCGTTGTTAGCCACAGAGGAAGGGAGAGGGGATAGGGATGAGGGAGGGTCAGGGGGGCAGGCAGAGGAAGTAGAGAGCTGCAGCAAGGAAAATTCAAAGGGACAGACGAAGGAGAAGAAAAAAGAGGAGCAAGGTGCAACAAAGGTGCGTACTTTGAGGCATCGTTTGATCTGGAGCAGAGCACATACATGAATCCAACCAAGGGCACTGACGGATTGGGTTTGGGATTGTTGCTCATGTCTGTTCCAGGGCGCTTATGCTTGCCTTTCCGATAGCAAGCTCAGTGCTACACGAGCAGCAAATGAACGTTCACATCATGTGCTCGCATATTTTTCATGCAGGCAGGCAGTGGAAGGACAGTGTGGCACCTTCTACTCCTCTCATTACCTGACTGGCCCATGCTGTCAGCAGCGTTCGTGTTTGGAAGTGCAGCAGCTCTGGCATCGGTAAGCACATGTTGCGGTGGCAGATGATGTTAGTCCTTGCAGGCACCCAGACAGTCTTTGCAGAGATATAGAGGTGATGAGGAGTCATTTCTGAGCAGAAAGGCAGAGGTAGAGGCACACTTTACACCGTTTAAATGTGGCCATGTTGGTGCGCGAGTTGTTTGCATTTGTGGAGCAGCAAAGGTTGAAGGCTCCAACCCATGCACGTGCTTATTGCAGGCAACAGTGCCGTACTACACCGGGCTCATAATTGACTACGCCTCAATTCAACCAGACAAGTGGGTCGCTGTGAAGTCTTGGGTGTTTCAACACAGGCTTCTGTTTCAGCTAGCTACACGTTTCTTTGGCTATAAGTTAAAGCCAGCGTCGTTGTTGGTCATAGCCTACAATCAACAGCGACGCTTCTGGAGGTGCCTTGCACAGCGCTTTCCTTGGCTTGCTTTTGCCTTATCAGTCACTCAGACAGCTCAAACATGCCATGATGCCATGCAGGCACAAATTCAAAGCCTGCCTGCTTTGCAACCCCCTTATCAGTCACTCAGACAGCTCACACATGCCATGCAGGCACAAATTCAAAGCCACGATTGTCAAGCTTGTGTACGTTGCGGCTGCTTGTGGCGTGCTCAGTGGCATTCGAGGTGGACTCTTTACTGTAGCTATGAGCAAACTGAATGTTCGCATTCGCAAAACACTTTTTGCGGCTCTGGTTAATGTGAGTGGCGGTGCTTTTGCTATCGAATATGTGAGGCATTCAAACACAATTGGGACATGTTCTGCTTCTCATGCTCCTGCTGTTGCTATTCCCGCTTGTCCAGGCGGCTTGTGCACCATTAACATTGCAGTGTTTTTGACTCACCATTTTTGGCCCGTGCCTTACAGTCTCTGACAAGCACCAATCAATGTTGTGCAGATGGAAATCGCATTCTTTGACACTTCAAAAACCGGAGAAATCACAAGCCGCCTCTCAAGTGACACCACAACTGTGTCGGACCAGGTGTGTGCTGCTGGAGCAGGATCATGCAAACAGTGTGTGTCAGTTCCACATACGAACGTTTCCCTGAACACCAGCCGTCCTGTTCAATGCAGATTAGACACACGGAATGTGTGACACGTGACTAGGGTTGGCCAGAATAGGAGGCACTCACTGTACACGACTGTGTGATTACAGACATTCCCTGCCAAGAAATGCAGTGTATATATGCGTTGTTTAATCACCTTTATATGTGTATGGCTTTGGCCAATCCTGCATATAATATGAATATGAAGCATGCTCGCACAGCACATAGTGCATGACGCACAACACATTACTGACAAACACGTGCCCTCACTGCGTTCTTTTTCTCTCAGGTGTGCCTTAATTTAAATGTACTACTGCGGGCCGCAACTCAGGTCTGTGCGCTGCATTTGCCGCATCCCATTTGCCGCAACTCATTCGCAACTCATTTGTCGCAACTCATTTGTCGCAACTCATTTGCCGCCTCATTTGCCGCAACGCAGGCGGCAATGGTTTTGGGTTTTATGTTCAGCGCCTCCTGGTATGTCTGTGCGCTGCATTTGCACAGTGCCCTGCAGCCTTCTAGGCCTGAGTCATACTCTCGTGCTGCTGGGTGGCCATATTACTTCCAAGCTTTCTTGTACCCTTTTCCGCACCCTGCATGCACAGAGCCTAGCATACTGTACACCCTTCATGCCGAGGCACCGCTTACCTTGATACACACGGAAGCACCTGGCAAGAAAAATCAGGATACAAATGACATAGGCTCCTGTGCAAAACCTTCCCTTACTGTTTAGGCGCCTCACCGTCATCACGTTCATCCTGGTTCCATGCGTCCTGTTCTTGAGCAAGGTGAGCATCTGCACTTGGTAACACAGCCTGCTTTAACTTTACAGGTGGAATAGTTGTCCGTTGCATTTTGGTTAAGCTTCCTTCCTGCTGCCTCTTTAAGAAAGGGTGAGAAGTTGTTGCGTAAAATGTCGCTTTGTGTTGCATGATTATTAACAAACATTTCATAGTATCTTGGCCTCAAAACTCCTGCAAGACTCTTACAAATGAGCTAAAGGCCTTGAACTATGTCCACCACTCAGAGCTTGTATCAAATCAAAATTACAGAATTACGTGAGTGCATGTGCTGATATTATGCTTCGTACCCACCTGATGACGTACCCACCTGATGAAGCACTGGAATTGAAATCTCTTACAACTCGTTTTTTTGTGCAACATCCACCAACCGGCCTTTCTCTGCTTTTCAACACACTATGTAGAGCGCTGAGTGATCGGATGCATGGCCGTTGCTTCCCTTTAAGCCCGCAAATAAGCAATATCACATGCACAGTCACAGCGACAAGCTGCTCTCACCACCGCCTTGACCGTTGCCCGGTTTCTTTATCTGCAGTTGTACGGTCGTTACTTTGCAAGCCTTGCCAAGCGCGTCCAGAATGAGCTTGCTGGTACGTCCTGCTCCTTTTGTTCTTCAGGTGCTTTGTGTCAGCAGTGCTTTATATTAGCAGTGTGAGCACTGCCCAAAGAGCCTGATTCCGACTTTTGCCCTCTGTGGATTGCAGCCGCTAACAGTGTCGCCAACGAGGTTCTATCAAGCATGACCACCGTCAAAGCGCATGCCGCGCAAGAAAGCGCTATGGCAGCTTATGCTAATAAATTAGAAAGGTGACTGCGCCCATTGATGTGCCTTTCAGACCCAGTTCTGGAATTGTTTTGTGCTACAAATGGACAGTGTAAGCCACCGCTCAAGTTGCACAGACGCACGCATGCCTACAGAATGGTAGACTGATACGCGCACGTCTAGCTGCTCACAGCCATCACACGCCTCAAGTTGCGCTCATGCCTACAGATATTTTGCCCTCTTGATCCGGGAAGCCATCGTGTACGCGCTGTACATGTGTATCAACACCTTCCTGCCGGCCTTTGTGGTACGTGGTCTGCAGCATGCCCACTACCCCTTTTTCAATCAGCCGAGCGTAGCAAGGGCCAAAATGCAATCATTACATGCAATGATTCACATGCTATCAATCATGCCATAAGTCATATGCTATTAGTCATGCAAGTGGTCGTGTTTGGCCACGCATTCAGTAATATGCAATGAGTCATTCTCTTTTCCATGCCAGGCCTGAAGTGTGTCAGGCACTGTGGAAGCTTACGGCCACCCTTTTTCCAGCCATGCTATTGGTTTCATTTTTTTAGGATCACCATAAAATATAACCAGCATTGGCACGCTCATCACCTACCTTCTTTGGCAACCTACATACCCATGACATGTGCGTATCAAAGAAAGCAATTTAAGAGTGTCCACTTTGCATGTTTGCAGGCAGCCATTGTTCTTTTTTATGGCGGATCCCTTGTTCTTGCGGGAGCAATGTCCCCGGGCGCCCTTGTGTCCTTTATGTTGTACCAGCAGTCGCTGAGCTCTGCTTTTCAGGTGGGTGCCACGTGCCTTCACATTTTGCCTGTTTGCGTTGTCTTTCCTGTATGCTTATAGTTTTTGATGTGTTTTGAGTCGATCCCAAAGCATGCTGGTATGAACTGGCAAAAGCCTTTCAGCGCTACGACACATGAGCAGGGTTATTAACAAACTAGGGGGTTATACCAGCTCAACAAGGCCTTACGACCTTACCCCTCACAAGGTGGATGCATATAGGCTAAAAGCCAATGTCACAGCATAGAGATACGCACAAACGCACGTAAACATATAGGTACACACGAGTGTGCAAATAACCACTGTGTTTGCCTGTGACATTGGATATAAGTGTCACATGGAAGTTACATCCCTAAAAATGTTTTGCTGTGTATATGCGTTGTTGCAGATGATGGGAGATGTGTTCAGCGCACTCACAGCAGCCGTTGGAGCAGCTGACAAAGTTTTGGAGCTCATACACAGGTGTGTGCTTGCATGTGATTGTGCATGGGAGTTGAGTGCAGTCTTATTATGGACAGAAAGGGATGGGTGTGGATGGGTGTCGAGTCGTGATTTATGTTTGATGCTCTGCTCTGGAAACGTGTTCTTTGTGCTAGAAAGCCCAGCTTCTGACCCTGCATTTGCATGCTTAATTAATAATGCACACACATGTAGGAGACCCGAAATCGCCCCTGAGGGGACACTGGTGCCAGCGGTATTTGAAGGCAGCGTTGAGCTCAGAGATGTATACTTTTCCTACCCTGCACGGCCTCAATCACAGGTGTGTGAGCCAGGTTTTCTATATCAAGCTGAAACCACCTGCATCGCTGCCCTGTACACCAAGCCTGGCAGCTTCACCTAAAATAAGTCCACTGCCCTTGGTCAATTTGCTTATTTACTTTCTACACTCACCTGGAATTCAGGTCTTGAAGGGCCTAAGCTTGTCTGTTGCACCAGGAGAGATTGTAGCTCTAGTGGGAAGCAGTGGCGGCGGCAAAAGCTCCATCGTCAAACTGCTGGTGCGTGTAATGCCATTTATTCCCAGTTCAGGGACAGTTTTAAATTTAGCTCCTGAGTATTTAGAATTGGTCTAGGCACGATTATGATGTGTCCTGCACCATCAGATGGGCAAGACAGGAGGGCCCGTATTCCGTGCAAGGCAAAATCAGCGCATGACAAATGCTTTTGTCATTAGTTGGTCAGCGCTTTACTACGATAGAAATAAAGGTTGATACTAAAATGCAAACAAAGGTCGAAAGAAGCAAAAGCAGCGCAATCAGGCCAACGATGGCTCTTTGAGTAGGTGTATGCAAGGGTTCTCACCAGGGCTGTTCTGTTCACATCTAAGCTTATCCAACTTATCTATTGTGTTTTTTTTAATTATATTGCGGCTCGTATCCACCAAATTGCTGGAGGGGGAATTACACTCGTGCCGACACCAAAGGAAGCTGAAATACCCTCCAAAGGCCGCGGTCACACGTAAAATTTTTGGCGAAGCCCCAGTCATGGGGCGCAGCCCCTAGGTTTGGTGGATTCCCACCAAAGTTCACACCAGGGCGCGCAGGCCCGCCCAGCGCACCCCCCGCCCCCAAAACTTGCAAGGCATTCAGATTGACTAAACACGCAGCCCTGCGGTGTCAGGGGATGGGGAGGGGCGGTGGAAGTGCTGCTGGGCGCACCGTGAAAACGAAAATTATTCACACCAGTGTGCGCAGGCCCGCTCAGCGCACCCCCCGCCCCCAAAACTTGCACAGTGACCCAAACTTAAAAATCAGGCAGCCCCGCGGTGTCAGGGGGAGGGGAGGGGCAGGGGGTGGTGCTGCTGGGCGTACCCCGGAACGAAAATTTGGAAAGTTGAGACTCAGGGCCTGGCCAGAGCCACGCAGCCAACGTCCAGGTATGAAACTTGGCAGGCAGGCCAAGCAAAAATTTTTGTCGGGGCATACCAGTTTTGGTGACCAGGGGTGCAGTGAGCAGCGCTGTGGAAAGAAGTGACTCAATGTTTGGTAGCTGGAGGAAGCTGCCCGGCGCTCAGACCAGCCCATGCCCCCCGAACATCATCTGACCGCACAGGCGTAATCAGGAGACGTTTCTGAGTGTGCCGGCTGGGTCCGGGGCCAAGGAGAGGCGGGACGAAAAGTCCGCTGCTCCATGCAAGCACACAACTGGGTGCACGAATTTCCACAAATCAAGTTGCAAGGGACATAAAAATTAATGTTTAATGACGCGATGACGATGGGAGCGTGTTCTGAGAGGATGCGAGTCTCCATGTTTGACTGACAGATGTGAGCAGGTTGAAGGCATGCATGCACGTGCA
>Ga0307946_1001317_pt1 | contig 11827 bp, 8 predicted proteins | sample OrgLakmetagen230_FD_203153 | JGI IMG/M metagenome (GOLD analysis project Ga0307946, IMG submission 203153) | Saline water microbial communities from Organic Lake, Antarctica - #230 | ecosystem: Environmental > Aquatic > Non-marine Saline and Alkaline > Saline | place: Antarctica: Organic Lake...
TTGCCTACTCATCGAATTCCCCCTTACCAGCAATCCCGGATCAGTCAACAAATCATATAGCGTTGGCCTATCGGCACGCCATATGCTTAGTTATTGTAGGTAGTTATTTTATCCTTTCCTTAAATAATTCATACCTACTTAATGGTGCTAAAGTATCTTTTACTAAAATTTTACTATTTAAAGTTAATTTATATTTTTCAATTATTTGAACATAATTTTTGTGAGAAAGATATTTTGCAGTAATAGTTTCAAGCATAAGAGAAGTTATCCAAACAATATTTTGCAATGATTTATGAAATTTTTCTGCATCTTCATCTGAAATACTTGAAAATATAAATGTGTCCGCATTTTCATAATTTGCTCTTATTCTTAGACGATATAAACAGTCAAAAATAGAAGTTGGTGGTGTATTCCCAATTATCGTTTGTTTTTGTGGTGCTGAAATTCTTTTCTTATTATTATCTTTTTTCCACTCGTGATATTTTCTTTCCAATTCTTTTTTTCTTGTAGTCTTTAAAAATTTAGAAAAATTATCTATTGGATTTTCTTTTGCCTTATTCGATAATTGGTGATTATTAGTGAAATTTGATTTTTTATTAATGAAGGAATTATCGTCTGGATTTTTGTCACAAAGTAAGCTCCAAGGTGAAGGAAATAAATCTCTTCTTTTGTCAAGTTCTTGTGAAAAGTGTTTTAATGTTGTCCTGTGTTTTGGATTAACTTCTTGTTTTTGACTTATCAAATATGCTCTTATTTGCAAGTAACAAGAGTAATAGGTATATACTTGAGCCCAATGAAGAGAAAATCCAGCAAATTCCGAAGTCAAAGTCAATTGGTTCATTTGAAATTCGGTATACCAAGCATTTCTTAAAATTTTAGAGATTTTGGTAATATCTAAATCTTTTTTAGTCTGTATTTTACTAAATGCTCTATTCGCGGTAATTTGGTTAAGAAAATTTTCTATATCCTCAACGTTATTTTCAGCACATTCAGATATAGATTTTAAATAACTAAAATATGTATCAAAAGAGACTTGTTCTTTGTCGGCAAAACGATTCTTAAATTGATTCAGATTCAGCATTTTTTTTAATTACCTACAACGTGTTTGTGTATGATTAGTTGCGTGGTTAAGCAACTAATTTAGTAAACTTTTACGAACCTGAGAATATTCCGAAGGAATATTCCAGATAAGCAGAAACAAAGCAATTAATTATACACGGTGTTGCCACACGTTTTTATCCTTTTTTCATTATCTGCATACTGTACGAATATCGACCATTTGGAAGTCGGTTTAAAAAGTTCTGAAATTGTTCTTTTAAATCAAATTCTTTACTGATAATCGAAATCATTTTCCTCGCTTTTATGACTTCTGCTGGTAATTTCACTTTTTTTTGTTTGTAATAATAGTCAGATTCTAATTCCCAATAAGATGCGGAATTTATTGTACCATTTTTTATTGTCTTAAAGAAAGTCGTTGTTCCATCTAATCCACTAATACAATTTTCGACTTCGTTACAGTCTTTTAAGTTTTCAATTCCGTTTTCATTCAGTTCCGAAATCAGTTTCTTTACTGTTAAATTCGGGATTTTTATTTTTTGAGTGATATTATTTTTTCTAATTCCCTTTCTATTTGTCGTCCACACAGAATGATTTAATGTTCCCTCAAATTCGCCACTTTTAGATTCAATTAATTCTGTGAATTGATAGTCCTCAACTTCTATTTGATAAATTCGTTCGTGTTTTATAGAATCAAATTCTGTCAATCCAAATCGTTTGTCAGATTCAGTTTGAGAGAAGCAGAAATTTATTCCAACTCCTAAAATTATTAATATGTGAACGATTTTTTTCAAATGTGTGGCAACGGTTAGTATATGAAAAGTAGGCGATTTCGAAGCACGAAACTTTCGGTTAAGCACGAACTTTGATACGAGCCAAAAGCCTTGAATTTATTACTGTTTCGCCTATTTTTTATATACATTGTTATGCCCTTTTTTCATTTTTCACGTTCTGTTTGTAGCGTTGGCAAAGGCATACTCTTTGACAAGTTTTGGCTCGTGCGGCTGGCTTTTCGAGCGACTTGGCAATGTGTATGACTTTTAGCGTTGGCATTGTTTCTGTAATTCTTTGTTAGTTTAATTTTGGTGTGCTTGAATCTGGTTTTATGTTTGGTTCATCAAACTTCATAATGATTGGCATTGGAAAATCTACTCCTGTTAAGATGGCTTCTCCTTCTCCAAGAATTGGTAAAAAGTCTAAGGTGTTTTTGTTTGCCGTACTACAAGCATTACTAACTGCTTCTTTGTCAAAATGATTAATTAATCGGTGTGCTATAAATGTACCCATTTGACTAAGTGTACCTTGCGGAATATCTCTTGGCATTTGTGTCGCTATGCAAAGGAATAAACCGTGCTTTCTACATTCCTTTGCGATAGAGTCAAAAGCATCCAAAGGTTTGCTGTCGAAATATTCGTCTTTAATGGATTTGTTTAGAAATTGATGGGCTTCATCAATAAAGATTACCACAGGAGATTCTTTGAATGAACCATTTCTTGCTTTTGATAAAAGGAATTTTCCAATTGCATTTACTAATGTTTCTCTTACCTGAAAATCATACTTCACGTTTTCTAAGTTTAAACGTAATAGATTTGTTTCGGTGTTTTCGATAGAAATAAATTGATTAAGTACATCAGTTAAATCATTTTCTGTCTTTTCTTGTTGAAAACCAAATATTTGGTTTAATTCTGGTGTATTAGCAAGATTGGTAACTCTTGATATCAAACTCACACAATATGAAACATCATTTGGTGCCACACCTCCCCAAACTGTTCCATTGTCATAAACGCATTCAGCACTTAATTGATGAGATAATTTCATAAAATCAAAATCTGCCATTCCATTTTCAATGGCTTGTATTTTTCGGTAATAAAAAACGTCATAAGGCTTCTTAGGTTTTCCGTTCTTTTTCAATAAGCCATCTTCAATCGGAATTACTTCTCCATTATGCTCAATTTGAGTTACTTCTCCCGCAAGTCTAACCATTTTCAATGACCTTATAGCTTCCATCAACTTAGGCGTTTGGGTTCTCGGTGAAGGTTTTAACAAGAAAAATAAATCGTCTATTGTAAGTTGAGAGTAATGGAATATGTTTTCCCCATTACCAATATCAACAGTTTTTATCTTATCAAAGCTTCCACTATACTCACCAGTCGCATCAATCAAAATAGCTTTGTTTCCAGTTGCAATTAAAGATTCTACTAATTTACTTACAGTATAACTTTTTCCACCGCCTGTAGTTCCAACAATAGCACAATGACGTCCGAAAATAGATTGTAAATTTATCTTGACTTTTGTGTCAGGGCTTGAAACTAAACTTCCTATTGCAATAGTGTTTGCAAGTTCGCCACTTCTCACCCCAAATCTTGACATATATTCTTGAACCAATTCTCCGGAACTTACAAAAACCTTTGCTCCAATGTTTGGGTAGGCTGTTAATCCTTTTTTGACATCAAAAGGATTGTATAAGTCAAAAGATAAAAGAATTTCAATTTTTCCTGTTGGATGAAAATCACTTGTTTGAAATGCTTTTTCATTCAAAGAAAGTCGTTCAGATTCAGGCAATGCCAACTCCGTAATTCTACCTAAAAAACCATACTTATCGCCTTCAATAACCACAAAGCTACCCACCAATCCACCGTTAAACTCTTTGCCAAAATGCGTAAACCCATTCAATAATACCGAAGATGGAAAATGAACTTTCACAAATTGCGGTAGCACCTGATTGATATAACCAAGAAAATATTCGTGCTTGAATGGATTTATCTTTTGGTTACTCATTTTTCAAATTTATTGTTACTTGTTGGGTGTTTTCATAGGTTTTTATCTCTGGGAAGTAATTGGCAAAATTTGTAAATGTTTCTGAAACCATTAATATTCTTTCGGTTTTAAAAGCATTCTCTTTGATAGTTTTTAGTGATTTTGAAGTGTTAGGATTATCAAAACCTGGGTCGATAATAGCTAATCTAAAACCAGGGTTTTGATTTAACGCTTCTTCAATGGCTGCATTAATGTGCTTGTCATTAAAACTGTAACCTATGCAAACCAATAAAGTGTCATTATTTAATCTTAGATTTCTTTGAAAGCGTGCCATCATTTCAAAAAATGGCTGTTCATAAGAATCTTCATATTTCGCTTCTCTAGGATAAACCATTAAAGCTTTTTTAGGTTTTTCATTAATTACTACATTGCCCGTTTCTTCAATTCTTTCCCAATTAATGGAGCCGTGTAATTTATGTAAATGAAAAACACGCTGTACGAAATTATCCTCCTCTTTTAGTTTGATTCCTTCTCTTTGTACAATATCATAATCAAAATATCTACCGCTAAATGTCCTTGGAAACGTATAAGAAAAACCATCAATAACAATAGCGTTTACTGCTGTTGCTGCATCTTCAAAAAGTAGGTCATAATTTAAAGTAAATACTTTAATTCTAGGACTTGTTTGTTTGCGTTGCAATATCTTTTCAAGCAATACTTTGTGTGGAAATGCGTCATTTGGTGGCGTTGGAATAGTGCATTTCAATTGTATAAGTTTAAAAAGCAAATCCTTTAATTCTGATAGTTTTTTCTTCCCATCTTTAAAAACAATATCTTTATCCTCTGAAAATTTAATAAAGCCTTCTACTTGACTCAATAAGGCTTCAATATCCTTTTTGTCGGTTTTCTCTTTAGGAAATTTTACAGCCTCAATAATATTGCTTAAACCATCAACTTCTTCTGTTTTAAATTCTTTTACCGCTTCATCCCATAATTGAGCCATTGAAAGCCCTTTTACGTCCATAGACGAACCAGCACCAGTAAGAATTATCAAGTTTTTGAATGGTTTTTGAAAAAACTCATTATACGCTTTTCGCTTTTCTTTATTGGCAAGTTCCACCGTTGGAATTATCTCTTTTCCTTCCGAATCCTTCTTATTAAATGGGCGAATATCAGAAAGACTTACAAGCTTCCCTTTATCAAATTCAGCATCCTTAACCTCAAGTGTTTTAGATTGTCCATTAATTAAAACGTGTGTCCAGTTTTCTTTTATTTCTTCTACCATATCTAAAAAGCTTTAAACTTATCTCCCATAGCGTGTTTTAAATTCCATTTCTTGGTGGTGTCTAAGGCACGTTCGAGAACAATTAACTTCTGGTCTGTATGTGTTTTAAAATGCTCTATGGTTTCATCTGCAATAATTACATCTAAGCAGATTAGCGTTTCTTTATCACCATCTGTGGCAAATAGAATTTCATTTTTCTTAAATTCCTCTTGTTTAATTAGGGTGTAATTGAGTTTGAAACCGTTTTTGATTAGTATTTCGGTTATCAATTCCTCTTTATTGAAAGCAGAAACCAATTGTGCTTCTTTTTCTTTGATATACTTTTTAAGCAAATCAATATTTTCTTGTTCTGTTTTTTCAGGGTCTGGGGCGTATTCTACTCTTGGAAAGTTTGATTTTTGAAGTTTGAATACCTTGAAACCTAAACCTTTTAATTGCTCTTGCTCACTTTCTTCTTTTTTAAACAAGTCAGGTGTAGCTTCCTTTTTTTCTTTGATGATTTTTTCTACTACTCTTTTGTTACGCTCAATAGTGATGTCACTTATTTTTTTGTACCCTGCTTTGTAAGCTTCACTTTTTTCGTCTGTTTGTTCGGGTAATTGTACTAAAACATATTTTCTATTTCCACCATCTGCTTCATTCAGTTCGGTTACGGCTTGCCCTGTTGTTCCCGAGCCACCAAAAAAATCTAATATCAAAAAGTCTTTAAAATCTTGTTCATTAAAAAACAGATTTACAACCATTTTAATCAATGAGGTTGGTTTGGGTGTATCAAAGATTACTTCATCATTGAAAAGGCTTTTGATTTCTGTATTGGCATTTCTTGTTGTTCCAAAAAGACCACCCTGCCATATATTTTCAGCAACTCTACCATTTTGATTTTTAAGATATATTTTTCTGATTATTCTTGTTTCGTCATCACTAAAAATAATTTCTTTGCTTTCAATTTTTGATAAAACTTCTGATTCTTGCCATCTCCATCCGTTTTCAGGTGGAGCAATAGTTTTACCACTTGGAGTATTAATATCAAATAATAACGTTTTTCTGTAGTTTGGACTTCTTGTATCTCCGCTTCTCCATTCTCCTTCTGGGTCATTATCCGGATTTGAATAGTTTACATTATCTTCTTCTGTTCTTGGGAATCGAAAGCTTTCAATTGCCTCAGATTTTCGAAACACCATTATATTATTATATTGTCTGGAAAAATATTTTTCATCATTTTTACTTTGCTCTGTATGTTTCCATACAATATTTCCTAAAAAATTATCCTCTCCAAAAACTTCATCACACAATTTTCTCAAATGATGTACTTCATTATCATCAATAGCAATAAAAATTGCTCCGTCAGTTCTCAAAAGTTGTCGAGCAATTAATAAGCGACTATACATCATATTGAGCCAATTGCTATGATAACGTCCATCAGTTTCAGCATTAGTATCAATTTTAAAACCATTTTCAGTCATTTCGGCATCTTCCCAATATTCCTTTTTGTCTTGGTTAAATTTATCAGAATACACAAAATCTTTTCCTGTGTTGTAGGGAGGGTCAATGAAAATGCACTTTACTTGCTCACGGTAGCTGTTACTAAGTAATTTCAATACCGCTAAATTCTCTCCTTCAATAATCAGATTTTCATTTTCAGTTGGGTTTACACTTCTTTCTTCATCATAAACTAAAGTGGCATCAGTAGGCGTAAAGGCTTCTCTTTTCGCATTACTCTTTCCAAACCATCTAAATTCGTAACGTTCGGTTTCGTTTACACTTTTAGGGTCTATTACTTTTTTGAGTTCGCTAACATTCAGTTTGCCATCATTTGTAAAAAGGTCTGGCATCAACTGTTTTAATTGTTCCAATCTTTCTTTGTTCCAATCGTGAGATTGTACGTTTTCCATTGGGTTCTCCGTATTTTGGTTATCGTTGCTCATTATGCTTCTTCAATTAATGCGTTAATGTCTTTTGTAGCTTCTGTTTTAAAATATTGGTAATCTTTAACAGGTGCTTTATATTGTACCTCTACTCCTAAAGTGGCGAAATGCTTTACCGCACATTCTATTTTATAAATTTCACTTTCTTTCAATGCTTTTTTATCATTGATGTCGTTTGTCCCTTTGGTTTCAATTACAAAGTAGAACTCACTTTCTTTTCCATCCCTCAATCTCTTTCTTTTCATCACAATACCAAAATCGGGATTGTAATTTCCGATAGGAGTAGGGATTTTGTAGTATGCAGGGAGTTTCATAAAGCAAACAACTTCATCATCTAAATCTGCTCCCAATGCAAATTTTCTTTCTATATCACTATCTGTAAGCATTCGGTTGTAAAAGCCTCTGTTGGGTGTGTCTCGGTATTGGTTGCCATCAACTTGCTTTACAAAATCGTTGAATTCAAAAGGAAAAGTTTCGTCTGTTAAATGATAATTCAAACCCCTTATCATTTCTTCCAGTTCGATATTCTTAATTAAGGATGATGCTTGATGAATAAATTGTGGTGGGTTTTTTGCGAAGTTCTCGTGATTTGTTTCTCCAATTATTTCAATAGTTGTGTTATAACTTAGTCCTGTGTTTTCACTTATTTCTTCTACTAAATCTAATGCTGAAAAATGAGCTTTTAGTTTGTAATTTTCCTTTCCACCAAATTCATCTTCAATACCTTCTTCTGTAATAGCACCAATAGTTCGGCTACTTACCTCTGCAACATAATCTGCAATTTCAATTGTATTTAATGCTTTTTGGCTTCTTTCTATTAATGTTGCTTCATCAAAAGCTACTGTGTAATTTGTTTTTTTAGCTAAAGCATTCCAGAATCGTTTAAACGCTTTGTTAATAGTGTCACTTTCACTACGTTTAAATTCAACTTCATTTTGTTTTTCGCCTCTGTGCGTATGGGTCATTCCAGCACCAGCACCAGATGTTCCGTAAACTTCTCTTATTTCTTCTTGATATTGCGTTACAAAAGTCTCGTAGGTTTCGTTTGGAATTACTGTAAGTTGATTAATTCGTTCATCATCACTTACACTTAATTGGTCATAAATACGTTGCCCATTCGTATCTACACATATTCTTAATCCTCTACCAATTTCTTGGCGTTTTTTAATTTCAGAAAAAGAATTGCTTAATGTAGCAATGTTAAAGATGTTTGGATTGTCCCAACCAACACCCAAAGCCGAGTGTGAAAAGATGAATTCAATTTTATTGGAAATAGAATCTCCAAAGCTTAACAAACCTTTTTTATCTTTTAAAATGGCATCAAAAACTTCTGAATTTTTCCGCATTGAGGTTTCGTTATCGGTAAATTCGTTTTTAGTGGTTTTTGCAAAATATGAACCTTGAATCATTTCAATATGTTCAGTTGTTGGTGCTACATTATCGTGAAATTCAGGGTAAATTTCTTTGTATTTTTCAATGAAAAGGTTCTTGATTATTGGGTCATCACTTACATAATTGGCAACTTTATCAATAAAAATAAGTGAAAGGCATTTTATGCCTTTTTCTTTTAGTTTTTGTTTTTTTGTAAAGTGGCGAAGGATGAGCCATTCTAATTGTAAAGCCCAAATACTTTGCACATTTCCAGAAGCCTGTTTTTCAAAAATCTCCACTCCGTTATGAAAACTAACAGACCATTTTCCAGTTCTTAGACTTTTGTTAATTCTGCTAATGGTGTATTTTAAATAACTTGGGTTGTTCGTTACTTTTCCTAAGTTATCTCCGTCTTTCAGCCATTTAGAATCTTTAAATTCAATCTTTCCACTTGAAAGTTGATGCCAAGCTTTGATTTTTGCTTGTATTGGATTTTTTCCATTTTTGGTTTCCGAAAGTTCCAGTTTTAAAGTGGCTTCATCATTTTTTTCTGTAACCGTTAAAACTTCTATCTTTTTTACTAAACCTTGTTTGTAACTGTCGTAAGGTGTTAGTCGATACGTTTTGTTTTTTGCAACTTTGTGAGTTGCTGAATATCTAATTTTAAATAGAGGATTAAGTTTAGCAATTTGTTTAATGGAATTTGATGTATCCATTCCTTCCTGTGGTTCATCCATTATGATAATTGGATTTGTTCGTCCAATTGCTTCAATAAATGGGATGTTTGCAAAAAGGTCTTCTCTTTTCGCTTGGTTTAAAATTTTGTCTTCCGAATTGAAAGAAGCCAAAGTCATAACCATTATTTGTGGGTGCTGTTCCTCTACAAAATTGGTTACTTTATTTAATCGTTTACTGCTGTATTCAAATGCTTTAGGAGTAAAGCCATAAATTTCTTCCAGTTGTTCTTCAAATATTGAAAGTGTATTTAATACTCCTTGTCTAATAGCAACTGAAGGAACAAGAATGATGAATTTTGTAAATCCGTACTGTTTAAACATTTCGTAAATGGACTTGATGTAAACAAGGGTTTTTCCTGTTCCTGTTTCCATTTCAATAGTCAATTCACGTGCTTCTTCAAGTTTAGCAACAGCTTCATCAATTCCGTTTTCAAGAAGAATGGAATTGATATTTTCTTTTAACTGTTCGTTTGAGAGTGTGCAAATATTTGCACGAATACCATCTGTACACGCATTGTCAAATGTGTTTTTGTCATTTCCGTCAAATACATTCACAACTGATTTAATTGCGGTTTCTTGGTATTCTAATAGTTCTAATTTTAATTCCATTAATTTCCGCTTTTATTTTTGCTTATGTATTTCATTTTTTGCTCGGCAACTTTTAGTGCTTTGCTCCCAAGTTTTTCATCTTTTATTTCGTAAAGTATTTTTTCACTTAAATACTGAACGAGCAAATCTTCTTCATTCAATTCAAGTATTTCTGCAAGTTTTATAATTTGTTCCTTCGTAGCTTTTCTCTCGCTTCTCTCTATTTTGCTAAGTATAGCAGTATCAATATCAAGTTCTGCAGAAACGTGGCGTAAAAGCAGTCCTTTTTCTTCTCGCTTTTCTCGTAGAATTTCGCCTGTAGATTTGTTGTTTTTCATTTGTGAAATATCAATTGATTAATTACACTTGACAATTAACGTCAAATATATTCAGTCTTTTTGGATTTTCAATGAATTATCTTTTCAAACTTATTAACAGTCTGTGAGCGGTGGGAAAAAATAGCTCTTTTGGTTTTTTAGCGTTGGCTTGTGTGTCGGCAAAAAACCAAATGTGCTATTTGTGCGGTTGGCTTTTTTTTAATTGGGCATAACGGTCGTGGCTATGAGCAGTAGCGCCTAAAAAAGCCTTTCCGTTTTGTTTCAGTTACAAACTTAGCAAATAAACCCGAACTTTCGTTTTTCAAACCAAAACCGCGCTATTGCTTATAGCCTTTGTTGTGGTGCGTACTTTTTCCGATATGTTGTTCGGAGCAAATCAGTTTGGTTTTCAACGCAATCTTTATTTTCAGCTCAAAATTCCCAAAAAATTGCAGTATTCAGTTCGTTTCGATTTGAATTTTTATTTTTCGATTATCCGCTCTGGAGACAAGCCTATTCGGTCAAGTTCATTTAAAATTCAATCTTTTGTTTATTTTTTTATTTGATTCAGCGCAACACTTTTCATTCAGTTCATCTTTTCAATTATTCAGCCGGAATTTGAAGTTGAACAAAATTTTCGATTAATACTCAACTTTGGGCTTGGCTCTTATTTCAGATTTTCGTTTTCCGCAATTTTTTTCAGTCAGTTAAATTTTAGTTTTTCAGCTAATTTTAATCTCTAAATTTGATTTTATTTCTAAGGCTAATTTTTTTTAGTATGCACCACAACGGTCTCGATTAACGCAAGTTACGGGAGTAAGGATGCGGATTTGTCGGCTTAGTTGTTTTCATATTTGGTCTCTAAAATAACAATTTTCAGCAAACTACCCGTTATTTGCTGTTAATCGTTGTTGCTAACAGTGCTTTTGCAGTATTATGTTCTTTGCAACCAGAGCTTATAGTTAAAATTTTTTGCTAAATTCGATCAACCGAAACTTTCTTTTTTTGAATCGACACTTAAAATTTATCCTGGAGCTTACATTAATAGTTTTCATCATTCTGCTCATTTATATATTATCTATTGACCTTGTTGTTTTTAATAGATTTTTTCTCCGGACTGATTATCTGAATTGGCTTTTTTATCTATTACCAATTTTCTTGAGTTTTCTTTTATTGGTTGTAGCTGTTGTATTTAAAAATAAATCCAGAATTCTTAAACTTATCTTTCTCACACTTTCAATTATTTATTTCGCTCTTTCAATATTTATGATAACTGGAGTTTATTGTGAAGAGGAGAAAAACTTAGAATTAGCTCATATTTTGATAGTATTATTGATTGCTATTGTAATGGCTAGAATTCAATATAAAAAGCTTTTACCATCTATTTCAAAATCTGATAAGTTATTAGTCAGTTTATCTACTTTAATCATTTTAGCCGAATTGTATTTTAATCTATTCAGTTATGATTTATTCTATGTGAACTTGCTCAATTATTTTAACACTTTTTAATCAGAGTTCAGTCCGTAATTTTCTTCTTTCCCGAATTTTTATGAGCATTGTTTGCAACGGTTCGCGCATAACGAAAGCGGCGACTTTAAAATCGCTCACTTATCTATTAAGCTTTTAAGTTTATAAAATTACTCAAAATTTCGTATTAGCACAAATCTCGCCGTTTTTGTTATGCGCTGTTGCTTGCTGGCTTTCTCCACTCCTATTTCGTTCTATTTCCACTTTACTTTTCCAAATTCTTAAGCTGATAAACCGAAAGAATGTCATCAATAAATTGCGTTC
>Ga0307946_1001333_pt1 | contig 11736 bp, 10 predicted proteins | sample OrgLakmetagen230_FD_203153 | JGI IMG/M metagenome (GOLD analysis project Ga0307946, IMG submission 203153) | Saline water microbial communities from Organic Lake, Antarctica - #230 | ecosystem: Environmental > Aquatic > Non-marine Saline and Alkaline > Saline | place: Antarctica: Organic Lake...
AGTACCAGCGAATTAACCCGCCCAAGGGGCACCGCAACCCACATCAGAAAACGGTAGACCGGCCGCAGCGCTAAAGGGATTGCCAACGCCACCAAAAGCACACCGCCGCCCACAACCCATGGCCACATCGGCCTCTCAAAGCCAAACAGCCATGGCAGAAGGCCAAAGAACAAAACCGGCAATAGCACCGCCAGCCCAACGCCAAATTTTCTCAGGTCCGCTTTTGAAACATCCATCAGCATCAATCCAGCTCAAATTGTTCAACATGATCCCGGAACAAAGCATTGTCCGGCTGATCCGCTTTAGCCAACACATAATTACCCATCACCAGGACATCCATATCCGTCGCCATAAAACAGCGATAGGCATCCACAGGTGTTGCCACAATCGGCTCTCCGCGCACATTAAACGAGGTGTTGATCAGAACCGGGCAACCTGTCTGCTTATCAAATGCTTCCAGCAAGCGCCGATAACGGGGTGAACCACCCTCCCCGACCGTCTGTAATCGGGCACTGAAATCCACGTGTGTCACAGCAGGAATCTGCGACCGCTGCACCTGCAACTGATCCAACCCACGAACACCCTCTCCAGCAACATCGTTATAGCGCTTATCAGCAGCCACCGGCGCCGTTGTAAGCATGTACGGGCTGTTATGTTCGCAGTCAAACCATTCCGCGGCCTTCGCCTGCAACACCGACGGTGCAAAGGGCCGGAAAGACTCCCGGAATTTGATCTTGAGGTTCATGGTCTCCTGCATTTCCTGGCGACGCGGATCGCCCAGAATAGAACGATGACCCAGCGCCCGGGGACCAAACTCCATACGCCCCTGAAACCAGCCGATAACATTCCCCTCGGCGATCAGTGACGCAACCCGTTCAAAAAGCTGATCATCCTCCACCCGGATGGCAACCCCCGAAAACTGCTCAATCGCCGCATTGATTTCCTGGTCCTTATAATCCGGCCCCAGATAGGCGCCACTCATGCCATCCGGGAACGCAATGTCTCGCTTCTGAGAGAAGTGAAGATACCAGGCAGCCCATGCGGCCCCGGGCGCGCCCCCCGCATCCCCGGCAGCAGGCTGAATCCAGACATTCTTGAACCCGCTCTCTCTGATCACCTCACTGTTCGCCACGCAGTTAAGTGCAACACCGCCTGCCAGACACAGGTTTTCCAGCCCGGTCTCCGCGTGCAGGCTTCTGGCCAGCAATAAAACACACTCATTGGTTACCTGCTGAATCGACGCCGCGATGTCCATGTGCTTTTGCGTCAGCTTTGTTGACTCGGCTTCCCGGGCGGGCATGTCGAACAGGGACTCAAACGCCGGCGAAATCATCCGCAGGCCAGTGCAATACTCGAAATACGCCATATCCAGCCGAAACGAACCATCCGGCTTGATATCAATCAGGTGACTCTTGATCAGGTCCACATAAAGGGGCTCACCATACGGAGCCAAGCCCATCAACTTGTATTCGCCGGAATTGACTTTAAATCCCAGGTAATAGGTAAACGCGGAGTAGAGAAGGCCGAGCGAATGAGGAAAATCGACCTCCCAAAGGGGTTGAAGGGTGTTTCCGTCCCCAAGCCACGCAGAGGTGGTCGCCCACTCTCCCACACCATCAAGGCACAACACGGCCGCGCTCTCAAACGGCGACGGAAAGAACGCCGAAGCCGCATGGGACTGGTGATGAGCAGTAAATAAAAGTGGCGGCAAATCGCCAGTCTTGAGTCCAGACAGCCCTGAAAGCTGAGTGCGCAGCTCTTTTTTAAGGTAGAGCTTTTCCTTCAGCCAGACTGGCATAGCCTTCAGAAACGACCTCAGCCCCTTCGGCGCAAAACTCAAATAGGTTTCCAGCAAACGCTCAAATTTGAGGAGCGGTTTATCGTAGAAAACCACCGCTTCAACTTGACCCAGACCGATAGCAGCCCGCGAAAGGCAGTATTCCACTGCCTGCACTGGAAAGTCAGGGTCGTGCTTCTTTCGGGTAAACCGCTCTTCCTGCGCGGCAGCGACAAGCACCCCATCCGCAATCAGGGCGGCGGCCGAATCATGATAGTAGGCGGAAATCCCGAGAATATAGCGGGGCTGGCCTGAAGGAGCGTCTGCGGAGCCGTCCATAAAGTGCTGGTTCCTGTTCCTTGCCAAGTCTGGTCAATTAATGAGCGTAAAGAATCTCGACTATGGCTTCTTTCTGATTTATCTAACCGTGACACAAAAAACGGGATGCGAATAACCGCATCCCGTTTCTCCGATCTCAGGTTATCTGCCCATTACAGGGCAAATCAACTTTGATCAAACACTACCTCAGCTCTTTACACGCTTCCGCAGACCAAGACCCAGGAGGCCAAGACCGAGCAGGGCAAGTGTGCCGGGCTCAGGAACATTGTAAGAACCTTCAGTGACGTCGTTTGCGCAGCCCATTGTCCAGCGAAGGCCAATTTCCTGATTCTTAGCGTCCAGCAACCCCAGATCGCTGAGAGCAATCTGGAAGCTGAGCGTATTTAGGCTATTTGCAGTATCAACCGCTACCGTGGAATCACCCACGTCCGCGCCACCGCTCTGATATCCGACTTCTTGATCCTGACGGACAGTAGAATTGTTGTAAACTGCGCTCACTTCGTCAGACATGAGCAGATCAGCCTCGGTGAGGTCAATCAGATCGCCGACTTTGAAGCCCCCATAGCCAAATTGGGAATCAGGAAGCCCTGTTTCACGCTCTGCACTAGCCAGCACAGCATAATCCCAGCCGTTCAGGTCAGCGTCATATACATCGTCAGTGTAATTAGGAGCTGTGCCGTCCGGGGTCCAGCCGTCAACGTCAATGAACAGATCGCCAAAATTGTATCGACCATTGTCAGCTTCGTTGAAGTATGTGGACACGGTCACGTAGAGAAATTCCTGATCGTGATTCACGTCCATACCTTGAACGCGGTAATTACCACCACCGTAAACGTCGCCCATTGGGCTTCCGTCAACTGTGCCCTGACCGACAAACACCTCACTTCCCGTGTCATTTATTGTGTACGCCGCCACACCGCTGCTCATTCCGATTGTCAGCAGAGAGGTAACAATTGCTTTGCTTATAAGTTTCATAGCACTTAGTCCTTTGGTTGCTCGTTAAAGCTTTTCTATACCGTTCTTCAACAAATAATCACGCAATCAACGGGCCATAAATTTTTTTTCAATACAAAACATAGCTTTGGGTTATTCGAGGGCCGAGACCGATAAGCACTTTGTAAAATATTCCGACGCCTGTCGTCTTAAAAAAGTATCAAGACTACGCCTTCACTGGCCAGAGCCTGAACTCGCGGTCTTGCCCTAGGCAAGCCCATCGCCTTGAGGTATATTCCAACGGAGTTTACCGTTAACCGGCTAAACTGCTTTCAGGGATTCCAGAGCATTTACCGACAGGGATTTGTATGCCGCTCACTCGTATCAACCCGAATACAAAAATCCTGATTGCCCTTCTCCCACTTTTGTTCATCGCTTTTTTCCAGGAATGGACAGACTATTTCGAACTCTGGGCGAATTCCTATATTTACCGCCACGGTCTCCTGGTTTTTGCCAGCGTTCTCTACCTTTTTTACTTGAGGCGAGAAAGATTTCAGCGATTGGAAATCTCGTTTTCCCGACTCGGCCTTGCCGCCCTCATTGCTTTATCTCTGCTCCTGCTTCTTGCCCATGCAGGTAACATCAAACTGATTCGAATGTTGCTTCTTCCCTTCCTGCTAATCGCATGGGGGGCCACGATCTGGGGCAAGCCATTCGTACAGACTGCCGGAGCTCCGCTACTTCTTGTTCTTTTCGCGGCCCCTTTCTGGGACGAATTTTCTCCACTTCTTCAATGGCTCACAGTCGCCGTTGATGAGGGCGCCCTGGCTGCGCTCTCCATTCCGGCAACTATCGAAGAGTTCTATATCACAATACCCAGCGGTATTTTTCACGTCGCTGACGGCTGCAGCGGCGTCCGATACCTGATGGTGGGGCTCTACCTTGGAGCATTTTACGGCACGCTCACCAACAGCCGCCCCAGACGAACGTTATTGATGATTTTGGTTGCAGGGTTTTTGGCTCTTTTGACCAACTGGATCAGGGTTGCCTGGATTATTGCCGCAGGACATTACACAAACATGGAATCCTCATTGATTGAGGATCATGAAACGTTCGGGTGGATCGTATTTGTCGTAGTTACACTGATTCCTTTTCTCTTTTTTACCCATTATCTGGACAGGCATCCTTCCACGAACCCGGCTCCCGCTGAATCTTCAACCAGGAGCCCTGGAAAGTCGAAAAAAAAACCCCGCACAATTATTGTCGCTTGCATTCCCCTTGCAGCAATCCCCCTTGTGTTGATGGCTCAAGGCTATTCTGCAGCAAGCGAGGCAGACCAATGGAACCCACGCCTTCCGTCTGTTGCCCAATCACAATGGAAAGGACCGCTGCAGTACGCAGAATTCTGGCAGCCACAATTTAAAACAGCAGATATCCACCTGTCGGGTGTTTATGTTTCAGATGCCCTTGCCCGGGTCCAGATTGACCTCATAGGATATAAGCAACAATATCAGGGTAAAGAACTGGTCTACTACCAGAACAGAGTCTTTGAACCAGATGAGTGGAGCCCAATTGCAAAGCAGGAGGTGGAGATATCGGTCGACAATGAATGGAATATCAACAAAGTCAATCAGATTATCTTTCAATCAAAGCGTAGCGACCAGTTGGCCGTAAGCTGGTACTGGTATGATATTGGCGGCGTTTCAGGTACATCTGCGACAGAAGTTCAATTAATCGGTGGGCTCAAGAAATTGATCGGCGACACAAGGGGAAGCGCTTGGATACTGTCCAACCTATGCGATTCTGCAGCAGAGCCGTCGTGCGCAAACGAGGCAAGGGAGAAATTTAAATCCCTACTCTTAAACGTTACTCCAGCAGGTTAAAAACCAACCCAATTCCAGATCAATGGTTTAAAGCGATGCAAAAGAAGACAAAAAAAAGAGTACTTTTTGTAGAAACCGGCATGGGTTTTGGCGGCTCTGCAATCAGCCTAAAACAGATCGTTGAGAACCTCCGGAACTATGACCCAGTCGTAGTTTTCTATGCAGAAAATGGCCATTATTTTTCCGACCATTTCCGAGACATCAACACCCGCTTCCTTGGCCTTAAGTTTACGTACAAACAAAAACACACCCTGAGACAAAGGGTCGAAAACATAACCGGTAACAAGTTAGCAATTAGCACTTTGCTGACGTTTTTCTCATTTTTCTCATACCTGGAAGACAAAATCACTGTCTATAAGCTCTCGCGGATTATCAAGAGACAAAAAATCGATCTTATGCACATTAACAACGGCATAGACCCAATAGCGGTAAGCGCTGCCAGACAGTGCGGCATTCCCTGTATTGCTCACTCACGTGGCCACGAGTATGTTCCGCCGAAGCAAACAAACATCGACTATATATCCAAGTTAATAGCGCCTACGAAAAAAATCGCTCACCATAACCGTACACATATCAATGTTCCCTCCGAAAAAATCATCGTAATCCACAACTCAGTTGACCTGGAGGATTACGCAGATAACAAGGAACGAGCGGGGCTGAGGTCTCACTACGGCCTGACAAATAACGAAATACTTATGGGAATGTTTGCTCGAGTAAGGCCGATGAAAGGCCAACTAGTTCTCGCCAAGGCGATCTGTCAGTTAAAAGAACAAGGCTACCCGGTGAAGTGCCTATTTGTCGGTGATGCTTCGGATTACGGAGACGACTACCTTGATGAGATCAAAAGGTACATCAGCCAAAGAAATCAAGAAAATGCATTTATTTTTGCGGGTTACCAAAGCGACACTGCAAGTCACTACGCGGCAGTGGATATTGTTGTCCACCCCTCAATATCCGAGGAAGCTTTTGGGCGGATAATTATCGAAGCCTGGGCCTCGGCGAGACCTATCGTAGCCAGTAATATCGGCGCTTCGGTCGAATTGATCGACCATGAAAAAACTGGCCTTATCATCGAAAAGAATAACCCAGATGAGTTGGCAAAAGCTTTGGAAAGATTGATCGTCGATGACAAGCTTAATAAGGAGATTGCCCAAGCAGGCGCACGCCACTCTCTGAACTTTGGGAATGACTCTCTGATCACAGCTGTAGAGGCAATTTATAGGAAAACTCTTGATCATACTCAATAGGCACAGGGCTATTCCAGCTCCAAATGGAAACAAGCCGTGATTGTCTCAATGTCCGTTTCCGATACATCCTCGTGGCACGGTAAAGTAAGCAGCCTGGACGCAAACTTATCTGCTGCTGGGCAGCTGCTAGCTGCACCAAGAAGCTGGGCAACACCTTCAATATCCTTTAATGCTTTGCCGTAGAATGAATTTGCCGCAACTCCCACCTTGTTTAAACCACATATCATCTGATCTCGCACTCGCTTATTGGGAGCAAGCATGGCATAACGAAGCCTCGGCATTGCCCCACTCTCCCGGACATCGCAAAACGCATGAAGGCGAACCCAGCCGGATTCATCCAAGAAAGACAGCTTACTGTCATACACTGGTTGCCAAGCAGGACGGGAATAGAATTTTAAAACACCTGCGCTGACCAAGCGCCTGGGCAGTTCAAGACGGCAAACCTCGCCAAGAGAATGCAGTCTGGTTTCGCCGAGATGCAAAAACGGAAGGTTTTCCATGCAAGCGTAAGCCAGCCGCGAGAGCATGAGGTTAAACAGGAGCCGTTTCAGGTACCAAATCGCATTAATCTTGAGAGGAATGACCGGATAACTGGATACAACCGGCAAAAACCGGGAGTGGTGGTCTTTTCGAATCAGTAACGCCCCACCTCCCATCAGGTTAATGGGCTTGCCGCGACCGAAACTGAGAACCACAACATCAGCGACACCCGTTTCGATGCTTTTAGGAGGGAAACACTGCGCTGAGTCCTCAATCAAGAGCAGGTTTTTTGCCCGACAAATAGCCGACAAAGCACCCAACCTCTCTGGAATACCGAGAAAGTCGACCGCAATAACCGCAACGGTATTGCTGGTAATCGCGGCTGCGACGCTTTCAGCGTCCATACGCGGTGTCTGCTGATCAGCCAGATCCACGACCACCGGCGTGGCTCCTTGAGCAACAACCGCAGCCACCAAGTCCGGGCATCCATAGGCTGGAATCAGAACTTCCGGTGACTCGACATCAGCACGGTCCACGATGGCCAGCCCCACCGCCAACGACAGAGCATCTGTGCCTGAACGGGTGAACTCATAGAGATACTTGTCTTCCCAGGGAAGCATAGTGCTCGACGGCTCTGGTTTTGGAACTTTGCTACCAACCGGTCGGAGCTTGCCAAGCACCATAAATCCCTGCCTTTTATCGCTGTGAAGGCGTCCAGACGGTCATGCGCCGACCTTGAATGAAATCTATGGTTGCCCGGGCGATCGCCAGGTTCACCTGAACAAAGAAATAAGGAATTTTGACAACCGTGCGCTCCCGGAGAGCCGGTTTCAAATGGCCCGCAACCACAACGCCATAAAACAGAATCTGAACGAACATCGCCAACCCATAGACCCAGCCTTCAGCCATCAGCAGTAAAGAGGTAATAAATAACAGAATCTGGAACCAGGGCACCGCCCAGCGCATCAGTTTGTGGCCAAACACCTGAAAGGAAAACCAGCCAAACCGAAAAGGATTCAACACCTCAGTATGGCGACGGAGGGCAGTAAGACCGCGAATAATAGTGCGAATTTTTCGCTGGTACTCTTTCGAAGCGTCTGCCACGTCCTGATAGTAACCAAGAACATCCGGTGCGGTGACCGCCACCAGGCCTTTCCGGGCGCTGTTCAATGCTGTATTGAAATCGCTGGGCGACAAGATATCCCAGTCGGTATCACACACTTCACGCCTTGCGGCAAAAAACGAACCGCTGAGCCCGACCAACCCGGCCCGCTGACTTTCGACACCCCGCAGCCACATCTCATACCGTACATAGGCGCCCTCCCCAACCACAGAACCATCACGGCTTACAAAACGGTCTTCGCTGGAAACGGCACCCACTGAAGGATCATCAAAATAACGAGCCATCTTTTCAATAGCATCCTCAGGGATAGAGGTTGCCACGTCAGAGAACACAAGAATATCGCCGCTAGCCTTGCGGATGGCTTGCAATTGGGCGTATTCCTTACCTTTACGCTCGTCTGCCCTTGCCAACTGTACCCCCTTGCCTGAGTATTCGCCCACAATGGCGTCCGTGCCATCACGGGAAGCATCCGAGGCAATTATCAGTTCAAGGCCAGGGTAAGTCAGCTGAAGGCAATTCTCGATCTTTTCCCGGATACGCCCTTCTTCGTTATGGGCGGTTACGATCAGCGATACGGAAGGCGCCGATGCCGGTTCCGGGTGGGAGACGGCAGCACCCTTCCTGCGAGGGGCGAGGCGAAGCAAGAGGGGGTAGAGAAAATAACTGAATAAAACGCCGAAAACAGAAATCCAGAACAAGCCTTTCAGCATTACAATTCGTCCCTGTGAACCTGAAGATGACTTTTAGACGTGCGACTGGCAGAATCTTCTAGCCAGCAAACTATACATGGACGATTACGCCAAAACCACTGGCATCGCCGACGGAGGCAACAAGCGTGGCAACCTTCCGCTCCTTTATGAAATTCTGGGCAATCAGTGCGTTTGCAGCATACGGGTGGCTGCGCCTGAAGCTTGTCCGCAGCCCTACACTGATTATACTAACCTACCATCGGGTATTGCCCGAAAGTGCAGGCGGGCGTGAGCTGGAACAACCAGGGATGATCATTTCACCCGGCAACCTGCAAAAACACATAAAACTCATCCAGGCCCTGGGCGCAGCTCCCACACATCTCGATGAGTGGCTCCGAAAAAAAAAGAACGGCGACACCCTACCGGCACTTTCCGTCGCCTTTACTTTCGACGATGGTTGGCGAGACAACTACCTCCACGGCTACCCGGTACTACTTGAAGAAGGAATACCGGCGACCATCTTTCTTGTGACCGGCATGATCGACAAAAATGATACCTTCTGGCCCGAGCAGGTTATTGCACTGCTTCGCGCACCAGGCATCAACCTCAGTGATCCAAAACTTGAGTGGCTTCAGCCTTATCTTGGCAGTTTTAGTCATAGAGGCACACCGCTCTCTCTGCTGGAGGCCGATGAAGTCATCAATCGCCTCAAAAATCTGGATGATGCCACTATTATTCGGCACCTGAAAAATTCAGCCCCATCCCCTAGCGTTTCAGACCGCAAAACCAATGAAACGCCAGCAATACTGCAAACCAATGAATTGAAGGAAATGTCCGAGGATAACCTAATTAAGTACGGCGCACATACCAGGAACCACTTCCGCCTAAACCGCCTGAACAGCAAACAGGCGATGGAAGAACAAATTGTTGGGTGCCAGGAAGACCTTGACAGAATGCAAGTTAACACTGTTCCTATTTTCTGTTACCCCAACGGGGACATAACCGAAGGCGGCGAACAACTGGTCGCAAATAACTATCAGGCGGCTTGCACCACCAAAACGGGCTGGAACAAAGCAAACGAAAATGAGTTCGACCTACATCGCTTCAACCTTCATGACGGAAACAGTTCAAGCACCCGCACACTGCTGGCTACCATAGGTCGAAGCCTGGCATGACTGAAAATCCCAACACAACTCCGATCACCGTCACACACATCATATCCGGTGACCTCTGGGCCGGCGCCGAAGTTCAGGTGTACAACCTATGCAAGGCGCTCGATTCCAGCAAAGAGGTTGCAGTAACTGCTGTTGTCTTTAACCCCGGCATTCTCCATGACAAATTGATTGACCTTGGAATAGCCGTAACGCTTGCCGATGAAGCCAAAACAGGCACGCTAGCGATCGCCAAAGCCATCGCCCGCCACTGCAGGACACAAAAGACAGACATCGTTCACACCCATGGTTTCAAAGAGAACATGCTTGGAATATTAGGTAAAGAGTTGGCCCGGGTGCGCTATTCAGTAAGAACTGTCCATGGCAACCCGGAGCATCAACTTTCCTGGAAGAAACCTCGAAAATGGATTGCCAGCCGCCTGGATATCTGGTCAACGCGCACCAGGCAGCAGGCCATTATCGCGGTATCCTCACAACTGCAAAGGACACTAGAATCCATATTCCCCGGCAAAGTCTATAAGATATTCAACTTTATTGATGTAAATGAACTGCGCGACGCTTGGCTACCAAACCCCACAAAGACTTCCCCAGAAATCCGTTTGGGCATCGTTGGACGACTCGTTCCGGTGAAGCGAATTGATTTGTTCCTCGAAACTATCCGTTCATTGAAAGCGGATGGAATGGACTGCAAAGGAATCATTATCGGTGACGGACCGCTAAAGATGGAGTTGAAATTACTTGCCAAAGAGCTAGGCATCGAGGACAGAGTAGAGTTCTGCGGTTTTATAAATCCAGTGGCAGAAAAAATGCGTTCACTTGACGTGGTGCTCATGACATCAGATCACGAGGGATTGCCAATGACTCTTTTGGAAGCCCTAACACTGGAGCTACCCGTAGTGGCACATAAGATTGGAGGAATCCCAGAGATACTTGAGCAGGGTCGGTGTGGCTGGCTCGTAGAGGACCACACCACACTTGGCTATAGCTCAGCGGTCAGGGAGGTTATCGCAGATAAAAAAGAACGCAAAGAAAAACAAAATCGTGGCCTTTACCACGTTGCCAACCAATTTGGACTAACCAAGAACTGCAAACAGTACATTGAGATTTATTCATCGTTCCATTGAGTCTATAACGTTAAAATAATATACGTACAACTAGCTTTCAACACGAGTAATCAATAGCTTTAAATATTAGAGCAAGCTTTAATCTCTGACTGGGTCACCTACACGCCTACAGTCATTGTGGTAAAGGCTGAAAACCCTACTGTACAATGGCTGTACAACGTAACCTGGGACACTCTTAAAAACTTTAAACTGTTATTTATCTCTCAAAGACTGCGAAACAGATCTTCGCTTTACTTCGATTGGATCATCTATTAGATATTTAATTATAAAACTGAAAATTAGTAAAAATGGAATTGTTACCAAAAAAAGATCAATCGATTTATTTAGACCAAATATAGATGAGACAAAAACTGCAACCAGCCAATGACTAAGATAAATTGGATATGACAAATCACCCAAGAAAGAATCAATTTTACTCAAAGTCATATTTCTATTTCCTTCAACCGTAGATAGTTGACATATCAAAATGCTCATAAAAAGTATATTTAGATAAAACGGATATACGCTTGTTGTAACCGGAATTATTCCTGCTAACAATATATATAAAGAATAAATTATTATTGACAGACATATCGACATGCTCGAAGTTGGCAGAAGTCGAATAATATATTCTTTATAGTGGAATATTAGTGCGCCGACACTGAATGGCAAAGAAGCAGAATAGATGGGAGCATAACGGGGATATTCATAAAATATAGCAATAATATGGTAAGTAATACTAACAAAAAACCAAGCAATTACCAGTCTCTTATAACGGCCTAAGAATAATCCAATCAAAAAATAAAAACACAACTCTACATGCAATGCCCAAGCGGCAGGAACTAATCTTGCCATAGGAGCGTCACCCCCTCTGCCAGCCTAGTTGTCCAGTTGGCGATTTCGCCTGAATTCATGTCAGATTGGGCGGTATGAGAGTTGTTATGCCACGTTATTCCGAGGAACGTAAAGCCTCAGTGCTGAAGAAGTTGT
>Ga0307946_1001340_pt1 | contig 11693 bp, 11 predicted proteins | sample OrgLakmetagen230_FD_203153 | JGI IMG/M metagenome (GOLD analysis project Ga0307946, IMG submission 203153) | Saline water microbial communities from Organic Lake, Antarctica - #230 | ecosystem: Environmental > Aquatic > Non-marine Saline and Alkaline > Saline | place: Antarctica: Organic Lake...
CAATCTTCGCCCAAGAGAGTGCGCTGCCAAGAGAAAAATAACACGCCGTGAACGGTTCCGGGCCGAAATGGAGCGAGTCGTGCCCTGGTCTAGACTCCTGAAACGCCGTCCCGTTGTTCCGTTATACTTCTCGATCATACCCGGCACCCTCCAAGCGGACCGACTCCCGATAGATATATTTTCGAAGCGCACCGTCGCCAACTTGCTTTGATTTTGGTATCTGACGACTGTGTTGGTCACGAATCTCTGCTGTCGAAAGTGCGGAGCCCACACTTTTCCTAGTAACAGAATTAAAGAGCGTGTTTATACGAACTCTTCGTAAGCAGAAACCATGACCAACGCGTAATTAATACAGAGGCAATATGCAAGGATGGCTGAATAAGCGCGGGGTTGGCCATCCACAAGCAACTTGGAAAAGTGGGAAACGAGACAAAAAACGCAAAAACTATTAGCTGATAAATATATATAAACATCAGTAATATATAGTTTTCTAACTGTTAAGGTCATTCAGATACAACGACGGTTGCGTTGTGGCCCGCTCAAAGGAAGCCAAGTCCTTGGGTATCAAAATGGGAGTGCCGGTTCATCACATCAAATCGGACATCCGCCGACACGGGATCCAAGTGTTCTCTTCGAACTATACTCTTTACGGCGACCTGAGCCGCCGGGTCATGGTCACACTGGAATCGCTCGCGCCGCGCGTGGATGTTTATTCCATCGACGAAGCGTTTCTGGATCTGTCAGGAATCGACCGCGTGGTGTCCTTTGAAGAATTCGGGGTTCAGGTCAAAAACACCATCTATCAGACCGTTGGCCTGCCGGTCTGCGTTGGCATTGCTCCAACCCGAACCCTCGCCAAACTTGCCAACTACGCGGCAAAGCACTATCCGGCCGCCGGTGGTGTGGTTGACCTGTCTGACCCGGCCAGACAGCGTCGCCTGATGGCCAGGGTGCCGGTTGATGAAGTCTGGGGTGTCGGGCGTAAGCTCAGCGCCAAGTTGCAGGCCATGGGTATTGAAACCGCCTTACAGTTGGCCGATGCAGACCCGGCGACACTGCGAAAACGCTTTTCGGTCGTACTCGAGCGCACTGCCCGCGAACTCAGGGGCATCGCTTGCCTGGCGTGGGAGGATGCTCCAGTGGCCAAAAAACAGATCATGTGCTCACGCAGCTTTGGCCAACCTATCCAGACATTATCCGATTTGGAGGAGGCCGTTACCCATTACACGGCCAGAGCCACAGAAAAACTGCGCAAGGGTCAGCAGTATGCCGGGGAGCTGATGGTGTTCATTCGAACCAATCCGTTTCGGGCGTCTGCCCCCCAGTATTCGAGAAGTGCATCCGTCAGGCTGATAAGCCCCACACAGGACTCCCGGGTGATCACCCACCAAGCTATGGCGCTGTTGCGATCGCTTTACCGAGATGGGTATGACTATGCCAAAGCCGGGATTATGCTGAGCGAGCTGGTGGATAAGACAGGATTGCAGAGCGACCTGTTCGAGGCTTCAGCTGGGGGCAAGAACGCAGATGAGCGGACCGCTCGGCTTATGGCGATGATGGACGACATCAATCGAAAATCCCGCGCCACCGTGACCATGGCCCGCGAGGCGGGACCCGGCGCATACGCCATGCGGCGGGATCATCTGTCGCCAGCCTACACTACAAGCTGGCAACAGCTACCAAAGGTATACTGACCGTTCAAGCAAACTCGTGCACAGCCTGTCTGCTGAATCACAAAACAAAGCAGATCTGATCAAGGAGGCCCAAATGTGCGGCCGATACAACGTAACAGGTTCTCCCGAGATTCAGACTCTGATGGGTGAGCTTGGCCTGTCTGGCATAGCGCCCTCACCGCAACTAAACGTCCCGCCCGGCGGCAAAGGTGAGTTCGTCATTGAAACGGACGGGAAGCGTCAATTAGTGTCCGGCATCTGGTCACTGCTCATTGAACCCCGGCCCAATGGGAACGGCTTTCGCCCCAATCCGAAATTCCAGACCTTCAATGCCCGCAGTGATCGCCTCACCAGCAGCCCGCTCTGGAGAAAGCCCTTTCCGTCAAAACGCTGTGTAATTCCGGTGAGCGCATTCCATGAATGGCGGGGGAAACAGGTCTACAACATCCACCCGGAGAACGAGGCGACAGCGCTGGCGGGGCTTTGGCAATCCTGGCACTTTGGCGATGAGCAGATGGATTCGTTCACAGTGATAACGCTACCGCCCCACCCGCGATTCAGCCACATTCATCCGAAAAGCATTCCCCTAATGCTACGGCCTGATGATTTTGATCTCTGGCTGGATCCAGACTTCCACCAGGTTGAAGCATTTCAACATCTTCTGAGAACGCACATACCGGCCCCGCTGGTTTGCGAACCCGTTCAGAGTCCGACGAATTTAGGGTTGGCAGGAGAGCCTGAGGTATTGGCGGCGGATGAATTTAACTAACCATCAGGCGAACCTGGCGCAAAACCCATGTCAAAGACAAACGCTTAAGCGCGTTTTTTGGGTGATCAAGCCACATCACTCCATTGCAGACTTGAGCATAGGAGGAAGTGCCATGAATACCACCGTCACTTCCGGACGAAAGAACATCAAACAAACTCCGAAGTCCCCGCACTGTTAAAGCAGTAAGCTTAACGGCTGCCTATTAGGTGCCGAATTTCGTCAACAGAAAATGGAGGTGAGCGCCGGTGGGCGACCGCGTGACAGTTCGGGCACAGTGGAACAAGATCTTTCGCAGGATCGATCACATACCCTTCACCAAGCTGGGAAACTGGAGTGACATGGTGAACTTCTACAAAGCCCTCAGCGACATTCCCATAGACACTTCCCATCTCGACGCCACAGGCAAGACATGAAGTTCCGTGGATTGCTATCGCCGCTGCGCGATTACGGCGGTCACGCTCGAATCGATTGGCCTGTAAGGTTATTATCGCGCCCTCTGGATAGCCCTCCATTTCCTCATCGGAAGACTCGGCTTCCTCTTCAAGGGGCAGAATTGCCGTGATTGCGGCGGCAAAACGCCCTGTCCATCGACAGACAATGTCCGCATCAGGCTCGCCGTCATCCGTGCCAAGCTCTAGCTGCCCCTTACTCAAATGAAGAACAAAGCGATTCCAATTCTGCTCCCACGGCTCGTCACTTTGAAAATGGTACGGACTACCGTTAACACGAAAATCTATTTCTGCCCCTCGATCAGCACAATCGGCCAAGATAGCGCAGAATGCGGCGCGTCCAGTCTCATCTACACGCGCCATGTTGCCAAGTAACTCGCCAGCAAATTTACCCGGCTGGAAATCGATACGTATGCGTCGCCAGTCAAGCACGGCACGAATGGCGAATGCATGGTCCCTGGATACATGGCGAGGCCGAAGCTCAAACCAGTGCTGCCGTTCATTATCAATACCAGTAGTGGCCTCAAAGGCGAGGCCCGTTTCCATTGAAACGGATTTTTCCAGACGCCATGGCTCAAGCGGCATCATCATCCCCATCAGTATCCGGTTCCGGCAGACCTTCTACCAATTTGCGCAGAATACGCGTGACCTCATAGCGCATGTCTTTGAAGGCCTCTGCAGTCTTGTCTGTCGTCGCACTCAGTTCCGCAGAACAGATTGCCCAAATCAAGGAGTCCATACCCTGAACAGTCACGCTGCTACTCAGATTTGGCACATAGACCTTGTGATAATAAGGGTGCTGCGTATTGATCCGTACAGCCTTGTGCTGCTCGATCATCGCTGGCTCGAACAACAAGCCATCAGCGACGTCCTCTGCGGGCTGAACGAATACCTCCCCCGGCTTGGTGGCTGAGCTGATCTTCAAAGTTGTCTGGAAGGTGCCACGCTCATTAGTTACAGTCACGTCCCCCGTGTCAGGGTTGTTTACGTTAACCTGTGCACCACCTATTTCAGCTTCCTTGTTTCGAATCGAATTATTAGAGGCATCGTGAGCATCCTTCGCCCTTTTCGTAACCTCTTTCTTCCGCCCTTGCCTGTAACGACGGTCGGCTTCTCGCCGAGGAGCAGTTAGAAACTGGTCTTTGAGCCAGGTCCAAAGATCTTCATTGAGTATGATCTGGGACTTCTTTATATCGAGGTGAAATGCATCATCAAGCTTATGATCAAAGGAGAACTCGACACGAAGCAAAGTGCTGTGGGGTTCCATCTGAAACATCCCGAGCCAATCTGCAGCGTGAATCAACCGCTCCTCACGGTATATGTACAAGCCCTGCCTACCTGACGAAAGCTTGGCAGCTTTAGCCAGCTCCTCGCTTGGAAATTCTTCGCGACGAGGCAGGATATAGGCTCGAACCCGAAATCCGCCACCAGATCCTTCCACACGCGGAGAATCCTCGACGACCAGCTCCGACAAGCCTTTCTGGAACGGGTCCCAAGCCTGCACAGCCTCTCCATTGAGTTTTATTTCCACATCTCGTGCACGCTGATCAGATCGGTCCAGAAAACGCTGATAGGTCATCGCAATGTGCTCCTTAAGCTCACCACAACGCTTTTCAAGAGCTTTCCGAGCGGGCGCTCCGGTCGGGTCTTGATAGTTCTTGAGCAGGCGATCAACCTTGTCCCAGAGAACAACTGTGCCCGAATCATCTGGGGCAACCTCATTCAGCTTCTGTAAGCCTTCGTCATCCGGTGCGTCGGACATCTGCAGGAGCCACTGACGGTTCTCGATAACATGATCGAGATCCCATGTAGCCATAATTGCACTGGCTTTCCCGGAGCGACGCGAAATCAGAGATAGGCGACGACAAAAGGCGGTTGAGGCAGTCTTCAAGCCAAGACCAAACTTGCCAAGACTTGCAGGGTCAGGCCTTCTTGGAGAGCCATATTGCATGGCCTGAATGAGGCCTTCTCTATTCATGCCTATGCCGTTATCTAATATCAGGAGCCGGATATTGCCTCTGAAGTCCCGCGCCACTTGAATATCGACTTTGGTGGCTTCGGCAGCAATCGAGTTATCAACCAGATCAGCAACCGCAGTTTCAAAATTGTAACCTGTGTCTCGCAGACCTTCCATCGTCCTACCTGGATCGGGAATAGAGACAATGCTTTCAACATCAGACATACATACTCCTTATAGATCAATGACCTTCCAACCCGACCCAAGCCTGAGAACGGTCCCGCCTTCTTCCTGTTCCGTAATTACAGCTGCGGTTTCACGCTGGTACGAGACAAAATAGCTTCCATCGTCTCTGTATTGCAGTATTACTTCATCACCAGTTGCCAGCCTAGCTTCCCGAATGTATTTCGTCATGCGGGTTAAACGGTACTCATTTCGAGTGCCACCAAAAAACTTGTTGTTGTAATAGATGAATGCGAACTCCCAGAACTTCCCTTCTTGATCCTCGAAATGAAGATGGGCACGCGGGTTAAGCTGAGCACTGTCAAGTTTTGGGAAAAAAGATAGTATCTCTTCCTTGCGAGGTATCAGAAGCCCTGCCTGATGCCCTCCTGTCTCCCCCGTATCGTTCGCACTTAAAACCTTTACGATTTTATACTCACTCATGCCTGCTCCGTATTTCCATTAAACGGAGAGCGCTGCAGCGCCTCAAGTATGTCTGCATACTCTTCATCCTGACCCCCAGTCCCAATGATCGCTGCTTCGGCAACATCTCTCTTGCGGCGCAGTCGCTCATCAATCGCTTCCTCAACCGTTCCGGCATAAATGAGCCGCCTCACCGTCACTGGGCGCTCCTGGCCCCGGCGATAAGCCCGCGCTGAAGCCTGGTCCTCCAAAGCGGGATTCCATTCCGGGTTGTAGTGAATGACATGGTTCGCGGAAGTAATATTCAAGCCCGAGCCTCCCGCTCGAGGATTCAGAATCAACACTGCAGGACCATCATGCATTGAGAAACGATCAATTAGTTGCTGACGCTCGTCAATAGCGAGTCGACCATCAAGAGTCGCTGCCATTACGTCGAACGCTCTAACAGCCATTTCTGATATCAGATCCGCCATCTTTGTATAGGAGGTGAATACCAAAGCCTTCTCGCGTCGGGAAAAGATTTCTTCCAGAAGCTCCTTCAAACGTTCGAACTTGGAAAAAGCGAGGTCGGGACCATCGCTTGGGGCCCCGATAATATCCGGATGTGTGCAAAACTGCCTTAGCCTACCCAACGAAACGAGCGTGGCAGCTGCACCATACTCTTCGAATACCTCTCGACGCACTCCCTCATAGGCAGAGGCTTCGGACTCGCTCATTTCTAGGAACTCAGGAATGTCTATTCGTTCTGGCAGGTCGGTTGCAACATCAGCAACGCGTCTCCGTAGCATCAGTGGTGATATAAGAGGCTCCAGCGCTGCAGCGGCATCGACATCGTCAACATAGCGCGATTCGAAGTTGTTCAGGTCGCCAAGATAGCCCGGAACCGCAAAATCCATTATCGACCAGAGGTCACGCAAGCGATTCTCGACTGGTGTGCCCGTGACTGCCAAACCGACCCTTCGATTGATTTCCTTGACTGACTTCGTGCGCAGGGTCTCCGGGTTCCGGATGTTCTGAGCTTCGTCCAGGATGACTACATTCCAATCAATCATCTTCAGGAGGGACAGGTCCCTGATGACCGTATCGTAGGAGGTAACGACTACATTAAAACCCTTCAGGTCGGAGGGGCTGCCCGTGCGCATCGCTCCTTGGTGTTTATAGGCCCGGAAGTCCGGGCAGAACTTCGCGATCTCACGCATCCAGTTCTCAAGAAGCGAGCCCGGTGCGATTACAAGCGCTCCGCCGGCAGAAACCTCTCCTCCGGGGTCGCGCAGCGCACTAATCACCTGGAGGGTCTTGCCCAACCCCATCTCATCAGCAAGCAGCCCACCAAGCTGCTCACGTATTATGAATCCAAGCCATAGCCAACCATCACACTGGTATGGATAAAGCTGGGCTTGAATGTTCTCTGGCCTTCCAGTGCCCACATGCTTGGAGAGGAGATATTTGAGGGCATCATTCCCAAGCTCATCGACTACAGGGCCACCCTCGCTGGCTACCTTTTTGAGGCGCAAGAACCCTCTCAAGGTTCTCGGCATACCGTTTTCTGCGGTGTATCCGACTTCACGCATCAAGGATGAAACTGCGTCGGCAGACCCTTGGGCCTCCGGATACCATGTGCCCTCATGCACCACATGACCCCGCGCTAGAGCTTCGGTAGAAATCAGGAAATTATTGCCTTGCTGTGTCCGAGCCCTGATTGACAGCAAGGGTCGCCCTGAAACCTCATCAACAGAAATGACTAAGGCCAGATCAACAGGGTAACGAGAGAAAGTGATCGTCTTGGCATCCCCACATTTCCCGCCGGCCAGGTCGAGCCATGCAGAAACTTCCTCTAGAACAGATTTATACACCTGTTCTGCGCTGGCAGGAATGCGATCCTCGCCGTCTGCAACCTCCAGAACATCCCCATTCAGGACCCAGCTTTTCATGCCAATAATGCCCCTGCGACTTGGATTGAGTATCAAGAATCAGGCTGGATCTAGCCCTTCGTCCGCACAGAGCTCAGCGTATATGCTCCCCACAGTCTCACGACGCTCATCGGTCAAGGGCCCGGTATTGAGCGACTTATTAAAGTAGGACACAGCATTACCTTGCTCATCTTTTTCAACTTCATCTGCTTGCTCAGCGTCCTGACGCTGGACCTGCAGTTGCTCGGCCTCGCTGACCGCTGTTTCTCGAGATAGCCGATTGACCACCATCTGAACAGCAGCCTCATACAAGACCGCAGATCGTTCATACCCTGAATCATCGAATTCGTTACCCAAACTCACCTTTCCTTTACCTCAGTCCATCGGTTGTGAGCTTGACTAGCGCTGGCTAGTCACTTGTATCGAAAGATTACACAAAGTTGGATGATTCAGAAACCACATAAAGTAATTTGATGATCTAATTACAAACCTCAGCTTGCGAAGTAAACCCGATATAACTTTGCGGAAGCTGCAATGTTTCCCCAGCCCAAACCCATCAGAGGCTCTTCAGCAGTATAGACCTGAACGCCTGTTGGCAGACGCCAGAACAGCGCACTTCTCCTCGCGCACAGCTGCCATCTGAATGATATGATTTCTACCCACTGGCTTCAGCGCTGCGCCTTCTAAATACTGTATAAATGATCAGGTAATGTTGCCATCATCTCGATCCTGGGCTACTCTACGACACAATGTCAAAATAATTCCCGCCTAATGGATAGACTCATGAACGAATTTGCATTTCTTAGGGAGCAGGCTGGCTACACGATAGAAAGGCTGGCAGCAGATCTTCAGGTTAACAAGCGGACTATATACAGGTATGAGACTGGAGAGATCACCCCCAAGAAAATATACATTGATCGCTTAAAGGACATGGCTCGTCGGCGATACGGAAACTCCGACACGCCGTCCTTCCGCTTTATCGACCTTTTCGCGGGAATAGGTGGTCTAAGACGCGGATTCGACGACATCGGGGGAAAGTGTGTTTTCACCAGTGAATGGAACAAGTACTCTCAGCAAACCTACCTTGCCAACTTTGCCTGCGATCATGACATAACCGGTGACATCACGAAGGTCATGGCGACGGAAATCCCAGAGCACGATGTCATGTTGGCGGGGTTTCCCTGTCAGCCATTCAGCCTCGCTGGTGTATCCAAGAAAAACTCAATGGGCCGAGCTCATGGGTTTCGATGTGAAGCTCAGGGGACTCTCTTCTTTGACGTTGCGAGAATCATTGAGCATCACCGACCTCAGGCGTTCCTCCTGGAGAATGTGAAGAACCTCGTCAACCACGATAAAGGCAAAACTTTACGCGTCATTCATGAAACTCTGACCAAAGAGCTTGGATATAACGTTTGCTACAAAGTCATCGATGGCAAATCTTGGGTTCCACAACACCGGGAGCGAATTTTCATTGTGGGATTTAGGGATCACAACAACTTCTCGTTCGAAGATCTGGTGATACCCGACGTAAAGAGTGGCCCGAAGCTAGGCAGTATCTTGCACAAGGAAGATGGCTCGGAGCCCTTGAACGACACTAATGCCAAGTACCTTGACGATCACGGACGGGTTCTAGACAAGTACACCCTTTCAGACAAACTGTGGACCTACCTGCAAGCCTATGCAGAGAAGCATCGACAAAAAGGGAATGGTTTCGGCTGCAGCGTTGTTGGCTCCAACGACACCGCCCGAACACTCTCTGCTAGATACCATAAAGACGGTTCAGAAATCCTGATTGATCGAGGTCACGGGTTAAATCCTCGCAGACTGACGCCTCGTGAGTGTGCTCGCCTCATGGGATTTGATAGTCCAAGACGTAATGGGATGGTTATTCCCGTTTCGGATACTCAGGCGTATCGGCAGTTTGGAAATGCTGTGGTCGTCCCGGCTGTTGAAGCCATAGCACGTCATATGGCGCCCCATATCGCAATGGAAAAAGCTGAAGACGCAAACCAAGCAGACCTCTTCAACGTTGCCTGACATAGTCGACAAAAAAAACCGAAGCCGGATGATGTCCGGCATTCGGGGCCGTAACACCAAACCAGAACTAATTATTCGTTCAGCCCTCCACGAAAGAGGGTTCCGGTTCCGCCTGCCCCCTAGAAAAAGAAAGCATCAGCTACCGGGCAATCCGGACTTGAAACTCACCAAGTACAACGCTGTGGTATTTGTACACGGTTGTTTTTGGCATGGTCATAATTGTCACCTCTTCAAATGGCCGAAGACACGCTCCAGCTTCTGGAAAGAAAAAATAGACGGTAACGCCGCGCGGGACGATGCAGCCGCTCAGCAGCTCACGGCGAACGGATGGAGAGTGTTAACCATCTGGGAATGCTCAATAAAAGGGCGCACAAGATTGGACTTCGATGAGTTAATGTTTACTGTTACCAAATGGCTAGAATCTGGCGACAACAGACACGAAGTGGAAGGGGTCAATGAAAATGGAGATGACGGTTTCTGAGTGGATGCAGGAGACTGCCGGGTCAGACGTTGTGTGGTTCATAAAGAGGCTTTCAGGTAATGACACGCTGGCGAATGAATCTCACCAAGCTGGCCCCTATATTCCAAAGGAGTTTCTGTTTGAGCTTTTCCCTCAAATTAATTTGCCCGAAGCGATAAATCCGGATACTCAGGTCAGTCTGGCGATCGAGAGCGATGCAGACTACCGGGACATCCGGGTGGTCTGGTACAACAATAAAGTCCGTGGCGCCGGGACGCGAAACGAAGCCCGCTTCACCCGGCTGGGAGGCGCTGCATCGGCACTACTCGACCCTGAGTCCACGGGTGCGCTAACTATATTTGCATTCCACCTGAAGCCCGACCGGACAGCAGAACATATTTCGGTTTGGGTATGCCGAAACGAGCTTGAGGAAGATCTCGTTGAAGAGGTTATAGGGCCAATTGATCCCGGGCAGTGGCGCATCTGGTCTGTTGATGCCCTCGAAGATGCGGATGAACCTAACCGTCAGAACTGCTGGCTTTGTGCTCAAGACATACCTGATAAATGGAAGCAAGCATTCCCGTCTGGAGCCGAAATCGTTGGAAAAGCCGTTTCCATGCGCAGATGTGGTCAGCTAGATGTCGATGAGCGCCTCACTACGAGACGAAATTGCGAATTCGATATTTTTCGAAGCATTGAAGAGGCCCTCGAGCTCGACACGATTAAACGAGGTTACGATTCAATTGATATGTTCGTCCAGCATGCGCAATCAATTCTCCAGCGTCGAAGATCAAGGGCGGGCCGTTCGCTGGAACTACATTTGAAAGCCATTTTTGAAGAAGAGAACTTGGTTGAAGACCATGACTTCAGCTACCAGCCTGAAACGGAAAATGGAAACACTCCCGACTTCCTTTTTCCAAGCGTTGACGACTACAAAAATCATGATTTCAATACAGAGCGCCTCAGAATGCTGGCTGTAAAGACGACCTGTAAAGATCGATGGCGTCAGGTTTTAAATGAGGCGCAGCGCATTAATGACAAGCACTTGTTTACCTTGCAGGAAGGCGTTTCAAAAAAGCAGTTCAACCAAATGCAGGAGGCGGGACTCACACTGGTAGTTCCCAAGGGAATATTCAAATCTTTCCACAAGGACATACGCCCCTACCTTATTAGCCTAGAAAGCTTCCTTGGAGATATCAGGCTGCTGAAACTATGACCTTCGCTGAATTGAGAGCAGAAAGGCAAGAGAATTGGACGTCACAGATTGATTATCTTGCCTCCCTAAAAGCCGGTCGTATTGAGGGGATGTGTAGTGGTTGAATGATTCCGGACACCAACGTAGGTGGTAATATCGCCACCATAAACGAGGTGTCTGATGACCAGAAAGCGGCGCTCTTTTTCTCCTGAGTTCAAACAGGAAGCAGCCAGCCAAGCGCTGGAAGCTCGCTGTAAACGGCTGGAACAGAAAAAAACATACTAAAAAAGCTACCGCTCTCTTGATGTCGGACGACATGAATCGTACGCGCTGATAGACCAGCTGAGTGAGCAGAGGCCGGTTGAGATGGTTTGAAAAGCGTACCTTTTTTAAGGTGGCCCATCAGATCGACCAAATCCGTAGTCGAAGGCGTCAGAATACCAGTTTGAGCAGAACACCAGATAGCCTGGAGGCGGCGGTTTTCAACCCAGTTGTCCAAATGACTGCGTTTAAGCAGCCAGTTTATTGCGCTCAATTTCCTGCGGCTTTCCAGGATTGAGCGATACCGGTCCGGTGACCTCCCAGTTCCGGGTGGTGC
>Ga0307946_1001341_pt1 | contig 11693 bp, 14 predicted proteins | sample OrgLakmetagen230_FD_203153 | JGI IMG/M metagenome (GOLD analysis project Ga0307946, IMG submission 203153) | Saline water microbial communities from Organic Lake, Antarctica - #230 | ecosystem: Environmental > Aquatic > Non-marine Saline and Alkaline > Saline | place: Antarctica: Organic Lake...
TACTGATATGAGTTTTATGTTTCGTAATGCATCAATAGCAAATCCAGATACTTCAAATTGGGATGTAAGTAGTGTTACTAATATGTATAGTATGTTTTTTGCGGCATCATCAGCAAATCCAAATACAACAAATTGGAATGTTAGTAGTGTTACTAACATGTTTAGAATGTTCCGTGATTCAAATTTATCAGTAGAAAACCTTACAGCCTGTTATGAAAATTGGTCACAACTAACATTAAAACAAAATGTGGAGTTTGGTGCAGGGACAATTAAATATAATGCTTCTGGACAAGAAGGAAGAGATATACTAGTTAATACATATAATTGGACTATTACAGACGGTAGTCAAGTATAAAAAAATAAATAAAAACTATGAGTACAAACGAACACAAAGATTATAGTAAGCCTTTTTGGGTAGCAAAGTATGAAGATAATAGTGTAATTAAATATGGAGAAATATCAGAAGGTTCTATATTAAACACTAAAATGGATATATTTACTTTTTCTGAAAAAGAAGATATGATATTATTTTTGGAAGAAAATGGTGTGGTATATAAAGATATTATGGAGGATGATTATATAGAGGATGAATGGTTAGAAAAAAATAAAATAAAATGGGATTAATAAAAAAAATACTAAATCTTCAAGGTACTGCTGAAGATGGGACTATACTAAATCTAAGAGGTGTTAAAAACACACTATTAAAGGTAGCAGATAGCCTAACTGGTAACATCTTTTCCTTTAGAAATAGAGATAAAGTAGAGTTATTAAATATCAAAAATGATGGTATATATACACCTGTTAGTGGTACGTACTCACATGCTTAAGGTAGTTATACAATAGCTAGTGGTTTTATATCTCACGCTGAAGGTGATGATACTGAGGCTAGTGGTGTTATTTCACATGCTGAAGGGCTAGGTACTGTTGCTAGTGGTAGAGGTTCCCATGCCGAGGGTGATAATAACTTTGCTAGGGCATTTGGTGAACATTCTGGTGGTATATACGGTACTGATTATACAGTTAATAATGACGATACTGATAGATTAGTTAACTATGGTAATAGCAAAAACGGTTCTAGAGATGATGCGTTTACTATTTATAAGAATGGGGCAGTTAGGTTTTATAGAACCACAACAAGTGGTATAACTAACGCCGACTCTGGTTTCTTAATTTATGATTCTGATGATAATAACAGACCAATGATACATAACGGAACTGAATGGAAGGGATTAGCATATGTGGATGAATTACCTAATGGGTATAGATTAGTTAGTTCTTCAGATACATTAGAAGTAAACGATTATACATTAGATTGTGATAGTTCTGGTTCTACTATAACATTATTCGACGCTACAACAACTAATGTACAAGGAAAGGTTTATAATGTGACTAATTCGGCAGGAGGTGATATTACTGTAAATACTACTAGTTCTCAAACTATTTATGTTGTAGGAGGTCCTGTTACTGATTTAACACTAAGTGATGGTGAATCTACAAGGGTACAATGTACTGGTTCAAATTGGAGGTCATTGTAATTACTCGTCGTATAAATCAGTCGGCTTTTTACATTTCTCTTTAATTAGTTTTTCAACGAACCCAAACATTTTAAGTCCATTTTCATTGCAATAGTCTTTTAATATTTTGTGAGTTGTAGGGGTTATTTTAAGGTTTTTAGTTCGTTTCATGAGTTTTTTACTATAAGTATGACAAAAGTAATACAAAAATCATACTAAATATGATGTATTACATACATCATAAAAACTTTTGATAAAATTCTACATATTTATTATAAAATAAGAATTATAAAAACTAAATATCTAATTATATGAGTACAAACAACAGAGTATTTGTAAGTCCAGGGGTTTACACATCAGAAAGAGACATATCATTTGTAACACGTCAAATAGGTGTTACAACAGCTGGTTTGGTAGGTGAGACTACAAAAGGTCCAGCTTTCCAGCCTATATTCGTTTCTAATTATAACGAATTCACTTCATTCTTTGGTGGGACAAACCCAGCCAAATTCCCTGATACTGGATATCCTAAATATGAGTTACCTTATATAGCTAAATCATACTTCACAAGGTCTAACCAATTATATGTAACAAGAGTATTAGGTTACTCAGGTTATGATGCTGGTCCAGCTTGGGCAATTAAAGGTAATAATGACCAAGTTGTTGCTTTTATTAGAAGTAGAGGTAGTTACGATGCTAGTGAAGATTTAATCTTCGACGTAGGCATTGATGATTTACAGATTGACCCTGCTATTAATGATATTGATAGTGACGCAAAGGCCGAATTTGTATTAAGTGGTACAACTGGTGGTAATGACTTTACCTATAACGTATCATTTGACTCAACTAAAAAGAATTATTTACCTAGGGTTTTAGGTCAATCAAATTCAGATGGTCAAGCACCTATATTTGTTGAGAGTATTTATCCAAATATGTTAGATTCTTTAATAGATGATAGTACCATTACTGGTATTAGTACTACTTTAGATAAATTTGAAACTGAATTCGAAGATTATAAAACCAAATATAGACCTGCTATAACTCCATGGGTTGTATCTGAGGTTAATGGTAATATTATTAAAAAATTATTCAGACTTATTACTATATCAGATGGTAATGGTGCCAATTCAGAGATTAAGGTATCTATTGAAAATATAAGGCCTAATACTAGGGAATTTGATGTTAGAATTAGAGCATTCAATGATACTGATGCTAATCCAGTAACTTTAGAAAGATTTTCTAGATGTACAATGGACCCAACTTCAGATAATTTTGTTGGTAGAAGACTTGGTACTTTAGATGGTTTTTATTCTTCAGTATCTAATTATGTGTTAGTTCAATTAGATGAAACTGAGGAAACTTCAGATTCATTCCCAGCTGGATTTACTGGTGTGCCTACTAAGGCCTTTGGTGCTTCTTTAGATGCTCCATCAGTTAATTATAATCAAGCTTATGGTCGGTTCGATAAAGTAAGAAAAATTTACTTAGGTCTTTCAGATACAGTAGGTATAGATGGAGATTTCTTTAAATTTATAGGGGCTGATGACGGGGCTACTAGTGGTATGACAAACGGTTTCCATATGGACATTGACGCAAGTGGTGCTACTTTAGATAACTTCACATTTGTTTATGGAGATTCTAATTTCCAAAACGATGCTCAATTAGAATTATCTGGTAACAGTTACACTAAAATACAATCAAGAAAATTCACAATGGCACCTTTCGGTGGTTTTGATGGATGGGATGAGTATAGAGAAGGTAGAAGTAATACAGATAGTTTTGTATTAGGTCAAACCAATAGTAATGAAGCTTTAGCTAGTGGTGCTATTGCTGAAATGGCTCTGGAAGATGGTGACCAAGGAACGACAGCTGATTACTACGCATATCAAGAAGCTATAAGAACATTTAATAACCCTGAAGACACTAACGTTAACGTGTTTGCAACACCAGGTATTGATATATTTAATCACACTAATCTTGTTGAATCGACTATTGAAATGGTTGAGGAAGAAAGAAGTGATTCTATCTATATTACAACAACACCTGATTATGAGAATGAGACGGTAATTACTGTAGATGATGTTGTTAATAGATTAGACGCTACAGGTATTGACAGTAGTTATACTGCAACATACTGGCCTTGGGTACAAGTTAATGATACAGATAATAACGTATTAGTATACTTACCACCTACAAGAGATGTTATAACTAACGTTGCTTTAACCGATAATGTATCATTCCCATGGTTCGCTGTGGCTGGTGTACAGAGAGGTATTGTAAACGCAGTTAAAGCTAGAAAGAAATTAACTTTAGGTGAAAGAGATACTTTATATGAAGGTAGAATCAACCCTATCGCTACATTCGCTTCTGAAGGAACAGTTATTTTCGGTAATAAAAACTTACAAGAAAAAGAAACTGCTTTAAACAGACTTAACGTAAGAAGATTATTACTACAGGCTAGAAAATTAATATCTGCTGTATCAATCAGATTATTATTCGAACAAAACGATGAGGTTGTAAGAAATCAATTTAAAACATTAGTTAACCCTATTCTAGAAAATATTAGAAGTGAAAGAGGTCTTACTGATTTCCGTGTAGAAGTTGATAACTCACCTGAGTCAATTGATAGGAACGAACTTAACGGTAGAATATTCATTAAACCAACAAGAGCGTTAGAATTTATAACAGTAGAATTTGTTGTACAAAATACTGGTGCATCATTCGAAGATATATAATATTAATAGATGAATAAATGTGGGTTCATCCCACATTTTTTCTCTTTTCATATATTTATAATAAAGAAGATAAAAGATTAAAATTAAAAATAGAAAAATATGTCAGATTTACTAATGAAAATGCCTGTTCCTTACGAACCAAAGAAAAAGAATAGATGGTTAATGAGGTTCCCAGCTGAGTTGGGTATACAACAATGGTGGTTACAGTCAGCATCACGTCCTTCAATCACACAAAATGAAGTTGAGATTCCATTCTTAAACACATCTACCTTCGTAATTGGTAGATTTACTTGGGATACTATTGAAGTTGTATTTAGAGATGCTATTGGACCTTCTACATCCCAAGCTATTATGGAATGGGTTAGGTTAACTTCTGAGTCTGCTACTGGTAGACAAGGTTATGCTGCTGGATACAAAAAAGATGTTGAGCTTGAAATGTTAGACCCTAGTGGTGTTGTTATTGAAAAATGGCAACTACAAGGTACTATGTTAACCGATGTTGGATTTGGTGACTTATCAATGGATGATGACGGTATTGCAGATATCACAGCCACTTTAAGGTTTGATAGGGCAATATTATTATTCTGATTTCTATTACTCACATTATCAGCTATTTATAAAATAAATAAACGGTTTAGGACCGATTATAGCTCACGGCTATTTAAAATCACTTAAGTGTCGCTACCTAAGTGATTTTTTTTTAACTATATATGAAAATACCGATTGTAAAGTATAACGACACACTATTATCAATTATAAGTTTATTCGCACCGATAAAAGGAATTACTATTTTTCCTTTTATCATAATAAGAGAAAGGTTTATTAATTATCATTACCCAAAGGCCACTGATAAATTACTTAATCATGAGAAAATACATATCGAACAACAAAAGGAGATGTTAATTTTACCCTTTTTTGTGTTTTATTTCATAGAATGGTTAGTGAAATTGTTTATCTATGGGTTTAAATCTTATAGAAACTTAAGTTTTGAAAGAGAAGCTTATAAGTTTGAGGGAGATATGACATATTTATCTAATAGAAAGCGTTATGCTTTTTTAAAATACGTTATAAAAGAATGAGAAAACAAGATAAAAAGAAAAACATGGATAAGGTCAACAAAAAATTCCAAGATAGGATGAATGGAGTTGACGAAGAAAAAGATAAAGAAAAGGATAAATTTAAATTTGTTAAAGACATTTATCCTGAATTAAGTAGAATAATAAACTAGTATGGGAAAGAAACTTAAAATTACAGAAAAACAATTAAAAACTCTAAAAGAAAACTTACTTAAGGAAGATAAATTTAGTTGGGATGGTAAATATGCTAATGAAGAAGATATTAACGAACATCACGACGGTGAGTTTCCAGAGTCTCTAATGAATAAATCTCTAGAGCAATTTTTAGATGAATTATCTAAAAAAAGTGAAACAGATTACGATAAAGTTGAAGATATAATCGCCAAGTATTTTGCTACATCTAAAGATGAAGGTTATACTGGATTACCTAGTGATTTAGAGGTTGTGGATGAAGATAATAAACCAACAGACGCTAAATCTAATCAATGGTTTTCAGATTCAGATGGTGAAAGAGTAACCGACGGAGTGCATTAATATTTTAAAAACTTTACTTTTTCATATTTATTATTATATAACATACTAAAAATAAGTTAATAAATATGGAGAAGAAACCAAATGTTTTCCCAACATCGTCTAGGATGACTGATGAAATGAAAGAAGCTAACGAGATGGGTAGTAAAATAGCCGAAGAAGTTAGTGAACAAGAAGGTATAGGTAAGACTGAAAAAAGCGGTAGAGAGAAAGAATACGCTCAGAAGATGAATCAGGAATCTCTAGATATGTTAGAGGAACAGATGAGAAAGAGAGATGAATTAATCGCTAAAAGAAAAAATGATGGTGATGTTGGTGGTAGTGATGATTTTAGTGGTGAGGAAACCGCTAAAGTTACTTATTCAGACGCTGAGAGTAAACCACATAAAAAATTAGAGGTACCAGAAGATAGATTCGAAGAGTTAAGTAGACCTCAAGAGGATTCACCTTATGATGTAATTAAATTACCTAGTGAAGGGTTACTTTACCCTAATCAAGGTAGTTCAATAAAACTATCTTATTTGAATGCTAGTGATGAAAACCTTATTACTAACCCTAATCTTTTAAGGTCAGGTAAGTTTCTAGAAGTTCTTATCAATAGAAAAATGTTGGGTACTGATTTAAGGTACAAGGATTTACATGTCGGTGATAGAAATGCAATCATGATTTGGTTACGTTCTACTGGGTATGGTTCAATGTATAACGTTATGTTAACTGACCCAAATGATGATTATAAAGAATTTGAAACTAAGATTGATTTATCTGAGTTACCAATTAAATACTTAGATGAAAAGCCAGATAAAAATGGTCACTTCAAATATAAATTACCATTATCTGGTAAAGAGGTTACATTTAGAATGTTAAGCGTTGGTGACGTTAATGATATTGAAGACCACATAGAGGAATTAGTTGAGGAAAAGGGTTCAGATTTTGCTGACGCTTCAACTTATACACTTAAAAAGCAGATATTAGCCATTGATGGTGATAATAACTCGACTGTTGTTAATAACTTCATTGAAAGAGGAATGAGATTAGGTGATGTTAGAAGTTTTAGACAACATTTAAACAAAATTGAATCAGGCATTGATATGAATATCACTGTCGGGACTCCTGGGGGTGGGTCCATAACTACGTTTCTTCCCCTTAACGGAAACTTTTTTTGGCCTGACACATCACTATAAAAAAGATTTATTAGAAGAAATATATCTTTGTATGAAGTATTTAAATATTTCATACGGTGATTTAATGAAAATGCCTACATACGAAAGGCGTTTCTTTATAGTGACATTACAAAACCAAATAAATAAGACAGAAGAGGAATCTGAAAACACACCTAAAGTAACCAAGACTGGTAAATTTACCAGTACTAGGTCATATTCACCTAAATAAAATCCCTTAATCAAGGGATTTTTTTATTATTTGATATTTATTAAGTAGAATACCAAATACTTTTAATATATTTATAACATGGTATTTAAATAAAAATGATTAAATTATGAGTTTAAACGAAAGAATGGTAAACATAATGAAAGTTATGTTAATGGAAGTTGAACTTAAGAAGACCTTCAGTACAATTAGTAGTGGTGATAAAATAAATATCATTGAGGTTGACGACAATAAATATAGTTTTATTGTTCAGTCAAATATTTCTGGTAGGATAATAATGAAGGATTCAAGTGAGAAATCCCTAGGTAAACTATTTGTTTTAGAAAAAGACTCATTAAAAAAGAACGAATTAACGATATACATATACGATAACAGCGCTGTTAGTAATGATTTCAAAGGAAAATCATTATCTATAGAGGTTAAATATATCAGTGTATTAGATGATAAAACTGGTGAGCTTCAAAGAATTGATATAACTTCTGATGAGAAGACTATGAAACAAAAAGAAGAACTATCTAGAATTGATGAATACACTAGAATTATTAAAGAACTAGATAAGGGTGAAATGTTGATTATAACAACAGAAACCGACTCAGAAAAAGATAGTATCGTAAACGACTTAGTTTTTAAAGTTGTAGATATCAAGAAAAATTGGTACGTTTTAAATTTAGTTAAAGTTAGAGGTAATTCTGAAGGTGATAAATCTGTTGAAAGTGATAAAATTCTTGATGTTGTTAGGTCTAAGGAATTATACATTGGTAAAGGTGGATTCTTTAAGGTAGTTGATAACAAAGTGACCTTAGATTTAAGATTCGGTAAAAACTATAAAATACCTATTAAGGGTGTTATCGACGTTGATATTGAAAATGACAATGTTGGTGACACTTCAGATGATGAAACTGTAACTAATAAGGATGATTTCACTGATTGGCTTGATAATAATCCTCAATATAAAAATATAATTAATAAAACACCTAATTTTTTTGAAAAACTTAGTGGAGCCTCACCAAAAGGTGTGTTTCAATTACAAAACATGTTAAAAAAAGCAGGTACTAGTAACTCTTATTTAACTAAGAATAAATATGTTGTGATAAAATTATTAGATGGTAGAATAGAGGTTGATTTATCTAATAAACTTTTAAGTAAAGCTGGTAAAACTTATGAAGCTAAAGTCACTGATGACAGAACTCTTAGAATTGGAGATAGAAGAAAGGGTTATTGGGAAATTGAGTTATTAGATGAATACGAAGATAAAACTTATAAAACTAAAGTTAGTTTCTGTTACCCTAATGGAACTTGCGACCTTAAAACCAACGATGCTAAGATTAAAATATTAAAAGTTAAAAATAATAGATAATGGCTGAGTTACCTGATGATTTAAAAAAACGTATAGAATTAGCTGAGGAAGCCTCAAAAAGTTTAAGCAACTATAACAAGCTTTTAAATGAAACGAGAGCTTACAAGGAGAATATTGCCCATATAGAAAGGGGTCAGCTAAAAGTATCTGAAGACTTAAAAAAGAATGAGGCTGAAATAGCTAAGGCTGTCTCTAGTAACGACAAAGAGAAAGAGAGAGAATTAAAAAAAGAGAGGAGAAACTTAAAGAAATTACACAAGATTAATGAAGATGCAATTAATCAGGGTGAGAAAGAGTTAGATATACGTAAAAAAGCGGTAAAAGAGGTTAACCTTTTAAATGTAGCTAGAGAAAAAGGATTAGATATTGGTAGGAAGATTACTAATAGTTTAATTAAACAAGGTAAACAATTCTTTGAACAACAAAAATCAGTTAAAGAAACTGAGTTGTCAATGGGATTATTATCCAATCAAGCTAACGGCTTTAGAAATAACATTTATCGTGCTTCTATTAACACAAATCAAATTGGTGTTGATACTAAAGGATTAGCTAAAATACAAGGTGTTTATGCTGATAATGTAGGTAGAGCGGTTCAATTAAATGGTGAAGAGTTAGAGAATATGGCAGCCCTTGCTAAAGGTACTATGTTAGGTGCTGAAGGTGCCGCTGAGTTCGCTGGTCAAATGGAAAAATTCAATATATCTGCTGAAAGTAGTGTTGATTATGTTGAGGATGTTGTGAATAAGTCTAGTGAAATGGGACTTAACGCAAATAAAGTTATTAAGAATATCCAAAGTAATATTGGATTATTGAATAGGTATAATTTTAAAGAGGGTGTTAAAGGTTTAGGTAAAATGGCCGAGTTAGCAACCAAATTTAAATTTCAAATGCAAGATATTGCTAACCTAGCTGAAAAAGTAATTACACCTGAAGGTGCGGTAGAAGTTGCTGCTAGATTACAAGTATTAGGCGGTGAGTGGTCTAAATTAGGTGACCCATTTGAGTTAATGTATAGAAGTAGGAATGATTTGGCTGGACTACAGGAAGACGTTATAAACGCAACCAAAGCGACTGCTAGGTTTAATGAGACCACTGGTGAGATAATGATTGACCCTATGGAAATGCATAGACTTAGAGAAGTTGCTAATGCCACAGGTATGAGTTTTGATTCTTTAGCCAATTCTGCTAGGGAAGCCGCTAAGTTTGACCAGATTAAGAAGGGTATGTCAAATATCTTTAAAGATGAGGATAAAGACTTTTTAGCTAGTATGGCTAAGTTTGATAAAGAAACTGGTCAATTTAAAGTTACTATGCAAACTGAAGAAGGTGAAACTATAACTGAAAACGTTCAAGCATTAAGAAGAATAACACCTTCACTTATTCAATCTCAAAGAGATTTAAAAAAATCTTTAGAAGAAAGAGCTAAACAAGCGATTACATTTGATGAAACTTTAGTTAACTTAACTAACTCTTTTAAAACACTTCTTTTCCCAGGTTTTGAAGCTTTTGCTGGTGCATTACAAAACAGTGTTGGTGACTTCCACGACTGGGCTGTGGATAGTGGTGCAATGGATAAGTTTGCTAATTTTGCAAAAAATCTAGGTGAATTATCTGGTTCATTAGTTAAACTTATTGTCGAGAATCCTTTTGAATCAGCTATTGGTCTTTTATTAGGTAAAGCCGCTATGTGGTATGCTAGAGGTTTTCAATTAGGTAAAGGTTTTAACGCTGCTACATTTGGTAGAGGCGGTGGTGGTGGAGGTATGTTTGATATGTTTAGTGGTAAAAGCGTTAAAGGTGCTGGTAAGGGTGCTAAAAGTGTGGGTAGAATGGGTAAACTAGGTAAGGTAGGTAAAGGGCTTGGTAAAGCTTCTTTACCACTAGCTTTATTATCAGCTGGATATGATGCCTTTAGTAATTTTAATGATGATAGTCTAGATTCAGGAGATGCTGCTTTAAAAACCTTAGACCAGAATAAGTATATGGCCATAGGTGCTGGTATTGGTACCTTAGTCGCACCTGGTGCGGGAACAGTAGTAGGAGCTGGTATTGGTGGTTTAGCTGATTTCGGTTCTGGATTCCTTAAAGATGATGGTTTGTGGTGGGATTATGGTGGTGGTAATCAAAAACCTAAAATGTTTAATGATTTTATTGCTAGACCAGGTGAAAACCCAATTAATTTTAGTCCAAAAGATACCGTTGTAGGTGCTAAAAAAGGTGGTCCAATTGATAGAATGATTGAACAAACTACTACAAATAACACTACTAACGTCAGTAATAGTGGAGCAAGTAAAGTTTCTGTTGAATTTAAAGACTCTATTAAGATTGAAGGCTCTATTGATGTAAATTCATCTTCTGATTCTGCTAAAATAGACTTGGATGACCCTATTTTAATGAGAAATTTGAGTAAGATGATAATGGAAGAATTAAGTAAAGCAATTAGTGGTGGTAAAATAGGTTCTAATCCAGTTTCAATATCTTAAAATTATTAGGTTGAAGTTATTTAAAATCAGGTAATTGTGAATTATTTTAAAAATATTTACAATTTTACTTGTTTTTATAAATGAATTTACCTTTATTATATATTACCTATATTATTATAATAATTACTATTATATATACTATATTATATATACTATATTATATATACTATATTATATACTAATATTGCGTAAACCTAAAGTTAGAACTATTTAAACCGAAAAAACAAATCAAATTATATTTATTAGTAAATAGAATTACAACATGGCCAGTAATATAAACGAATTATCTCCAGAAATTAGAGATTTTCTACTAAATAGAAACTTAATACCTTCAGACACTGTTACTGATAATGGTTATAGTGCTACTGGTTTGGGTACTCAAGCTAATATTACTAGTTCATCTAATTCAGTAAACCCTTCAATAGACATTGAAGATTCTTCAAACGATTTTAGAGCTTCAGTTGTAAGTAGAAATAGATATACTTCAATCGAAGATATGGTATCCGCTAACATAATTGATAATTCTTTTAGTTATAATCAAATAGATGGTGGTTATATTGATGAAAATAGAAATTTAAATTTAGAAGGTCGTTCAAACGATGGTCTAGACG
>Ga0307946_1001363_pt1 | contig 11560 bp, 16 predicted proteins | sample OrgLakmetagen230_FD_203153 | JGI IMG/M metagenome (GOLD analysis project Ga0307946, IMG submission 203153) | Saline water microbial communities from Organic Lake, Antarctica - #230 | ecosystem: Environmental > Aquatic > Non-marine Saline and Alkaline > Saline | place: Antarctica: Organic Lake...
GAATTTCTGGAGCATGAGGCTCATCAACGACACAACCAACAACTCAGTCAATAGCCCCCCAGCTTCTCTGTGTCGAGCCACTTTTGTCTTCCCCACACTGCACACTGAGTGGCTCACAAACACACACACGCACATACACACACATACATACACACAGGCACACACACATACGTAAACACACAAATACACACCTGAACACACACCTGCACACACACACACACACACACACACGCAAACTCAAGCGCGCTTGTCACTCACTTGCTGGATGTCTATGATGTTTTGCCCCTTGCGCCCCAAGATGGCACCCACTTCCTCGTCAGGCAGGTACAGAGTGAGGGAGGACCGCACCTGTGCATGCGTCCAGATAGAGAACACCACGTGCCATATCTAGGGTTGGCCAAAACCGTATATATACACACCGTACATGACTGTAAAAATGGTAACTTCCCTGCCAAAATACCCCAATATACACACCGCATATATAGGGTTCTGGCAAACCCTAGATGCATTTCAAACATGACCCACGTCCTGACCGAATACAGCAGGACAGGGGGGGGGGCGCATTTGCATGCACAGGCGGTGTTAGACAATCGTGCACGGCACAGAAAAGACGGCAACGATTATTTTTGTCAGGTTTAAAGGGCGACAGGAGACCAACCACATCTACAGAGCAAACAATCTGGTGTCTGGTTGGAAAGAGGTAGTTCACCTCATAATCATGCGGGCAGAGAGACAGGGGCGCATACACATGTCTAATTGGAACAAGGTAAATTCACCTCACAATCATGTGTTGCAGAATGTGACAGCACCGCATACACATTTGCAAATGAAACGCTGCGAATATTAAAGCAAACCAACGTTCCGGTAATCGGAGCTCCCTGCTTTAAAAGGCAGGCCTGACACACACGCACACACACACTCGTACATGCAACACGTATACACACACACACCAAGACATGCGTGCATGCATGCTCACAAGGTACACACACATACGTGTACACAAACCCCATCATAGCTACGATCAATATGCTGCAGTATGTTCTCTTCACACCTGAGCCAGCACGTTCATGGCTGCGGACGAGCGAGGAGGGAGGACCGCTCCTTGGTTAGTGGCCAGCTGCATCGTGGTTTCCATGTAGGTGGCAAACTGCTCGTGCAGGGACAGCTGCAAGCGCGGGAAGAGAAGGGAGTGCATTTGTGTAATTATGTGTGTTGAGTGTGAATTGAAGAGAGAGGAATGGTGCATGGTGGTGCTTTTTGAAAGAAACACACCTGTTCACAGCGTCTGAAGACAAGAGCAGTCGAGGTTAAATATTGACGGAGAAGTAGCCGTGTTGCAGCAGTAGATGGTAAAGAAGAGTGTGTACATGTGTGAGCAAGACAGATACTTGGAGTTGGCCGGTACATATTATGTATGCAAAGTATATGACCATTTGGTGATTTCCCTGCCAAGGATACCATATGTACACCGTATATATGGTTCTGGCCGACTGTGCACGTACTAGTTCAGTGGGCATGACATACGAACAAGCGTGGTATGTTCACGCAAGAGTGGAGTCTACCATGCTCACTCAAACACACTCTCATCCGTGTACGTACACGGCGTTTTTAGCAAGCGGATTTCACAAGGAATGGTGTGTACGTACAACCTCGCTGTCCTTACGTATCTCAGAATCAAAGCCGTACCCGCAGGGCTTGGCGTCCCTGGATGGCAATGTTCACAGCACGCGTCGTGCACAGCAAACATACCGTGATCAAATTCAGTGCCAATATTTAACAATGAGCCTCTGGATGGCAGCGTTGAGCACGGTGCACAGCAAACAAACCGTTTCAGAACCAGTGCCACACCTCTAATGTACCAAGTTCAGCATCAGGGCCACACCTCTAAAACACCGTGTTCAGAACTGGTGCCACAACTTTCTACGTACCGTGTTTAGAATCAGGGCCACCCACACCTCTAAAACACCGTGTTCAGAACTGGTGCCACAACTCTCTACGTGCCGTGTTTAGAATCAGGGCCACACCTCTTAAACACCGTGCTCAGAACCGGTGCCACAACTCTCAACGTACCGAGTTCAGAATCAGGGCCACACCTCTTAAACACCGTGTTCAGAACTGGTGCCACAACTCTCTACGTACCGTGTTTAAAATCAGGGCCACACCTCTTAAACACCGTGCTCAGAACCGGTGCCACAACTCTCAACGTACCGTGTTTAGAATCAGGGCCACGCCACGCAGGACTTTGTCCCTAGCTCCCAGGATGGTGATAGTCCGCTCGGGGTCGCTGGGAGTGAGCTCAGTCAAGGTCTGCACGCGCACAGTCGCCCCAGAGTCGGTGATGATGTCCCGGACGGTCTGGCCTGTGCGTGTACGCGTTTGATACGCGTGTGTGTGTGCGTGCATTTGTTACGTATACATGTGTGTCTGTGTGAGTGTGTGTGTGTGTGCGTGCATTTGTTACGTATACATGTGTGTCTGTGTGAGTGTGTGTGTGTGTGTGTGTGTGCGCGAAAGAGAGAATTGTGAGTACGTGCTTTCATGTCACATGGTTGGAGATGTGGCACCTCAAAGCCTACTGCAGCCCCCCATTGATTATCCTATCGATTAAGATGATGATTAAAATGATGTAACGAGCTAAGTAAAATGCATTGTGACCAATGTTCGGTTCCTCCCCCCCCCTAACATGCAAATCCTTGATGGATATCACACCACTAAGGACGTTAGTAGCGTACCTTTGTGGCCGATAAGGAGGCCACACAATCGCCTGGACAGTGCCAGCTTGACCTGAAAGCATTGGCATTCATGGATGACCTTGTACCGTTTAAGCGTGCATGCGTGCATAAGTGTGTCTGTGTGCATGTGTCTGTGTGCATGCATGTAACGTGTTTGTGTTCTACAGCCAGTAGAAAGTCAGAACGCACTAATGATACCAGCGCAACCTTAACCACACAACACTGTCACTGCATGTAAAGCGTTATTGCTAATTTCCCTCATACACATACACTCACACAGGCACACACCCACAGGCACAGGCACAAACACAGGCGCACACTCACCCACACCCACACCCACAGGCACAAACACAGGCGCACACTCACCCACACCCACACCCACACCCACACCCGCACCCGCACCCACACCCACACACCTCGTCGTCATGCTCGCTGCGCTGCTTGCTGTCGTGCACTGTGGGCTTTGACTTCACCAATAGGGCGTCACGGGACACCTTTTCCAAGATCATGAAGATCGCCGTGAGCACAGAGTGCAAGGAGCCGGACAGCAGCAGCACACGGTCAGAGGTGCCTACGATGCAAACGTGCATACAAGCCGTGTGTGCTTTTAGGATGTGGCTTTAAGCTCAAAAAGCAAGGATCCGGACAGCAGCAGCACGCGGTCAGAAGTGCCTACAGATAGAGATGTATACATACATGTCATATGTTATGGGTGTGTGTGTTTGTGCGTGTGCGTGTGTGTGTGTGCGCGTGTGTGTGTGTAATGTGTAATGTATAACTTTGAGCACTAGAGCCTGGACAGCAGCAGCAGGCCGTCAGAGGTAGCCAACGATGATTGCTAGCATGCTGCTGACCGGACGTCGGCCAAAACCGTGCATGTATGGGGCATGAACAGAGGGTAAAGATATCAGGGGCAAATTAGGACATGCGTCATGTACACAGCTTTGAAAATCCCGTGTGGTGCACTGCTCACTTGCTGGTGCACTGCAGGGGACTTTTTGGAGCTCATTGCCTTTGTCCTATACACTAGTACTTCCTCCTATACACTAGTACTTGTCCTATACACTAGTGCATCCTCCTATACACTAATACTCGTCCTATACACTAGCACTTCCTCCTATACACTGGTACACAGTATCACACATGCGCGCCAAAAAGTGTCTTCCTCACCTGATGGTGCCATGCCTGCGCACGCTAATACCCACGCACATTGAAACCAACACTCACATCTTTACTATTTTTACACAATCCCACCCACACCCACATCCACAGACTTTGCATTGAACAGAGGGCAGTTCATGAAAGAATTTAGTTGCTGTGAAGTACACCCATACCCACACCCACACCCACGCTCACACCCACATGCGCACACCCACACTCACACCCACACCCACACTCACATCCATACCCACACCCACACCCACATGAGCACACCCACACCCAGACCCACGCTCACGCTCACACCCCCACCCCCACCCCCACCCCCACCCCCACGCTCACACCCACACCCACACTCCCTGGAGGAGCCTTGCGCACACCCACACCCACACCCACATGCGCACACCCACACACACAGCCGCACCTCCACCTCACAAATATACGTTGCAGTCAACGCCAATTCCAAGGATTGACTTCAGCTTCTCACCTGGGTAGAACTCGCCGGACCGCGACAGCTGGATGCGCGCTGCAGAGGAGCGCTGGAGCTGCTCCACATTGGAGCCGGCCTTGCCAATGACCTGCAAGGCACACAACTCATGACAATATGAACACATCGTCGCTCTATCAATTGAGTTTGCTGTTTGCTGTCAACTTTTCCGAAATTTAACGGCATTTTAAGCAGGTTCGTGTTAGCACCGGTTTGTTTTGTGACCTGTTGGTGAGTTGTGATGAGGTGACAGACGGACACTTCGGCTCAAGAGGAGGTGAAACATTGCCCATTTGCATCTAGGTACATAGTTGCGTTTTTTGTGAGGTAAATGAAATTTTTATACGCATCTTACTGGCTGTTCCCGATGTGGCTATACACCTACCGCCTTGTAAAAGATGGGTGCAATCACAAGCAAGCTTCTGAGCTGACCTTAACACAGATGTATGCGAGCAAGCTGGCCTATTTGGCCTGCGAGAGAGAAGCTGGGTCTAAATTGGATTTGTATGCTAGGTGCTGTTAGATATGCAAAGCCTGAGCAGCAAGCACCTTTCTCGCATTGGACAGTAGATATAAAAACAATTACTGACCACTGCATTCTGGTACACTCAATTTGTGCGCTATGTGGTGGGTACACATGCACACTCTTACTACAGGCTAAGGCGCAAAGGTAGATAAGTACCTATGCTCACGTAACCACTCTTGCTAGAGCTTTGCACAGGTTATTGCTGATGACTACACAGGCACGACCGCACAACCACGTGCTTATCTGAATAAGCACAGACTTGTTGACACGTACGTGCGCTCTCACACTAAGGATTGAAGGCACTCACACCCTTCTACACATGTGTGCACATTTGAGCACAAGCACATTTAGGTACAGGTTGCAAAATATTTTTGTTACTCTTGTTAAGGCCCTCTACGCGTAGCCAGCCTGCGGACATGCACGCATACGCATACATACATGTTTACTCATACGAGCATCCACACAAGTACCCACATACATATTCAAGTACATGTACACACGAACACACACATACACACACGCACAAGCATGCGCGCGCACACACACACACACACACACACACACACACACATACACACACGACACACACACATACACACACGCACACGCACACGCACACACACACACACACACACACACATACACACATAAACACACACACGCATGCAAGCAAGTACGCACACGCATACGAACGCGCACACATGCACAACACGCACGCGCACAAGAATGCACAGTCATGAGAGCCTTACCGAGCCGGCTATGGTGTTGCTCACAAGCACTTTGGTTACGACCTGCTGAGTTCCGTTACCACCCACGCCTAGGGATGCACCTGCTGTGAATGTTTAAAGTCAGGCAGTCTGTTGCAGTGAATGTTTTCAGTATGTGTGCATGTGGGCGTCTGTGGATGAGCACATACACATATGTACATGGACACACCAGTGGGCATGTATGTAAGTGTGCACGTATGTATTTGTGTTTGTGTGCTTCTCCCTCCTTGTCAGGGAGAGATAGAGAGATGCCCCGCATGCAGGCCTACCAGCGTCAGAGTTTTGGCCGGGCAGAAACTGCTGCATGTCCGGGATTGCATGTTCGGCCTCCATTCTTTCCCTGCTTGCAACGTTGTGTGATGCTTGTGAACGGCCAGCTAGGTTGATACAGATAAATTATACGGCAAAGTACTTTCCGTTTATTATATAGGTTCCCGTTTTTCCTTGTATTTTTCTCTGCGAAATATATTGGGTACTACATGCAATTACATCATGTATCGGTCGTCTGATTTAAGATTGCGTATGTAGGTACCTAAATACAGCGCATCATTCGTCGCTTCCTGTTCGATCCCTGTCGCTCATCGCTTCCTGTGTCGATCCCTGTCGCTTCCTGTGTCGATCCCTCAGTTCTTCGTCGAGGAAACTTTCGGTGCCCACCCGGCAATGCTCATGTTCAAAGTTTTAGATGTAGATTATATTGAAATGATATGATTGTTTACACAAGTTGCATCCCTCGCTCTCTCAACGAGTGCAGGCATCCGCTCTTTTATTCCTTCGTATGGAAACATTAACAATGATGAACAGGAAAATCAAATCAAATGAGTTCCACCCCTGCAACACTCGTCACCTGGGTGGAACAGGCAACAGCGCTTCTAGGCTTCTAGCTACGTGTTTATGTATTGTCCTTCAAGGCTGTCAATGAGCCAATTGAGGTGGGCTCGCAGCTGGCGAGCAGCAGGGAAGCGCATGTCTGCAAGCAAACAGTGGACGAATAAGCCGTAGATGGATCGTTAAACCTCCAGGGAATTAGTAGCTTTCTATGCCCTCGAAAGTGCAATATGAGCGCATTAAGAAGTGTCACTGCATTTTCAAAATAGGTGCAGGTCTGAGAGATGCACAGTACTGCATGAAATACCAAATGCAAAAACTGAAATCATAGAATACAGGGTAGAATCAACCACATTCTCAAGTATAGGCGTGTGAAGGCGCCGGCAATAAAACAAAACGTCCAGAGTTTTAGCAGTTACAACTGACCTGTCATACCCACATCTTTCAACAATTCAGCTGGAAAAAGGGGAAATACTATGCAGTTATTAAAAACCACTTTCATCCCACAACTCAAAAACGGCTCACCTCGGGGTACTCCCACTCTGTCTCGCATGTATGCAGCTGCAGCGACGACGGGCGCCCCCACTAGCTCGGCAGCAGGACCAGAGGGCTGGGTGGGCATGACCTGAAAACGGCACACAAGATGTAGAATTGTGTCTATGTGCATATACAGTCATACGGTACGTGTTTACGATGCATATACAGTAAATGGAAATCCCATGTACGGTTTGGGCCTACCCTATATGTAAGTAATTTCACCTGCAACGCGTGCTCCGACACTTGCTTCTCCTCCACCCCGACAAGCAAGGCGTGCGCCACGTGTCTCAAAGCCATGTCTGCAGCTGCCATATGCTCCTGCGCGCTTACCTGAGGAGAAACATACAAAGCAACAAACATGTGTAAGCTGCTATTGGGTCATCTACCGGAACGCTCATTCAAGGAGACATAGGCACATAGCCAAGAATATGCGTGTCTGCTGCTGCCATGTGCTCAAGCAAAGCGCCCACCTAGAAAGAAATGCATGTATGCAATTATGTGATCCACTTTATTATATTATACTATATATAAGCAGGGTCGGTCAAAACCGTACACACATAACATGTATGAACGTATGTATGGAAATGTTCCTGCTAACAATAACGGGTATACATCGCAGCATTATAAATATCGTTCTGGTCAAACCGAATTGTAAGGCCATGTCTGCGATTAATGTGTGCTTTAATTGTTATAGTACCCACTGCCTGAAGGGGGAGACACAGGGGCTTACCGTGCAGCTTAAATTAAATAAGAAAAGTCAATAAACGACTGCATAAAACCAATACCCACTGCCCAAAGTTCAGACGGTGGGGCAGACACAGGGGCTTAAAATGCAGCTTAAATATCATACGACACGTCAATAAATGGCTGCATAGAAACAATACCCACCGCCGAAGGGTCAGACAGAGGGGCAGATACAGGCTTTGGGCCCGGCCTCCCTGCCCCTCTCAAAGCAAATCGAGCCACAGCTGCGTGGTTTTTCATAAGGGAGGCGGCCGCCTCAAGCGTGTCTACAGGGGGAGAGTCTCCTGTGTGTGCGCGTGTGTGTAAACAGTGTGTTGGTATGCATGCAAGGATGTGTGTTACGTCTGTGTGTGTGTATGCGCGTGCGCTTGTGTGTGCTCCTTAAAGAATGCTGCACATAAATGCTGGGAGCGGTGGCAGCATGACATGTATTTGCCAAGTGATCTGGTGTTCTTAGGTCAAGACCTTCCTCATTCTTTGACCTACAAGGACTAGAAAGCAGTGCTAATCAATTTTTGAAGCGGAAGGCAGGCAGGCAGACATACCACATCAACCACCCTCTGTTGTCGGGTAGAGCGTCGACCACCAATTATGGCTGCCACCTCACAGTGGTTTATGTGGCGAAACCATTTACTGGGCCTTATCATGTTTAACTCACCGCAGCAAGCTGCTTCCTCTGACCTTTGCACTCTCTCACGATAAGCTGTGACAACAACTGTGTTGCGGACAGAGCCTCAGTCATTCATACCCTCCGTTCCATAAAAGCGGTGAGGGGCTTTTAGGTGCCGAAACCCAGGCGCTCCTTCCCTTAATCACGCTGGATGTCTCAACACTACCAGCGCAGCCTTTCCTTTTTGTATGCCTTTTTTATGCCTTTGAACACAAATGAGTTTTGCTAAACCTTACCAGGCGAAAAGGGCTCTGGCAAGGAGGTGGCTGACAAGGGAGCCAGCGGCAATTTCCAGCTCTCTCCGTCTAAGCCATCAATCTGAGCAGCTACAGGCAGGCCCTCATCAATAAAGTAGCAGCCTGTGATCAGGTCGAGAAAAGAGAGGAGGCGGCAGCTTGCAAGTGCGATAAATTGATCAATTTGTGAACCTGGGCAGCTATAGGCAGGCCTTCATTGCTCTAGTTGCGGCCTGTGGTGTGCATAGTTGCATAGAAGGTGAGAAGGCCAAGTGCAAAGTGGTCAAGTGATCAAGTAAGGGATGGATCAATTGCCAATTCATCCTGGGCGATCACGAGGAGGTCAATGAGTAAGGGGTAGGGGGGGGTCATGAAGCAAACATGCCGCAGCACACATCACAAAGCAGCCTGCACATATGCAATTAAGCTCAGCCTGGGCAGGTGCAGGCAGGAGGCTGATAATACAGCAGCCTGCAGTGCGTGGTGCAGCGAAAAATGTAGGGTCATACACGATGTGCTGATCAATTCTGGCCAGCTCTGCATATTGATTTAGTAGCCTGCTAGGGCGATTGAAATCCCAAGCCACCATTGCCAAGGTATTTTTGTTGGCTTATTACAGACAACTAACAAATACACCGCCTTTTAACACACTTGCGTACCAAAGAGCAGAGTGTAGCCATGTTTCACCTGGATTAAGCCCCTCATCTTCATCAGGTTATATTATACATTTACATATTGTTCAATTGCTGTCCACCAGACACACACTCTTTTATATAATAATTCACTCAGTACGCACACGCAGCAAAATACACAAACAACACACACAAGTACGCGGGCACACATACATAGGCATGCACACACGCACACACACTCACATGTTCACAGATTCATGCACGCGTACGTAGATGCAAACACACACACATCCACACACATTCTCTCTCTCTCTCTCTCTCTCTCTCTGTCTCTCTCTCTCTCTCTCTCTCTCTCTCTCTCTCTCTCTCTCTCTCTCTCTCTCTCTCTCTCTCACACACACACACACACACCTCCCATCTGTGGCGGCAAGTCATGGCAGTGCTGGTAGTAGTCTGAGTGCGTGCCCAAGTAGGTTGGACGCTTCTCCAGGGCTGCAAACCAGGCCTCAATGCCTGGCCACCTCCCCGTGCCCCGCACAAAGAATCCCTTGTAGTAGGCCTGTTTTGTGTGTGTTGCGTGTGTGTGTGTGTGTGTGTATGTGCGTGCGTATGTGTGTGCGTGTGCGTGTGTGTGTGTGTGTGTGTGTGTGTGTGTGTGTGTGTGTGTGTGTGTGTGGACAAGTGTGAGCGGATGCACAGGTCCTGATGGGTGAGAGAGCAATGGCAATTCTTCTGCAAGCTCTTTATTGCAAGCAGAATAGTTGCCAAGACGCCTCTGGAAAAAATGCAAGGCAAAGGGACATGCTGAGGAAGCTGCAGCGTTGTTGTTATCAAATACTTGTAGACCCCAGCCTTCAATATCTGTGCGCGATTGAAAGGAAGGAGAGACTCACCAAAGAAGCCACCATGCACTTTAAGACTCACCAAAGAAGCCACCATGCTCTAAGACTCACCAAAGAAGCCACCATTGATAGCAAAGAGAGACTCACCAAAGAAGCCACCATGCGCTCTAGCATGGGGAGCATGTTGATGTCAGGCAAGCTGATGTTCTCTCCGAAGAAAAAGGGGCCCTGCATGTACATGCTTAATTCGTCCGCTTTGTTGGCCATGACTATTGAGCTGATGCTGAGCTAACCGTAACACTGAGAAATAATAGCATGTGAAGTTTTTGGGCGGATGGCTGATGGCATGCCAGCCATGATGCTCTGCTGATGCTGAGTTACGCTAGCCGTGATGTGCCTGCTGAGCTACATTAGCTGAAGCACATGTTGATCTCAGGTTCTCATTGCGTGTCTACCCACTAACAATGGGTTCAGACCTTTGGCCTTATTAGCCTTGCACGCACGTGCTGCACATCACAAGTGCGAGCAAACGGAACACAGAGGTTCCTCTTTCAAAGTGTATGCAGACTAACCATTAAGCAATTGGCTGAGCGACACTAAAAGACAAAAGCGGCAATTTTGTGTTGCTTGTCGAACGAGGCTCATTGAGCAACACCAAGTGCAAACATCCTCAAACATACTTGTTGCTGAAATACAGAGCACTTGCAACACACATTACGCACTTGCCAATTATTTGCAGTCCAAAAGCTCACTAAGCACACAGAACACACAGATCCATACCCGCTAGCTCCAGCAGTGTTTGCAGCATCTGATTCCTGTTCTCGTCATACCAACACTAAAACAGCTGGCACCAGGAATAGTTTGCAGTCAACCTTGTGTACAGATTTATACACGCACGCACGCACATACATACAGGGGTGCGTGTTTGTGTAATCACCCTTCGTAAGTGTAAACTCCTGTCGCCCTCATCCCTTGTCCACTCACGTCACGTCTCGCACTCTCACACTGCCTTGCCCCAATCAGCGCTCTAACACTCCCTGACGCAAATATTATAACTGCAGCCTCAAGCCCAACAATGCACACACACGCACCCCTGCCGCCCTCATCTCTTGGTCGATAACGTCTAGACACACACACAAACACGCACGCACACATGATCTCTTGGTCGATTACGTCTAGACACACACACAAACACGCACGCACCCCTGCCACACTGATCTCTTGGTCGATAACGTCTAGACACACACACACACACACACACACACACGCAAACACAAATTCTTGGTCGATAACGTCTAGTCACACACACACGATCTCTTGGTCGATAACGTCTAGACATACATACACACACGCACGCACCCCTGCCGCCCTCATCTCTTGGTCAATAACGTCTAGACGCAC
>Ga0307946_1001375_pt1 | contig 11493 bp, 9 predicted proteins | sample OrgLakmetagen230_FD_203153 | JGI IMG/M metagenome (GOLD analysis project Ga0307946, IMG submission 203153) | Saline water microbial communities from Organic Lake, Antarctica - #230 | ecosystem: Environmental > Aquatic > Non-marine Saline and Alkaline > Saline | place: Antarctica: Organic Lake...
AGTGTGAGTGTGTAATTGTATGAGTGTGTGTGTGTGAGTGTGAGTGTGTGTGTGATTGTATGAGGTGTGTGCGCGAGTACAGCAGCCGTGCCGTGTGCGTACATTCCTTTGCTGCCCTCCTCGACACACACACACACACACACACACACAAACACACACTGCTGCAATGGTAGTCGACGCAGGAGTGTGTGTGTGCTTGCATGCGAGTTTGTGTGTGCGTGTGTGCATGTGATTTTGTGTGTATTCATGTGTGTGTGTGTCTGTGTGTGTGTGTGTATTCGAGTGTGTGTGTGTAGTCAAGCGTGTGTGAGTGAGTGAGTGAGTGAGTGAGTGAGTGTGTGTGTGTGAAGCAAGTCATGCATGCATATGGCATGTGTGCACAAGTGTGTACGTGCAAGTGGTGCATGCATGGCGCGTGTTAAGCATGTGCCCTGTTTAGGTGCACTTGCAAGCATGTCAAGATGATTGTGCGTTACTGGTTTGGTTGCAGTGTGTGCGTGTGTGTGTGCGTACTGGTGTGTGTGCATGTTTCCCATTGTTTGTCAACATCAGGCCCACAAAAGCAAATATCGGGCGCCCTTGCCCCCAACACACACACTCGCACACACATGCACAGACAAAGAATGCACACAGCGCACCACAAACAATAACACACATGCACACACACACGCATGGACGAACAAATAATGCACGGTACATCAAACACACCTGCAACAGCACTCGTGCTCTCTGCTGGCGTGGGCGCTGTTGCTTCTGTGGGAGGTCCGTCAGCTGTATGTGTATGTGCGTGTGTATGTACGTGTGTGTGTATGTGCGTGTGTGTGTGCTGGTGTGTGTGTATGTGCGTGTGTATGTGTTATCTTATGTGTGTGCGTGCGTATGCGTCTATGTGTATTCATGTGTGTGTGCGTGTGCATGTGTGTTCGTATGTATGTGTGTATATGTGTTTATGTAAGTGAGCAATCAGTTTGCTCAGTGAGTGATGACCGCCAGGTGTGAGTAAACCACCTGCAATGGTAAGGCACAGGCATGAGCAAGGTTGGAAGGCACACCAAAATACATACAACACAACCATCACAAAGAACAAAAATCTAATTTCACCTGCAGCTGCTGCTGTTGGAGAAGGACGCAAAGCAGCGGCCGCAGGTGCGGGTGCAGGGGGGGCATTAGCTGTGTTGCCTCTGCCTTTCGCCCACGACCCCCCCACTGCTACACCACCTCCACCAGCCTGTGGTTGAGGCTGTGGTTGTTGCTGTTGTAGAGGCTGGGGGGCGCTCTTGCGCTGTTGCTGCTGCTGCTGCTGCTGTTCCTGCTGCTTCTTGAGCTTCAGCCTCTCTGCCATAGACAGAGGAGGGGAGGGGCCTGCTGCTGCAGCTGCAGCAGCAGCAGGAGCAGTAGCTGCTGCTGTGCTGGTGCTGCTGCCTTCGCTGCCCCCACTGGTGCTGGTACGTCTGACTGTCGAGGTGTGGAGGGGAAGGCCAGTGGGTGCTGCCGTTCCTTCCAAGCCTGTCAGTGTGCACATGTTTGTGTGTGTATGTGTGTGTGCGTGCGTGTGCGCATGTGTTTGTACATGCCGGTGTGCATGTGAGTGCGTGCGCGCATGCGTGCGTGCATGTGTGTGCGTGTGTATGTGTGTGTGCGTGTATGTATGTGTGTGTGCGTGTGTGTGCATGCATGCATGTGTGTGTGTGCATGCATGCACGCCTGCGGGCATATTTGTGTGTGTGAGTGCAATGCACTTTGTTAGCGTGCAATGCTGTGTGCGCTGCCAGGGTGGGCCAGAGCCATATATATATATACGTTGCATAAGTAAACGGCATTTTTGGCAGGGAAATTGCCAAATGTACGGTGTTGTATGGTGCATGTAGACAGTACTGGCCAACTCTGTGCGCTGCAAATGCTTGAGCATCGACCCAAACACACAATGCACTTTAGTGGTGGTTTCTGGGAGGAGGAGGCATTGCAAAGGACGCCTCAGGGCCAACGCTGTTTTTGTTAGAAGCATGCAATGCTGCGCTACACATCAAAGCATCGATTCATTTGTTCTTACTGCCCACCTTAGTGGTGGTTTCTGGGAGGAGGAGGCATTGCAAAGGACGCCCCAGGGCCAACGCTGTTTTTGATAGGAGCATACAATGCAGCGCTACACATCAAAGCATCAAGTTATTTGTTCTTGCTGCCCACTTTAGTGGTGGTTTCTGGGAGGAGGAGGCGTTGCAAAGGTCACCTCAAAGGCAACGCTGTTTTTGATAGAAGCATGCAATGCTGCGCTACACATCAAAGCATTGATTCATTTGTTCTTACTGCCCACCTTAGTGGTGGTTTCTGGGAGGAGGAGGCGTTGCAAAGGACGCCTCAGGGCCGACGCTGCTTTTGTTAGAAGCATACAATGTTGAGCTACTTATTCAAGCATCAGCCCACATGTATTTGCAACCCACCTTGCTGGTTGCTGGAGGAGGGAGGCATTGCAAAGGACGTCTCAGGGCTGAGACCACTGCGCTCTCCTATCAAGGGGGAGTTAACAGAGGAACCTGTGGTGTGTGTGTGTGCGCGTGTGCGTGTATGCGTGTAGTGCATGTGTGTGTGTTTGCACGATTGTGTTAATGTTTAGTGCAACTGAGATCGTATACATTGCTAGGCATCGTCTGCAAGAAGTGGCTGTCTGAAACCGCAGCTGATGACACATACAGACGCACACAGACACACACAGCCAATCACACAGTACACATCACAGTTTATTTACTCTACATACACACACTAACAGAGACCCTACATACAGCCACGCGCACACCACACATACAGCCATACACACATGCACACAGTACATCAAAAAGCAATAGCACATGCACACAGTACACAGTACACCAAAAAGCAATAGCACATGCACACATGCACACAGTACATCAAAACACACATGCACACAGTACATCAAAAAGCAATAGCAATTGCATACAATACTTTCAGTACTTTAGCGGGGAGAGCCCTTCATCGCAGCTAAGCATCAGATTTGGGGGTTTAGGATATAAGTAGGGTTGGCCCAAGTCGTATATGGGATTTCCGCCTACGTATATGTACGCCGTATAAACCGTATATATACGTATATTCCGTATAAACCGTATAAATTCCGTATTTTTGAAATTTGGGGTTTAGGATATAGCCTATATCATATAGGGTTTGGAACCGATTATGGTTCAAATGCTTTCTTATCGCCTGATCAATTCATGGGGATCTGGCAGGTCATCCCACTGACAGTGTGTGCGTGTGTGTTTGTGCGTGTGTGTTTGTGCGTGTGTGTGTGTTTGTGCATCAGTGTTTACGACGGCCGATGTGTGGTGAATACCGTGTTCTGCACTCTTTCTCTCTCTCTCTCTCTCTCATTCTCTCTCTCTCTTTCTCTATCTCTCTCTCCATCGTCACCTGCGTTGGAGCCTTGGGGTGTCTGGTAGTTTGAGCCACCACAAGTGGAGCCAGGCAAAGAGGGCTGGGGCACCTGTGTGTGTATGCATGTGTGTGCGCGTGTGTGTGTATGTGTATGTGTGTCTAGATATGTATGTGTGGACATTTGATATGTGCTGCGTGTGCCTGCATTTTAAGAGTGCAACAACTCAAGCAATATGCCCACTGCACCAAACACTTTGGTTAGGGTCTAAAGTGCGTCAGGCAACACACACACACACAAACACACACACACACGCACGCGCACATGCGCACACACACGCGCGCACACACACACACCTAAATAAACACATACAACAAATACCTGTACTGCAAGGAGGTTGGCCTTGGCATCTGGAGCAGCAGCGTTGCTGTTGGCTGCTGTTGTGCTTGCTGCTACGGCTGGGCGCTTTGAAGCGGCCTGCATGTTAAGCATGCTTGCAAGGTTGTGAGTGTATGTGCAATGCGCAAGCATACGTACATGAGCGTGCGTGCGTGCCTGTGTGTGTGCGTGTACGTGTGCGCCTGTGTGAGTATGTGCACATGTGCACGGTTGGGTTTGCACATCTCGGCGTGCAGCCAGCAAAATGAAAAATAGAAAAAATTACGATTAGTGTTGGCCAGAACCACATACCACATACCGTAGGATCAAGATCACTTTGACTTAGTCCCCAGACCCCCTTACGAACTAAAAACAAAAATTTAATCAATATTTTAAACTTGGCGTCACGAAGTGATCGTGAACCTACGGTATATAGGTTTTTGTACGGTATTTTTGGCAGGGAAATCACTATAAATACGGTCATGCACAGTGGTCTGGCCAACCTTAGGAGCGAGACTACCATCAAAAAGCACGTAAACTCACTCAACACATAAAAAAAAAGTAAAATGCAGGACATCAAACCAAAAAGGTGCCACACACAAACACCCATACCTAAAAAAGCGTGGAATACCTGTGCTGAGGCTGCTGCAGACGCGCGTGCGGCATAGCTGGTCGTAGGGGGGGGCAATTGCGCTTGAGACGACACCCATAACGTCACCCACACCCACACCCACACCCTCACCCACATCAGCACATACAAGGGACACACCTGCGCCGAGGCTGCTGCTGCCGCTCGCGCGGCATAGCTGGTCGTAGAGGGGGCTGTTGTGCCTGCAACAATACCCACATTCACACCCACATCAGCACATACAAGGGACACACCTGCGCCGAGGCTGCCGCCGCCACTCGCGCGGCATAGCTGGTCGTAGAGGGGGCTGTTGTGCCTGAGACAATACCTACAATCACACCCACATCGGCACATACAAGAAACACACCTGCGCCGAGGCTGCTGCCGCCGCTCGTGCGGCATAGCTGGTCGTAGAGGGTGGCTGTTGTGCTTGTAGTTCAGGGGCGTTGGGTGGTCTGAGTTGCGTGGTGGATGCAGCCCCAGCCCCAGGGGCAGCAGTAGCAGCAGCAAGGGGGCTGTTGCTTAAGGAAGTAGCACCTGCAATGGACGCTGCCTGTCCTCCTTCTCCTCCTGCTGCTCCTGCGCCATCACCATGAGTGTGAGTGTGAATGTGTGTGTGTGTGTGTGCAAGTGTGTCCTTGCATGGGATGGTGTCATGTGCTCCTGCACTTGAGCACGCCATGCAGCATTTCTGTGTGTCTGTGTGCGTGTGTGCGTGAGTGTGTGTGCGTGCGCGCACGGTATGAGTGTGTGTGTGTGTGTGTGCGCATTGTGTGTGTATGCCTGTGCGTGCGTGCACCAACAAGGTGTTGAGGTCCACGTGTGTTGTTTCTCTTCAGACACAAAACTGGTACTCAAATGCACTTGTGTTTCAAAGATGGTGGAGCAGTGACAGCTGGATTTGTGTGTGTCTTAAAAAAGGATGCGTGGGCGGAGCAGAGAAGGCTGAATGTGTGTGTGTGTGTGTGTGTGTGTGTGTGTGTGTGTGCGCGTGTGTGTGTGTGTGTGTGTCGCAGAGTTCAAGAACGTGCTTATATGTACGTTCTGTTATGTGACAAACGCGAGAGGACTGTGCCTCACCTGACATGGCAGCTTGCCCTGCTGCCCTGTGCTGCTGCTGCTGCTGCTGCTGCTGATGCCGTACAGCTTTGCTACTGCCGCTGCTGGAACCTAGGCACGTGTGTGCATGTGTGAGTGTGTGTATGTGCTTGTGTGCGTGCGTGTGTGCATGCGATGAGTGCGCGTGCGCGTGTGTGTATGAGTGCATTTGTGTGTGCGCATACACGCACACATACGCGCGAGACACAGCTTAAGCTCTTTAAATAAGTGTACTGCCTCCAACCAGATCCGTCAGCAAATGCTCAATCCGTCAGCAAATGCTTAATAAGTGTACTTCTTCCAACCAGATCCGTAAGCTCTTGAATAAGTGTACTTCCTCCAACCAGATCCGTCAGCAAATGCTCAATAAGTGTACTTCCTACAACCAGATCCGTCAGCAAATGCTCAACACAATAGACAACAGAGCCCATGCTGCGCGTACACTTGCACATGTGCACATACGTACACACACTCACCCACAGCCAGCCACTCTGCACCCCCACGCATATGCTGCTGTGGCCTGCCCCCACCCCCACCTCCACCTCCACCCCCTCCTTTATCCTGCCCTGCATGTTCGCGGCTGCGCTCCCGCTGCCTAGAGCCTCCTCCTTGTTGCTGCTGCTGCTGCTGCTGCTGCTGCTGCTGCTGCTGCCAACCATCCCTCCCGTGCAAGCTTCCCTGCTGACTGCCCCCTTCTTCTCTATTGCGTGAGCTGCCCCGCTGGGATCTGCTGCCTTCCCCTCTACCCCTACCTCCACCACCACCACCACCACCAGCTTCTCTGTTGGCCACGTCGTCGGCTACACCACCACCACCTCCGCCGCCACCGCGCTCCTTGCCGCTCTTGTCTAGCCCTTCATGCCCCCGGGGCCCTCTACTTCTTCTCCTCCCTTCTCTCCTGCCGCCTGCCGCCTGCTGCGCCTGCTGCGCCTGCTGCTCTGTCTGCTGCTGTGCGTGCTGCGCTTGATGCACAGGGCCTGTAGCGATGTGGTGCCACAGTAAAAAACGAGCGGTGAATGATGGTACGAAAACTGGCACCCAGTGTCCCTGTTCTTTTCCCCCCTCCCAGAGTCTAAGACACACACACACACACACAAACACACACACACACACACGCAAGCAGGAGCCTTCATAAGCTACTTGGGTACAAGCAATGCGCACCTTTTTTCTGCACACATACGCACACACACGCACGCACACACCACACATGCACATACACACACACATACAGGCAGGCATGCACGGACATACACACGCCCACAGAGGTTTACACCAAAACACACATACACACCTGCAGGGGCTCCTGCCCCGGCCCTTCCACCCCCTCGTGTGTGCTTGGATGATTTTGACTGTACCTCCACCCAAACTTCCTCTGCCTGCTGCTGCTGCTGCTGCTGCTGCGGTTGCGATTGCGGTTGTGGGGGGCCTTGCACTTCAGACTGCTGTGGTTGCTGTGGCTGCTGCTGCTGCTGCTGCTGCTGCAACGGCGGCTGCTGCTGTGTCTGTGCAGCCGGCGTTGGCCTGGCCTCTTTTCCGGCTCCTGCCACACCTGCAGGAGCTGCAGTTGTGACTCTGGCTGAGGCTGTTGAGGGAGGGTGGAGGGCAGCAGGCGCGGGCGCGGGCGTGTGTGGTGCAGCACTGCCCGTGTGTGGTGCAGCACCGCTCGCGTGCGCGCCACGTTTAGGGCCAGCCCCTCCTCCTCCTCCTCCTCCTCCTCCTCCTCCTCCTGCTATTCCCTCCTGGGCTGCTGCGGCATTAGCACTGCTGCTGGCACCACCACTTGGTACAGGCCCTGTTTTAGCTTTGTGAGGCGCTCCATTGCCACCACTGCTGCTGCTGCTGCTGCTGCTGCCGGGGTGGGGTAGCTTGGCGTCTTGGGAGCCCTTCTGATGCGGTCTGCTGCTTGCCTGCTGCTGCTGCGGTTGTAGCTGCTGCTTTTCCTGCTGCTGCTGCTGCTTTTGCTGCTGGATTTGACTGCGTGTGCGTGGGTCGGGAGAAGGAGCACGGTGGGTTTTGGGTGGAGAGGTTTTTTTAGAGTAGTTTTTGGGTAAAGGAGCACAATGGGTTTTAGGTGTCTCTCTACAAAGCACGTGACTATCACAACAGAGGTTAAATGGTTTAAATGGTTTAAATGGTTTCTCTCTCTCTGAAAGTCATGTGGCTATCACAGCATTGAGGTTTTTAAGTGGAGAACCTCTCTGTGTTTGATCTTGCTCTCACAGCAAAGGGACTTGAGGGCTGCTCTGAGGGCTATGCGGGCACTTTATGTTCATTCGCGAGGTAAGATGTGAGAAGCTTCTACACCACTGAAGGTGCCGGCAGCAGGCGCTTTATTCTCATTCGCGAGGTAAGATGTGAGAAGCTTCTACACCACCAAAGGTGCCGGCCAGCAGGCGCTTAAAATTTTCATTTGCGAGGTAAGATGTGATAAGCGTTGGCACCACCAAAGGTGCCGGCCAGCATGCATGGCATCCATAACACAGACAGAGACAGACAGACGTGACGGATAGCAACAGACAGACAGACGTGACGGATAGCAACAGACAGACAGACGTGACGGATAGCAACAGACAGACAGACGTGACGGATAGCACAACGAAAAACGTTGGCTGCCAGACACGACCTCTGTTCAGGAGGAGGGCGCAAAACGTTGCAAGACCTATAGCGCTGGCACATGCACACTAGCAGGTACATGCGACCTTTGGTGATTTAATGGGGGCAGCAAGCCTTGGTCGTTCACGCTTGCGAGGGTACACGTGAACACGTGTGCAGTGTAAGGCTGCACATAAATGAGAATGCCTGAATAGGCCACTTCCCCCCCTCACACACACATAAACACACAAGAGTACACACTCTCTCCTGCGCGCGCACGCGAACGCATGCACACCTGCTCGACTGTGACGCAGGGTGGTTGCTAGGCTGCTGCTTTGGGTTGCTCCATGATGCGTGAGTCTGGCCTCTAGCCTGCTCCAGCTGCTGGTCTAGCTGTTGCTGCTGCTGCCCTGCGGCCTCCTCCCAGCCCTGACCTGCGATGCAAGCAGGCAGTACAGATTTAGGACGAATAATATGTGCAGCGATGTGAGCAAACACACGCAGATGGGGCACGGGGTCGTGTCTTATGAATGGTGCGGCGACCTCCTCTCAACCTTGACCGGTGGTTACAAGCAGCGAGCACGTTCACAGAGTGGTGCGGATTTATGATTTGGGTTTGGTGCAAATTTATGATTAGGGTTTGCCAGAACCCTATATATACGGTGATCACCACTCACATACATACACACACATACACATACGCATACACATACATGCACATACACATACATGCACATACACATACACACACAAACACACTCACCGCTGCCATTGCCGCTGCGCTCTAGGCCAGTGGTAGAGGCAGGAGCTACGAGGGCTGCGCTGGTTGACACCGACGACCGAACCCCCGCACTCTTTTCTGGGCTGAGAGGCACGTGCGCGTACACACCGGCAGGAGGCAAGGGGAACGGCTCCTGCTGCTCCTGCTGCTGCTGCTGCTGCTGCTGCTGTGCACGCTGCTCCTGCGTACGCTGCTGCTGCTGCTGCTGCTGCTGCTGCTCCTGTGCACTTTGCTCCTGGGCGCGCTGCTTCTGCTGCTGCTGCTGCTGCTGCTCCTGTGCACTTTGCTCCTGGGCACGCTGCTGCTGCTGCTGCTGCTGCTGCTGCTGCTGCTGCTGCTGCTGCTGCTGCTGCTCCTGTGCTCGCTGCTCTTGCGTACGCTGCTGCCGCTGCTGCAGCCTTTCTGCCGCCGCCACTTTAGCGGCAGCGGCTTCAGCTTGGGCATGTTGCTCTTGCTCTCGCTGTTTGCGTTTGAGCTTCTCAGCCCAGGTCAGCGGAACGTTTGCAGGCTGCTGCTGCTGCTGCTGCTGTTGTTGTGGCTGTGCTTCAGAGGGTGCGCGTTGCTGCTGCTGTTGTGGCTGCTGTTGTTGCTGCTGCTGCTGCTGCTGTTGTCGCTGCTGCTGCTGCTGTTGTTGCTGCTGCTGCTGCTGTTGTTGCTGCTGCTGCTGCTGTTGTTGCTGCTGCTGCTGCTGCTGTTGTGGCTGCTGTTGTTGCTGCTGCTGCTGCTGCTGCTGGGCATTAGATACAGGGCATTGCCCCTGTTGCTGCTGCTGTGCTTCAGAAGGTGGGCTTTGTTGCTGCTGCGGCTGCTGCTGCTGTACCACAGATGGCTCCACGCCCCTTACATCACCTACTGAAGCACCACTCAACCCTGCTGCAGTACTGCTGTGTGTTCCTGTGCCCCTCTCTGTCTCTTCGCTGGCAGCGGCAGCACCGGCAGGAGACTCTGTGTGCAAGTCAAGCGGACAGAGTGATCTTGATGTCGATGCTAGGAATTGTGCCGAAAGGTGCGAATTGTTTTGCCCTGCCGCAGCACCGCCTGGTGCAACTGTGCCCCTGTCTGTCTCCTTGCTGGCAGCAGCAGCACCTGCAGGGGGCTCTGTGTGCAAGTCAAGCGGACAGAGTGATCTTGAGGTCGATGCTAGGAATTGTGCCGAAAGGTGCAAATTGTTTCGCCCTGCAGCAGCACTGCCTGGTGCAACTGTGCCCCTGTCTGTCTCCTTGCTGGCAGCAGCAGCACCTGCAGGGGACTCTGTGCGCAAGCCATACGCACGATCCAGTCTCAAGGTTGATGCTAAGAAATGGGCGGGAGCGTGCGATAGACATGTATGTCTTACGTGTCAGTAATGAAAGCAGCATTTCTTTGTAGGGTTGGCCAGAACCATACATACATACGTATGTACGGTGAATAAATGGTATTTTATGCAGGGAAATTATCATACATACCGTCATATACGGTGTGCATATACAGTTCTGGCCAACCCTGGTTATTTCTACAGCTTGCTGTGGTGGGGGGTGTTGGACGTAAGTGTCGACTAGGAGATGACAGAGATTCAGTGACAATACTCCTCAATCCATGCATCTGTTTTCAAGGAACCCCCCACGCACACACACGCACACACACGCACACACACACACACACACAAACACACACACCAACATACACACCAGCAGTAGCAAGGGCTGGTGTGCTGCTTAGCTGATTGCTGCTGCTCTCTGGCTCCTTTACAACTGCAGATGTAATGGATGGTGGAGGCTGGGGCATGTCAGATGCACCTGTGTGTGAGTGTGTGTATATGTGTGTGTGTATGTGCGTGTGTATGCATGTGTGTGTGTGAGTGTGTGAGTGCATATGTGTGTGTGTATGTGCGTGTGTATGCATGTGTGTGTGAGTGTGTGAGTGCATGTGTGTGTGTATGTGTGTGTGGGTGTGTGAGTGCATGTGTGTGTGTGTGTGCGTGCGCAAGTGTGCATGTAAATTTGCGTGTTATATAGCTTGTAGATCCGTAAGGCATATAAGCTTATGCAGTAGAGTGTGAGTGTGTTTGGACTCGTACATGCATTGTAAGTGCATGCATGAAAGAGCTTGTGAGCAAGTCTGCCTGTGAAAGCAGGCATTGCAAAACGGGTGCAGATCACAAAGTGCATAACAATCCAGACACACAACAGAATTTTAACCCGACACCCACATTCCCCACATCAATATGATAATGTTGTGGTGTGACTGATGAGATCTGTACACTGATATGACAATGGTGTAGTGTGCCTGATGACATCTGTGTACTATATACCATTATGCAGCATCGCGTACGTATGATAATGGTGTGGTGTGGCTGACGATATCTGCATACCAGTATGTGACAACGCGTATTTAAGACAATGGTGTGGTGTGACTGACGAGATCTGCATACCAATATGCAACATACAGGATTGGCCAGAACCATGTGTATATGCGATGTGTCTACGGTACTCTTGGCAGGGAAATTACCAAACACCGGTATACGGTCATATACAGTGTATATATGTACAATTTTATGCGACCCTAGCAACACAGCATACGCTGTTCTAGCGCAAACACAAGCACACATGCACCGTACTCTTGCACCTTCATGCGCACGTGCAGCATTACATCCATGCG
>Ga0307946_1001376_pt1 | contig 11473 bp, 20 predicted proteins | sample OrgLakmetagen230_FD_203153 | JGI IMG/M metagenome (GOLD analysis project Ga0307946, IMG submission 203153) | Saline water microbial communities from Organic Lake, Antarctica - #230 | ecosystem: Environmental > Aquatic > Non-marine Saline and Alkaline > Saline | place: Antarctica: Organic Lake...
AATTTAATTACGTGAGTGGTGATTTTTACTGTCATGATAATAATTTAGAATCATTAGAAGGTAGTCCACAAACAGTAGGTGGTGGCTTTTTATGTGCTTATAATAAATTAAAGACATTAGAAGATAGCCCACAAACAGTAGGGGCTTTTAATTGTTCAGATAATGAATTAAAGTCATTAGAAGGTTGTCCATCAGTAGTGAATGGTAATTTTCTATGTGATGATAATGAACTAGAAACATTAAAAGGTAGTCCACAAACAGTAGAGGGGAATTTTGAATGTTCTTTTAATGGATTAAAGTCATTGGAGGATTGTCCACAAACAGTAGATGGTAATTTTTATTGTTCTCATAATGAATTAGAATCATTAGAAGGGTGTCCACAAACAGTAGGTGGTGGCTTTTCTTGTTCTTATAATAAATTAAAGACATTAGAAGGCAGTCCACAAACAGTGGGTGAGGATTTTCATTGTTCTGGTAATGAATTAAAAACATTAGAAGGTTGTCCACAAACAGTAGATGGTGTGTTTGATTGTTATAGTAATGAATTAAAATCATTAGAAGGTAGCCCACGAACAATAAATGGTCGTTTTAGTTGTTCTAATAATGAATTAAAAACATTAAAGGGTAGTCCACAAACAGTAAATGGTGATTTTAATTGCTTTAATAATAAACTAGAATCATTAAAAGGTAGTCCACAAACAGTAAATGGGAATTTTCTTTGTTATACTAATAAATTAAAAGACTTAGAATACTTCCCAGAAGTAAGTGGAATTATACATATAAAGGAAAATACAGTATATCTCTTAGTATATACCTTTATCAAAAATGCTGATAGCTTTATGATAGAAGATTTTAACGACTATGAAGTAGTCAGAAACAGAGATACTGTTATGTTAGACAGGCTTCAAACTTTTATTAAAGATAACGGTTTAGAAATGCCTGATTTGGATAAAATTAAAGAACACTATAAAATAATAGAATAGAAATGAAACATATAAAACCTTATAAGATATTCGAGAGTAATAGTCCTAACTTCCCAACTACAAGAGAAGAAGTTATAGAAGTGTGTGAAAAGTATAGAATAACAGATTATACTATTAATGATGATTTAAGTATTGATGTTTACGGTGATGTTAATTTACATAAAATGGGCTTAGGAAAATACATACAACTTAGATTTAATTATGTGAGTGGTCATTTTGCTTGTTCTAATAATAAATTAGTATCATTAGAAGGTTGTCCACAAACAGTAGGTGGGCATTTTAATTGTTCTTATAATAAATTAAAGTCATTAGAAGGTTGTCCACAAACAGTTAATGGTAATTTTCATTGTTTCAATAATTTTTTAGTATCATTACAAGGTGGTCTACAAACAGTAGGTGGACACTTTAATTGTCACAACAATGAATTAGTATCATTAGAAGGTAGTCCACAAACAGTAGGTGGTCACATTAATTGTCACGACAATGAATTAGTATCATTAGAAGGTAGTCCACAAACAATAGATGGTTATTTTGCTTGTTTTAATAATGAATTATTATCATTAGAAGGTAGTCCACAAACAGTTAATGGGTTTTTTGAATGTTCTAATAATGAATTAGAATCATTAGAAGGTAGTCCACAAACAGTAGGTGGTGGTTTCCATTGTGCTTATAATAATTTAAGAACATTAAAAGGTAGTCCACAAACAATAGATGGTAGCTTTTTTTGTCGTGATAATAAATTAACCGATTTAGAACATTTCCCAGAAGTAGGCCATCGGATAGCTATAACCGATAATCCAGTAGATTCATTAGTATATACTTTTATTGAAAATGGTGATAGCTTTATGGTAGAAGATTTTAATGATTATGAAATAGTTAGAAATGGTGATACCGTTATGCTAGACAGACTTAAAGAATTCATCAAGGGACATGACTTAAAAATGCCAGATTTAGAAGAAATAAAAAAACACTATAAAATAATAGAATAAAAAATGAAACATATAAAACCTTATAAGATATTCGAGAGTAATAGTCCTAACTTCTCAACTACAAGAGAGGGTGTTATAGAACTATGTAGAGAATATAAAATAAAAAACTATACTATTAATGACGATTTAAGTATTGATGTTGAAGGTGGTGTTAGCTTGGATTTTTGTAAGTTAGAATATTTACCACTTAAATTTAATTATGTCAGTGGTTATTTTAATTGTAGCTATAACAAATTATTATCATTAGAAGGCAGTCCACAAACCGTAGGTAGTGGGTTTTATTGCTTTGATAATAAATTGGTATCATTGAAAGGTTGTCCACAAACAGTAGGTAGTGGTTTTTATTGCTTTAATAATAAATTGGTATCATTAGAAGGTTGTCCACAGACAGTAGGTAATTTTAAATGTAATGATAATGAATTAGAATCATTAGAAGGTAGTCCACAAACAGTAGGTGGTGATTTTGATTGTTTTGGAAATAAATTAAAATCATTAGAAGGTTGTCCATCGGTAGTTAATGGTAATTTTAATTGTTCTTTTAATAAATTAAAAGATTTAGAACACATATCAGAAGTAAGTGGAATTATACATATAAAGGAAAATACAGTATATCTCTTAGTATATACCTTTATCAAAAATGCTGATAGCTTTATGATAGAAGATTTTAACGACTATGAAATAGTTAGAAACAGGGATACTGTTATGCTAGATAGGCTTCAAACTTTTATTAAAGATAACGATTTACAAATGCCTGACTTAGAAGAAATTAAAAAACACTATAAAATAATAGAATAACATTTAAGCCTTATCATGATTTGATAGTATATCTCTTAAATCTGAGATACCTAACCATCCATCATAATCATCAAACATTGTCCAGTTATTAGATCCTTGTTCTTTAATCATACCATCCTTCACAAACCCAAACGTAAATGATTTTTTGTTGTTGAAGTATAGTAATACCCTAGTCATGTTTTCTATTTCAGAAAAAGGTTTTATTGTGGCATTAGCATTGTATTCATTTTCTGCTTCGTCCCAAGCCCAACTCTGTGCTGGTGGTATTGACTTAGATTCACAGTAATCCATCATCCAGTGCCACTTCTTTTGAAATTTATCCATTTTTGTTAATTTAAGTTATTTTGTTATTTAAGATTTTTGTAATTCATAATCATAAAGACCATATTCAATTTCCTCACCAGAACTTCTAATCTTTAGGCGATAAAAGGCATCACCTATTGTAATATCAAATGACTCATCATCATCTGGAGATGTTGCAACACTTACAACCTCTAATTCTATATTTTTATATTTGTCATGTAGTGTGTTTTTATCATCACCAAGAACCTTAACTATATCACCAATGTCATAAACATCTTTGTTATTATAATCCTCAAATAGTTTTACATGTTTTTTCATAATTATTATTTACTTATATATTTATTATCATACTATCTAAATTTAGAAGGGTATATTCTTCTCCATTCATGTCCTTGTGGAACATCTGAAATTTTAACACCAAATATCTTTTTTTCTGGACACATGTCTTTATCATCCATTAAAAAATTATTATTACATGCCCAAGACTCAATATTCCTAGTGAATAACTGACCAACTTGATAAGGGAACCTAATGCCTGTCTTGTTTACAATTGATTCTATTCTGCCATCTGGTGATTTAACTACCATTATAGACATAGACGGATTTCTTTTACTTTTGAATATTATTTCTTTTCTATTATAGTATTCGTTTATCTTTTTTAAGTGTTTCATATACTATATATTAAAAATTAATTTCAATTTACAACCTAGATTTTACATCCTTTAAACCTTCATGAAAGTCTTCAAAATCCTCTAAACTTTCTCTTATAGTGAAGTGTCTTTTATAATCTCCACCTCCTTCTCTATGTAAGTCTATTTGCTCATCAACATCAAAGTCGTCAACGTATTTGATAAATTCTCTTTTTCCAAAAGGTGTTAATGATATTATCATATCAACACCACCATTAGTCCATTTTTCCATTTCACCACATTGCATGCCATCTTCTTCGAACAGATGAACATTAAATCCTTCTTCTTCGAAAAAGTCTATTAATTTATTTTTTGGTACTTTATTGGCTCCATCGAAACTCTCGAATTTTTTTAAAGATTTATTATACATAGTAATTTTTATTTTACTTATATATTAAATAAAAAACTACTTAACCTCAACCATTATATGAGAACGTCTTAGTGTGATTTTCCTGCGTTATAGTCACAACTTACCCCATCCAGGCGATACGCATTGTAATAGACTAATCTTATTGGAAAGATATAGCTTTTGGTGTTATTCATATTTTCATAGTTCTACTTGTTTTCACAGAGGCTTCCTATATAGAATAAACTTCACTATTTCTATTTACAAATTAAGTAGTTAATATATTATTTATATCTATAAAACATAAAAATTATTTACAAAAACTACGGTTTAAAAAACTATTTACAGTATCAGTGTCTATATTTTTTAATTCATCACATATCAATTTAAATTCATCTTTAGATATTTGGGTTGTCGTGTCAGTATCTATATTTTTAATAAAAAACTCTAATTTTTTTACAGTCTTTTTCCAAAATGAAACTTTACCTATGATGTTTTTTTCTACTCTTAATGTATATTCCTCATTAAAATTCAACCCGATATATGAGAATGGTCCAGCAAATTCTAATGAAATATCTTTAATTTTAACTTTGTTTTGTATTAATTCTAAAATATTATTAATACAATTTTTTTCATATATTTTTTCCATGTTTTTGTTTTAAATTAAAAGTGTATTTATTATCGGCAACATTTAATAGACATGGTTTTTTACAGAAAATCAGTGTTCCAGTTTTCTGGTTGCTCTTCAATGATTCCTATATTTTCGACTACTTCATTCTCTAATATATTTTTATCATTCATATTATCAAGTATTTATTTCAAGCAAATATACAACACTTTTTTAAATAAAAAAATAATTAGCAAACTTTTTAATGTTTGGTATATATAATTATAAAAATATTATGTGGGTAATTAGAATTTTTTCAGATTTGGCAGAGAAACGAGCCAACACTTTAAGTAATGTATTTGATAATACAGAAGATACATTAGGAATTAAGTCATATATGTCAGATATATCTTCTAGATTTAAGAAAGTTAACATAACGTACAATTTACCAAACGCAAAGATATACAAATCTAAGCATTCTGCTGATAGATTAATTAGAGAGTTTGAAAAAGAATCCAATAGTACTAGGGATATATATTGGGACAATAAATTTTATTTTATAAAGGGTAGAATTCTACAGTTATACAAATTATCATCACGTGAATTCAACTCTATTATTGATAATAAAATAATAGAAGAATCCAACAAACATCAATTAAAGGTTTCTAAGTTAGATAATCTTAGGTCAGGTTATAAATCATAGGAAAGTCTGTGGTATAATACTTAATATATATCATATGTCGAGCAATGAAAGGTTAAGAAAAATTGGTGTAGTTAAATCCAAAGATTTTAAGAATGACTTTGATAACATATATGATATGTTCAGAAAAAAAGCAAATGATTTAGGATTTGATAATGACCTTAAATTTATTAAAGATAAAAATAGAGTAAATATTTATATCGAGTATGATAATATTATATGAGAACATATTACTTTAAAGCAAATTCTAAATCATCCAAACTATTATACAACTCTTCATATGAATCTATTACATAATATGTGTTTTGAACATCATCTATGCAAAAATCCTTATTTAATATGTCTTCTAAATTAAATTTTATAAAATTACCTTCTTCATTATATACTTTATTAGTTTCTTTAGTTGATGATATTATCCCTGCACCATAAGAAACTACTTTACTATCTTCCTCAATAACACCAAATTCAATAGTGAACCAATATAGCCTTTGTATCTTTGTCATAGCATCTTCATTATTTAAATAACCCAAAGATATTACACCAAGCCTATTAACAAAAGATGCGTACTCACTATCCACAAGCATTGGTATATGTCCGAATATATCATGGAACATGTCAGGTTCTTCTAGATAATCAAGTTTATCCTTTGGTCGTAACCAAGTTGATGCACAAAACTTTCTTTGTGATAACAACTCAAAGAACTTTTCTCTTTCAATAAGACCAGGTACTATTTCTACACACCAACCAGTCTGTTTCGCCAAAACTTTGTTTAGTTCCTTAATATTAATGATATTGTATTGGTTTAAGATACTTATTTCATTTAAAGACCTTATATAAAGATCAGAAACTTTGTTAGTAAAATTATTTACTTGATTATTGAAAAGTGTTTTCCAAACCCACTTATCTATATCATTATATTTAGAATATTCTTGATTCATTTGTATTTTTAATTTTTAAATAATTTATTTATTTTGTATTCTCTTAGAACTTTTAAATCTTTAAGAACTCTTCCTTTTTTCACACCACTGTACCAATTCCTTAACTCTTTTTTATTATACATCCTCATTTCACGCAACATTGTAATATCATATCCATTAAAATTGTATATATAATTCAGAAAATCTTTCTTTGTATATTTTTCAGATTTCTTTAGTAATAATTCTACATATTGATGTTCTTCATATAGTCCTATAATGCAAATATACTAAATTAATATATATGTATATGAATAAAAGTAAGTATATTAAAAAATTTGAAGGTTTCATAGGAAATAGACATTCCCCTAGTTCAACAACTATGGATATAGAGGTTATTGATTTATTTGAGGAAGAATCTATAAGGGATGTTATGAAAAAATATGATGATTCAGATAAAGATGATATTAAAGCTTTGAATAAATTCCTACGAGATAATAAATACAAGGCTTTAAGGTTATATCACGGGACATCTGCAAACAATGATATTAACACAAAAGGTCTATTAACAACTAAAGTTAAAACCAAGAGAAGTATGCAGAGCCAAACTGGATATGTTTACTTATCCATGTACAAGGATAGTGCTAAATCTTTTGCAGAACTAGGATATCCATATGATGATATAGTGGTATATGAAGTACATGTTCAAATAATTTCTCTACTACCAGATAATGATCAACTTTATAATAAAAGATTATTTAGTGGTCTTGATGTTGGAACTACTTTAGCAGATTCCCTAGTTTTTGGAAGTGGTGCAAGAGTGAAGGGAGATATCCCAAATTATATGATTAAAAATAAATTTATATATTAACTGTTTTAATTCACAAATTTGTACTATATTTGTGCTGTACTAAATAATTAAATAGATATGTTAAGCAAAAAAGACAAAGCAAAAGTTAGAAAGATAATCAGAGAAGAGTTTGGACATTGTAATATTTCTAAACTTAAAAAGCATCTAAAAGGATCAGCAATTGAAGAGTATGATTGTAAGCATTTCGTACACAATACAAATAAAGGTATATCATTGGGTTATACCTCAAATAATAATCACTTTTGTAGATATTTTGTAACTATTAAACTACCTGGTATGTGTAATACATTATCATTAACAAAAAGTGATTTAACCAAACAAGGAATGCTTAGAGGTTGTTCTCAAATGTATGCACTTTAAAAAAGTATATCTAGTAATTAATATATAATAAAAATAAATATAATTATGCTTAGACACTTAAAGACATTTGAATCATATGGAAAGCCTGTTAAAGAATCTAATTCAAACGACATAGAAGAAGGAGAATACATATCATTAGAACTAATTGATAATGGTCTTAAAGTTAAGCTAAACGATGCTAGTAGTGCCAAGGAGGAGATTGGTGAAGTGTCGGAGGCTTCTTTTCATAAATTATTTGAAGATATCGAAGTTAATAGTGATTTTAAATATTCTGATGACTTAGGTGCATCCCAAATGGGTTTAACAGAAGCACCAGGTTTCCTATTTTCATACAACACTTCAGATGATGGTACTTTTGAAGAAAGCGAATCTAGCGTATTGTATTATTATAACGACTATATGGTTAAGAACTTTGTAGAAGAACTTTTTGAAAATGGTGAAGTTATATTCACACAAGCTTAATATATATTAGACTCATTTATAATTCCATTATCTAGATTTTTTAGAAAATCAGACATACCCTTTACTATCTCAGCCTTCTTACTATCATCTAACATTTTTAATGATTCCTCACCAGTATTAATATTACCTATTTTGTCTTTTATCAATCTTATAGACTTTTGTATATCATTATTATCTTTGAGTATATCTAAAGCCTCGTCAAATCCTCTTTTCTCAAATGGTGTATGAGATAATTCATAATCCTTTATAAGTCTAGACATAGATGCAATTCTAACTTTAGTGCTAGTTTCTACTCTACTTTCCTTTAAATCGCTTAGATTTTCAATATTTTCTATTTTATCCTTAACTTCTGGTAAAGAAACTGATGTCATTTTCCTAGTTGTTTTATCATACCTTAGTTTCACATTTCTAGGAATTTTATGTGTATCTGAAGTATTAGGCTCTATACCTCTCTTTATATCTTCTAACTCCTCTTTTTCTGATGCTAAAGAACTCTTAAAGTCTCTATAGTTAAATATCTTATTATCAGTTTTATAATCTGGTGTGTTTGTTTTATAAGTCATATTATTATTTATTTTATATTATTTATATATTAAATATCTAAACTCTTATTTATTTTTATTATATTTGTAAAAATTAAATATATGGTTTCTAAAATATACAATAGAATAAATGGCTATACTGGCTTTGACCTTAATGAAATATATAATTGTGGTGGTATAGTATTCGGTGGTGCAGTAAGGGATTCTATTGCTGATATGGATATACACGACATAGATATTATGTGTTTTGGAAACCATCAACATGAGTCTTTGGGGATTATACTTAATGAAAATGGTTATTTTTCTCATAAAAAACTAGCGAACAGAGACTTACAAAGTATGTATAAGGGCTTACATGTTATATATGAGCCAATAACATATATAAAGGGAGATAGATCAATACAATTGATAAGACCAAGCAATGAAGCCTATGATGTAATTAGTAAAAATAATACATTGGGTAGCGTGGATATGATTTGTTGTGCTGTTAGTTTTGATGGTAATAATTTATATGAAAATTATCCAGGTGCTATTGATTCATGTGTAATTAAGCTAGTCGAATTAATAGAAACAAATAGTATGTATAATCCTAGCACATCCCATATGAGAAGGGAAAAATTACTAAGAAGGGGGTGGCACGATTCTATGACCAATAGTTTGAAGAGACAATTAAAATTAAATGAATTGTTAAATATAGAGAAAATTACATATATTAAGCAGTATCCTGAAACTAATCATAAAGATTATACTACAAGAGGATATAGGGATATGCCTTTTTAAAAAAATAAAAATAGATATGAAAGAAATAAGAATTTTATTAACAGAAGATAGCTTTACTAGTTTATGTAAGAGTGGGTTCATTAATTACACTCATCCAGTTGAGGGAAACTTTGAGATACCAATCACTAAGGATGATGTTAAAATATTAGCATCTGGTGAAATTTTATCTAAACCAAATGAAAGAAACTTTAAAGTAGCTCTATCTGATTTAGGTCTAGAATATATTAAGGAAATAATTAAAAGATCTCCTGTTTATGGACAACTCTATTATGAGATTTAACCAAGATTTAATTAAAGTCTAATTAAGTTATATACCTTAAATGCACTGTAGTCAATACTGTGCATTATTTTTATGTAATTATTTTCAATAACTTCAAAATCTTTGTGTATAATAATATCACTTTTGTTTCCTATTATAATGTTATCCTCGATAGAATCATTAATAAATATCTCATTATCAACATTTAATATATCAGATATTTCTTGGTTAGTAATTATGTAATCAAGCTTTTTTATATCTTTCTTGACTTTCTTGTTTATGGCTTTAAATTCTTTACCACATATTCTTTTCCACATACTAAGACAAACATCTTCTTTATTAGATTTACAAAGAATGTCATCAACTAAGCTATTATCTTCTGATAGCATAAGACTCATACAATCTTCTTTAACTATCAAATCCTCTAAATCTATTTGTGTGGATTCAACATCGTGTATAGTTTCATCATTTATTTTATATATATATTCTACTTCAAAAAAAGATGGGTTTTCATTTACATATACAATGCTTGAAAAAAAAGACAGTAAATCCTTTTCAAATTTTTTAGAACTGTTCTTTTGGTAATTCATTTTTTCTTGTGTTATATATTTTTTGTGCCTTATGTTTAGAGTCCTGAGAAAGTTTACTTTCTTTGATTAAGTTAATATAATCATTTATGGTTTTGTTATTGTTTATAGATGAAGCTTTAGACTCCATTATCATAAGCAAACTATCCTCATCAGATGAGTATTTTCTTATCATAGAGTCAAATTTGAACTTGTTTTCTATTTTAATATTATTCTCATTAATTGAGTCTATTAAGTTATCAATAGCTTCCCAATCACCAATCTTAGATTTTAATGATTCTAATATAGCAGTTTGTTTATTACTAGACTCCTCTGATAATAGGTTCACAAAAGCCTCTGCAAGCATTTCCTTGCCGTCAATGCTTACATTACCTGCTAGGTATCTATCATCTACGGGACCATGTGAGACGACCTTTAAATAGCTATCCATAAGACCTAGTATTTTGTTTTTAAAAACTCTTGCCTCATCAATTTTAAATTCTTGTTTAGGCTCTTCCGTCATTTTTTGATTTATCTGTTTACTAAATTTTTTCATATATGTTTTATATTTGATTTATATATTAAAATAGCTATTTTCTTTTTCTATCTATTCTATTATTTTATAGTGTTCTTTAATTTTATCCAAATTAGGCATTTCTAAATCGTTATCTCTTATAAAAGTTTGAAGCCTATCTAGCATAACAGTATCTCTGTTTCTAACTATTTCATAGTCTATAAAATCCTCTATCATAAAGCTATCCGCTTTATTAATAAAGGTATATACTAAGTAATGTACTTTGTTTTCTGCTATACGTATATGACCTTCTACTTCTGGGAAGTATTCTAAGTCTGTTAATTTATTATTAGAACACATAAAATCACCATTTATTGTTTGTGGACAACCTTTTAATGATTTTAAATTATTATTAGTACAATAGAAACCACTATCCAATGTTTGTGGACACCCTTCTAATGTTTTTAATCTATTAGCAGAACAATCAAAATAGCCACTCACATGATTGAATCTAAGAGGTAAATATTCTAAGCCTCTATAAGTTATAATAACATCATCATCAACATCAATACTTAAATCATCATTAATAGTATAGTTTTCTATTCCATACTTATTAATACATAACTCCACGATCTCATCTCTTGTAGTTGGGAAGTTAGTGCTAGCACTCTCGAATATCTTATAAGGCTTTATATGTTTCATGTTTATTCTATTATTTTATAGTGTTTTTTAATTTCTTCTAAATTAGGCATTTCTAAATCGTTATCTCTTATAAAAGTTTGAAGCCTATCTA
>Ga0307946_1001390_pt1 | contig 11413 bp, 11 predicted proteins | sample OrgLakmetagen230_FD_203153 | JGI IMG/M metagenome (GOLD analysis project Ga0307946, IMG submission 203153) | Saline water microbial communities from Organic Lake, Antarctica - #230 | ecosystem: Environmental > Aquatic > Non-marine Saline and Alkaline > Saline | place: Antarctica: Organic Lake...
AGTGACAATCTAGAAACAGTGACAATCTAGTAAGAGTGACAATCTAGTAACAGTGACAACCTAGTAAGAGTGACAATCTAGTAACAGTGACAACCTAGTAACAGTGACAATCTAGTAACAGTGACAACCTAGTAACAGTGACAACCTAGTAACAGTGACAACCTAGTAACAGTGACATTCTAGTAACAGTGACAACCTAGTAAAATACCAATCTAGTAACAGTGACATTCTAGTAACAATGACAGCCTAGTAACAGTGACAATCTAGTAACAGTGACATTCTAGTAACAGTGACAATCTAGAAACAGTGACATTCTAGTAACAGTGACAATCTAGAAATAGTGACAATCTAGTAACAGTGACAATCTAGTAAGAGTGACAACCTAGTAACAGTGACAATCTAGTAACAGTGACAACCTAGTAACAGTGACAATCTAGTAACAGTGACAACCTAGAAACAGTGTCAATCTAGTAACAGTGACAACCTAGTAAAATACCAATCTAGTAACAGTGACATTCTAGTAACAATGACAGCCTAGTAACAGTGAGCTGGTACAGCACAGAATTGAAGCCACGAGCAAGCCTAGATCACAGGACTTAGCTCTGCCAGATAATGTGGCCAAGGCTTGCTTGTAGCTCCAAAAGTGTTCATGTAGGTGGAAAGTAACCACAGACCACATTGCTCATATGTGAAAGGCAGCTGTGTAGGTCACTGGCTGAGTAGCTTAGGCAACAGTGGCTCTTGTACAAAAGCGCAGGCGCTTGGGTCGATTTGGCATTTTCCTGATTGAATATTTTGTGACACCCCTCCCTGATGATCAGGTCTCAGACAAAAGAAGTAAAAACCGACATAAACACACCCACTTGTACTCAATTTAAACAACCACAGAATACATGTTTATATTGAGTTTGATTGTATCGAGTTTGATGAGGAAAGCCACAAGGTTCACACCTGAGACGAATCATATTCAGACTGCTACCACAAGGTACGCACCTAAACCGAATCATACTCATATTCAGACTGCTAGCTCAAGGCACACACCTGAACGAGCCATATTCAAGCTAACTCCACAAGGTACACACCTGAGACGAATCATATTCAGACTGCTACCACAAGGTACGCACCTGAAACGAATCATACTCATATTCAGACTGCTAGCTAAAGGCACACACCTGAACGAGCCATATTTAAACTAATATAACAAGGTACACACCTGAACCAAATCATATTCAAACTGCTACCACAAGGCACACACCTGAACCGAATCAAATTCAAACTGATACGACAAGGTAGGCACTGAACCAAATAATACCCAGACTGCTATTACAAGGACGCACCTGAACCAAACAAGGCACACTAAGTCATATTCATATTCAAACTGCTACAACAAGGCACACACCTGAACCAAGTCATACTTGAACTGCTACCACAAGGCACACATATATATATTCAGACTGCTAGCAAAAGGTACACATCTGAGCCAAGTCAAATTCATATCTAGACTGCTACCACAAGGCACACACCTGAACCAAATCACGTCCAGACTGCTACCACAAGGCACACATATATTCAGACTGCTAGCAAAAGGTACACACCTGAGCCAAGTCATATTCATATCTAGACTGCTACCACAAGGCACACACCTGAACCAAATCACGTCCAGACTGCTACCACAAGGCACACATATATTCAGACTGCTAGCAAAAGGTACACACCTGAGCCAAGTCATATTCATATCTAGACTGCTACCACAAGGCACGCACCTGAACCAAATCAAGTCCAGACTGCTACCACAAGGCACGCACCTGAGCCGAGTCACATTCATATCTAGACTGCTACCACAAGGCACGCACTTGAGCCGAGTCATATTCATATCTAGACTGCTACCACAAGGCACGCACCTGAACCAAATCACGTCCAGACTGCTACCACAAGGCACGCACCTGAGCCAAGTCACATTCATATCTAGACTGCTACCACAAGGCACGCACCTGAGCTGAGTCATATTCATATCTAGAATGCTACCACAAGACACACACCTGAACCAAATCACGTCCAGACTGCTACTACAAGGCACGCACCTGAGCCGAGCCTGGAGCTGGCTGCTGGTCGACCACAATGCCCTGCTTGTCAATGTCTGGGCACTGTATGGAGATGGCGCCCCTCCAACTACCGCTGAAAGTCCCAACACGCACAGTGCCGCCACGAGCCATCATGCTTCGAAATCTTTCGGAGACCTTGGCACCTAGGTGAGTAGTGCAAGCGTGATAATGACATCAGTGTACACCTGCACGGTTAAATTGGAGTACAAACCGGAGCCTTTTTCAGGACGTTGGCACCTAGATGGGTGCATGTGTAATAGGGCTTCATCCCAGTGTACAACGATTCTTTGTATGCCCAGGAAGAAAATCACAGGAAGATGTCGTACGCACAGCACAACCACATGCTATTGTGCTCCAGAACATTTTAAGACTTTGGCAACTGAGCATGCATGATTACAGTAATCTGTGGGAGTGATGCTATGTATTTTCCCCTGCAGTTCTATTTATTTATTCATTTCATTTCATTTTATTTCATTGTTTATAATGTTTTTGTAATGTTTTTGATCTGGATCAGATCATTCCTTGCAGTAAGCTGCAGGATGGAAGGTGTGTCTGACTCCGGTAGCCTCATTACGATGTGGTAACTCTCAGCTACGATACACACAAGCAGTATGTGACCTTTGTAGTACCGCAGTACGATGTGGTAACTCTCAGCTACGATTCACACTAGCAATAAGTGACCTTTGCAGTACCGCAGTACGATGTGGTAACTCTCAGCTACGATTTACACAAGCAGTATGTGACCTTTGTAGTACCGCAGTACGATGTGGTAACTCTCAGCTACGATTTACACAAGCAGTTAGTGACCTTTGCAGTACCGCAGTACGATGTGGTAACTCTCAGCTACGATACACACAAGCAGTATGTGACCTTTGTAGTACCGCAGTACGATGTGGTAACTCTCAGCTACGATTTACACAAGCAGTATGTGACCTTTGTAGTACCGCAGTACGATGTGGTAACTCTCAGCTACGATTTACACAAGCAGTAAGTGACCTTTGCAGTACCGCAGTACGATGTGGTAACTCTCAGCTACGATTTACACAAGCAGTAAGTGACCTTTGTAGTACCGCAGTACGATGTGGTAACTCTCAGCTACGATTTACACAAGCAGTAAGTGATCTTTGCAGTACCACAGTGCTACTGCAAATATCAAAAATGGTTCTAGCTTGGTATACGCCATTTAGAACCAAAACTAGCTACGCTACGTGTATGACGTGTTACGAGGTATGGTGGATTATGTTCGACAAGATCAGTAGCTCCCTGCATTTTTTGTGTATCTCTCTGCAGTGTCATTCGGCACACCAGGATTTACTTTGTGTAAGAAAATGCCGTACGCAAGTAATGATTTCATATTTTTCCCATAGCCTCATCTTAGCTCATCCCATAGCCTCATCCCAGCGCATGTGGTATGAGATTGCCACCTGTCATTTTTTTACTCCCTCATTACAGGCGTAAATGAGATTGCCACAAGCATGGGAATCCCAGATATGCATGATCAAGCCACACTTTTTGGGTCACTTGCTTCTCATGCTCCCCATACCTTCTTCCCGTGCTCCTCACTCTGATGTAATTTTTCCTTCCTAAATAAAACATACAACATGTATCCTGCTCTTGCAAGTTCTTTTAAAATTTACACACGTAACAACAAAGCTCTTGTGTTAATTATGTGTTACAGTGTGATGTTGCTACACACGCCCCTCCTTACACACCTACATCTTGGGTACACCATACTAATCTCACTGAGAGGGAACAACCGCGCACCCTGCTGCTTCTGCTGCTGCTCCACATGCCCCTCCACCAAGGCTTCAGCCCCTGGCTTGAAATTCAGCGTGGCCATGTAGCCAGTGCTCATGCACTGCACGCTCATCTCCCCCTATGGATTTCCAGGGAATTGCCGCATGTGTCTTATGTGAACATCAAGCTACCGCAGATAACGAGGCAGTGTCTTAAGTGCTGCATGGATATTATACTCTAAGAAAGAAAGTATAAAGGAACAACACTGAGCGTCTAGCAAGTATCTGCACCAAGTATCTGGACTTAAACAACACTGAGCGTCTAGCAAGTATCTGCACCAAGTATCTGGACTGAAACAACACTGAGCGTCTAGCAAGTATCTGCACCAAGTGTCTGGACTGAAACAACACTGAGCGTCTAGCAAGTATCTGGACTAAAACAACACTGAGCGTCTAGCAAGTATCTGCACCAAGTATTGAAAATGAAACAACACTGAGCGTCTAGCAAGTATCTGCACCAAGTATCTGGACTGAAACAACACCAAGCGTCTAGCAAGTATCTACACCAAGTATCTGGACGTAAACATATCAACCAAAGCGTCCCCTCGGGCTCCAAGGGAAACACCATCCCCCCGGCGGCTTCAGGTGCAAGGGAAAAAAGTCAAATTTAGCTCCGAGGTAGACCATCTGCCTCAGGCACTAATGGAAAAAAATGGAACTTAGCTCCAAGGCAGACTAATTAAGAAGTAATCAATCTTAGCTCCAAGGCAGATCATCTGCCTCAGGCACCTGTACACTCACCCTCAGCTCCAAGGCAGACACCATCTCTCCCGCAGCCATCGCAGGGCCTCCCACAAGCACAACAGCAGGGAGAGTGAACTCGTAGCTCTCACTGTCATCGCAACAGATGTCAGAGCTGGGGCCGGGAAGTTGCACAGAGCCACTGGCTCCCATAGATACCTGAACCCAACGTGGAATTGGCTGACTAAAGTAGTGATTGGAACTGGTGGTTGACTGTTTGTCTCGCGTGTCCATCTTGGTTCAAACGTACTTTCTAGAAATATCAAGCTGGTATCGAACAAAGGATCGTGCATAACACGATGGAATGGAAACCTGGTTTGCGACCAGTGGATGTGCTTGCACAAAAGACACACTAGCATTGCTGCGTGTTAAAAGACGGACGAGTCTAAATAATAATAAGTGTGCCACTGGCCTCTGTCCATATCCAGATATTTCAGCACTCATGTGGATGAGTGTGTAAAGAGGATATTTAGCACATATGTGTGTGTGTGTGTGTTAGTTTACTAGATGCGCAGGTAGAAGCTGCTGACACCCATTACTGTTTTGGCAAGACTCTCCAGCCAGAGCACGCAGTTACACGTGTTTCAAAGAGGGGAAGAGCATACGTATGCACTCTCCAGAATGGAGAACGACTCTGAGATGATGTGTGGGTAGAATCATTAGGAATCTGGGTGCTCAACATACCTACTAGTAATAGTAGCATAGTAACACGAAATGGAGTATTTTGCCTTGTCAATCGTTCAATTAAATTGCTTCACTTATGCAGCTCAAGCCCCCCTGATTTGTCTTGAAAAGAAATGTAACTAGGCGGTTGTATCATCACTGAATGGAACAGATTAGGCACGGAGCTACTTATGATTGCATTATCAAAAGGTGCAGAACCGGAATGGATGGAGCTACTTGTGTTCGGATCATCCAGTGGATGCAGAATCTCAGAGCACATCTAGAGAACCAAAGAGAGTGCCCATTGATGTATACCTTGTACACTATGATGTCAAAGCAATAAAACATTTCACAGAGACATCAAGATGTGTCAGAGTGCTTGCAAAACAACCCCCTGCTCTATGCAAGCAGCCAACACTTCATTTTACATCCCCTAGGCATAACTTGGCCCCCATGCCTCTTGGAATTTGATCAGATCTGCACACACCTTCACGTACAGCTCCTTCCCCATTCTTTTGGCCTTTGCCTTTGCCTGCGGGTGTGCCTGCCAGTGCAAGCGCCCGATCACAGGTGCCTGAAGCGTATAGAAAGATAAGAGGAGATACTAGCAAGGTTTTGTGGATGTGTGGCTGCAATGCATGTGCCCAATCACTGGTGCCTGAAACATATAGAAAGGTAGGAGATGATACTAGGCAAGGTTTTGTGGAGGTGTGCCTGCCAGTGCAAGCGTCCGATCACAGGTGCTTCAAAATATAAGAAAGGTAGGTAAGATTTTGTGGATATGTGCTTTCAGTGCATGCGCCCGATCACAGGTGCCTGAGAAAAAAATTGAAATATTTACGCAAGCTGTGAGAACCACTCCCCACATAAATCGAGGAAAAGGAGCCATGTTGGTACAGACCACGGGTGACAAACATAAAGAATAATGAGAACCATTAAACAAGGTTTATGCGGATTAAAATACACACTTACATTTGTGTCCTGGCTCTCAAGAATAAGAGGAGGACAGACAATCACACACATTTGTATTTTCACTTGTAGATATCTAATTCTAATGTCATCCAACCGTCTTGCTTCCTTGAGCCATTAGGGTTACGTGAGACAAGCAGCTTGGCATCTCAAATTTACAATAATACATGGTACTGAAAACACGCTTCCATGCGCATCACCTGTGGTTTAAGGTCTTTTGGGCCCTCATCCTCAAAAAAAGAGCAGACTTCTTGCACATGTACTTTGTGCGGGCTGCACGAATCCTCAGGGGAACACACAGTTAGGAAAATGTACATGTATGTGAAGCTATAGGTAGTTTGAGAAGACAAGGTGCTAGAGAAAGAAAGGTGTTAGGACATGTATACATCTTAGATTCGTTTATTGCTCTCAGGCTTCCTGCAAAATAAATGCCTACCCACGTGTGTGCACAGATACCTGTTTAAGTTGCGTAGACTGACAAAGTGAGCTCCAAGGACGGTTTGAGGGATGTCACGCGGATCTGGTGTACATGAGACACAGAAGAATCAAGAAAGGTGAGGTATCACGCAGATCTGGAGTAAATAAGACAAAATCAAGAAAGGCGAGGGTTTTGCTGGTATCAAAACAAGGAGCCCGTGTAGCGTTATTTTATATTGCTAGGGTTGGCCAGAACCGTATATTCTATATTGCTAGGTTTGGCCAGAACCGTATATACACACCGTATATGGCCGTATGTATGGTGATTTCCTTGCTAAAAATGCCGTATATACGTATAAATATATGGTTCTGGCCCACCCTATATATAATGCTCAGCCGCAACTCGGCGCAGCTACTCACCCTGGCTCCCTCTTCCAATGTCTGCCACTTGCATCACAAGCAATCGAATGACAGCAAGCATGCGCTCAAGGTGGTCCGCACACTCGGAGGCCTCCAGCAACAGGAGTCCGTGCCTCCAGAAGCGGTCGTGCTGATCATGACAACAGTAACGAAAATGGCATGGAAAGGACGCACAACAATTAATTTAGCACAGCATGAGGTCTACCTTGCTTGATCACCTCATAGAATGATTGATCATTTTTTAAAGGCAAGAGGTAGATTGCTGCTAGTTGAAGGATGCGCCTTTCCGCCTATGCGTGTAATTTGAGCTGGATTTACTTCACAGAGATCTACCACACCTGGTCAGAAGGTCTCAACAGCCGTGGCCCGGCAGGTGGCCGTGACGCCATTACTATTTTTATGAAGGGAGGGAAGGGGGAAAGGAAGAGGGAGGAGGCAGTGATCAGTCCGAGATCAGTCTGGGTGCGTAGACTTTCTTAAAATGTAAAAAGGAATAATATATAATAACTGATGCTAGGACGTAGGACCAGACCGCAAGCGAGAAGGACAAAATGAAGTTTTTTCGACGACTCTAAAAATAATAATAACTAATTACGTGTAAATATGGTGATGATCACCCAAATTGCTGGCAGGCGGTGCACACTCAAACCTTCCTTCCTAGGGACCTCCTCTGTCTATGGTGTGTGCATGTGTGCATGTATTAACGCATTGCAGGCAGCGTAGATGTAGCAATCAATGTGCTACAAATCAGATGCTTAAAAACCTGTACTCACACACTGCCCGCACAGGCTTCTCCGCAGATACAAAGGGGAAGAGCACAGGCAACTCACCACCACCATAGGATAGTGATGACATGCTCGCTGAGGTAGAGAGGAACCACGGAGGGGAGCTCGACAAAAAAGGTGCAATAAACGTGTTTTGCATCCAGCGGTCTCGTTCGCACCATTTTACACGTAGACACAAATCCTTTCACTCCATGCCCCCTTTGCAGTGCAGAGCATTGCCTCACAGAGGGCGAGAGCAAAGCGAGACATCATGGGGAAGGAATGGTGAGTTGGTCGCATCATTTGTGATGTGCACAAGCACAAAAGTGGGCATGTATATACATAAATATTGCTTGTAGTGTGCCACCTGTAAAAACCAGCTGGTATTCGAAACTAGCCTTTCCACTAACACACTCTTCCCATGTGTGTACTGATTTATTGCTGCAAGCTGTTCCAGCAACTCAAGTTATCTTGCATGTCAGGCACTGCAAAGTCCAGAAGATATACTTTACAGTCCATTTACCACTGTATTGGCTTCCTCAAGTATGAGCACAGAGGGAGACATTAAATAACGTGCTTGTAGCTCGTATTTGTCTTTTTTTATATTAACTGGCCTGTTATCTCTTTGGCATTGGATTCATAGCCTCTATTAGTATACAGGAATGCTTTTGCATATGAGGAGTTGTTGCATGTTCAGAATATGTGGGGGTCAAGCTCAGGTTGCCTTGTCCCTTACTGCATGAAATTTAAGTAGCAGCTGCAAGAAGTCACATATTGCTTGCGCTTTTTCGCTGCAGCACGTACCGATGGCGTGGCAAGCGTCAGGCAGCCGAACCTTGCGGAGTCCCTGATCTGTATCGAGATATCAGCGACCGTGTCAGCTGAGGAGGCAGCAACAATGCTGTATAAGCTTGGCAAAGCCTTCAGCATGGATGGACTCAGCGGCAATGAGCCACAGCGGATTTCAAATGCTGCTAGCAAGCTCATTTGCCTACTCCTTGATGATGGCAGCAGCAGCATAAAGCGCATCGGACAGCTGGATGGGAGGCAGCTCAGTCAGTCAGCATGGGCACTATTTCAGGTCCACACTTATTGCAAGTCCCCAGAAGTCAGGCAGCTTGACCTTGCCATTGCAGACCAAGTCCCCAGAAGTCAGGCAGCTTGACCTTGCCATTGCAGACCAAGTCCCCAGAAGTCAGGCAGCTTGACCTTGCCATTGCAGACCGGGCACTGCAAGTCTCACCGGAAGGTGCTGAGGGCTGCAGATCCTGGTCAGGTGTTTTGTACAACCTGGCCAAGTCTGGCATCAGCTGTGGAAGCAGCAAGGAGGTGCAGCAGCTGTTCACGGTGGCTGTCTCACCTCCTACACACAGCGAAAGCCTGAGCTAATTACCAATGGAGATAAGTGTGAGGCTCATAGCATTTCCAACACACTGGTTGCATGCGTAGATGCTGGGTATGCTGGTGACATGCAGCCATTGATGTCTGGCATTGCCAGCCCATCTGGAGTGAGTGTGCTCAATGCTGATGATGCCAAGGCACAGGCAGTTAGTAATGTGGCATGGGTACCTGGTAGGTTGAGTGCTATGATGCTGCTGTCTACAGTACAGCATCTGAGGCATTGTTGCTGAAATTTGATAAATGCAATGGCTAAGTATTTCATCGCCTGTGCTGAGGCATCCAGACTCTGGGATGACAGCATGGATAAGCTAGCATAGCTGGTGAGCATGCAGAGTGAGCAGCAGTGGAGTAGTTGGAGTGGGCAGGTAATTTCTACCTCCCTCTATGCGTGGGCAGTGCTCACAGCTGCTGGTCCTAGTGCTGCATCTGCCTCATTTAGCTTCAGAAGCATGGCTCAAGTGTTGTTTAAGCAAGCGTCAAAGAAGGGCCCTTTAGCGTTTGCTGTTCCTGGCGTGGAGCAGTTGTTTTTAGCGCACCAAGTAACTATGCATAAAGGACTTGGTGATGGGTTGTCTGCCAACGAAAAGCTGTTGGAGCGTGCCAGTGCTGCGTATGATACCTGAGCAGGATACAGGGTACGATGCTGAGTACTACAAAGGCTACACAGAAGGTGGCCTTAAAGCGTGCTGGCTATGTTGTCAAAATGGCTCAGGTCATGGAGAAGGGTGGAGTGAAGAAAGTGGTGCCGTTACTTGCTCAGGGTGTTGCGGTGCGTGTCATGGATAGCAATGATTATTTCCGTTATCCGTCAGAACTGTTGAGTGGGAGCAAGCGCGTCCACGGTGTGGTTGCTGGTTGGGTGCGTGATGGCGTTGTAGTCGTGTCTGCGGCTGAGTGGGCAGGACTGGGGGGTGACCCAAAGCAGCAGCAGGCGTTCATGGCTCAGCGCATGCAACTAGCACCAAGTAAATAGTTAGGGTTGGCCAGAACGGTATATCTGCACCGTATATGACCGTGTGTATGGTGATTTCCCTGCTAAAAATACTGTATGTACATTGTATATACCTATGAATGTGTTGTTCTGAATGTGTTGTTCTGGCCAACCCTATAAATAGTAGAAGCGGGGCCTACAAATAGATAAAAGTGTGCACGCGGCTTTCCAACTAAACGCTTGTGTGGGCAGTGCTCACCTGTGCGCCTAGATGAATAAAAGATGAAGGACGGAGTTTACAGAGAGTTTACAGAGAGTTTATAGAGTTTACAGATAAAGCCATCAGTCAAAATGTGCGACTGCTAGGCTGCGTATGTAAAACATTTAAAAAATTGTGATAATTGTTTTTGTAGCACCAGACGGAGGTTAAGCATAGTATGTAGCAGCGTGCTGTAAAGAAATGCTTGAGGTGTAGCATTATATGAGAAAATATATTACATGTGTCTTTGAAAATTTATCACAAGCAATCAAACGGAAGGTTTTTCCTGACGGTGCTGATGTTCGGTGCTGCTGCCTGTCAATTGCTTAGGGCATTGTCAGTTTATTGTGTGTCAATTGCTTAGGGCATTATCAATTTATTGTGTGAGTCGACTGCTTAGGGCATTATCAGTTTATTGTGTGTGTTTATTGCTTAGGGTGTTATCAGTTTATTGTGTGTGTCAATTGCTTAGGGCATTATCAGTTTATTGTGTGTGTCAATTGCTTAGGGCAATATCAGTTTATTGTGTGCGTCAACTGCTTAGGGCATTATCAGTTTATTGCGTGTGGCAGTTGCTTAGGGCATTATCAATTTATTGTGTGTGGCAAGCACTGGGGTGTCGTAGCAAATCACCGTCACTGTAAAGTACTCGACTCAGCACAACAACTAATGACAGGGGACCATCCTTAATTTATCCTGCCAGGGGAGCTTGTTTCTTCTTCAATTTGATTATGATGATTTGTACGCAACAAGTGTTAGAAGCTTTGACACTGTTAGGGGTATGCATTTGTGTATGTAGCTAGGAACATTTAACAGCCGTTTGACTGTGAACACGGCCAAGTCGGAGGTGGGTCATTTTAATAGTAAGTCTGTCTCTCCTTTGCAGAATCCGTTCACGTACGATGGTGTGGTGCTTCCAGAGAAGGACAGGTTCAAATATTTGGGCATGC
>Ga0307946_1001403_pt1 | contig 11366 bp, 12 predicted proteins | sample OrgLakmetagen230_FD_203153 | JGI IMG/M metagenome (GOLD analysis project Ga0307946, IMG submission 203153) | Saline water microbial communities from Organic Lake, Antarctica - #230 | ecosystem: Environmental > Aquatic > Non-marine Saline and Alkaline > Saline | place: Antarctica: Organic Lake...
TGGGTTGCTCAATCGCCAGGATAGAACCACATACGCACTTGCACACACGCAAATACGTAAGCACATACACACGACCATCAACATAGCAAAAAGCAAAAACACCTGCTTTGTGCATCTACCTGCGGAACACCAGCCGCAAGAAGCGCTCAGCCCAGGACGGGCTGGGACGGGCCCCCAACTGTGCAGCCGCCCACACCACACACACCAGCCCTTCTATTGGCAGCTCTGCCATGTGCGCATATGCCCTTCCTAAGAGCTTGGCCAAGAGGGGCATGGGAGGGCGGCGGCGGAGCTGACCCAGTGCCCATAGAGCATTGGCTATGTCGATGGCATTGAGTGAGCTGGCTTGCAAATCCACCTGAGCACACAGGGCACGAGGGTAGTGTGCATAGGTGCAGGCATGTATACACACGGCTATCAACTAATTTATTAGCACAGATTGACTTTCTAGCACAGACTGCCCCGAGGGCATAGTTGAGCAACCCTGATATATAACACAAGCAAAAGTGCTGAGTGGCGTGGTCTAAGAAGGAATCCTTAACAGCAGAAGCTGCCATCTTGACTGTGCTTAAAACACCCTTGAAGAGGGCAAACACTCTTGCACTTTTCTCCCAATAATACCTGCTAGGAAGAGACAGGACATTCCTGATAACCCAACCCATTCCGAAACAGATGACATGCCCACCTGGGCAAAGCAAGTAGCCAGCCAAGGTTTTGAGGGTGATGTGCCCCCCTTGACAAGACACCAGAGCAGGCGGACGAGCGTCGAGGCATGCACAGTTGAAACAGCAGTGCTGGCATCAAACAGGCTGCCTGAACCCCTGTCCAACCCGCTTCCCTGCTGCTGCTGCTGCTGCTGCTGCTGCTGCTGCTGTGCCAATGGTGAGCTGAGGGTGCGCATTACAGTACTCTGCTGCTCGCCACCCTGCTGCTGCTGATCTGATGGATATGACTGCTGCTGCATGAATCGCCACGAGGCATGTATCAGCTTGAGGTGCCAGGCCCTAGGAATGAACAGCTGCTGCCGGCTGCTATGCATGAGTGTGAACCCATAAGCCACGCTCACCAGGCCCTGCGTTCACAGGTACAACCAAAAGGGTTTGAAAGCATGAGGAGGGTAGGGCTGAGTCAGGAGGTGAACAATTATAATTATAATCAATATCTTCGGAAAAGGTAGCTATTAAGCCCAGGCCAACGTAAGCATCTGATGCTTCTGAAAGGCTTAGGCGATCAATCAACAGAGCTCCCAACTGCAGGATTTGATAATTTTGAGACCCTCGATGTGAGCTGGCGCTCGTTGGTGGTGGCACAAGTCTGACACTGTTTGAATAGCACAAGCCAAATAGAGATTACTACAAACACATACCTGTGGAGTGAAGTCATACATTTGGTTGTAGGAAGCATGTAATAGCCGCCGCAGCAGTTTAGGTGGAGGAGCCATGCCCATTTTCCCCAAAGCCCACACACTGTTGGCCAATGCCTGCAGGACCAGATCCAGCCATACATGAGGATGTGTTTTTATAGGTGATTAGGTGGCAAATAATTGCATCGATGCGGCAAAGGATACCACCCAAAACCTTGCATAATCTGGCATCTTAGTAGCGCGCTTTCCCCGCTTCCATTGACATTTTCCATTCACACCTCCCAAACCCTGCATATCAAGCAAAAAAGGCTCCACTTGTAATCCAGATTCATTTAAACAAACAACACAGGGTCTCCCTTGCAACGGTGACACTAGCAGCACTCTATGGTAAAAACCCATCTAAACATACACTCACACATGCGCTCTCCCAAAAACACGATGCAATTAAGGCGCACACACAATTCTTGCCTGCGGCCCTGCGGTGTGGCAGGTGTGGCAAAGATGGTCCAGGCAGGCGAATAGTGAAGACCCTTTTGGCCGCAGCCCCAGCAGGGCTGACGCATAGAGCAGGATGGAGATCTCTTGAGGGTTCATGGCACGCCCTAGCTTCCATGCGAGCAGCACCAGAGCAGGATCCACTTCAAACAGGTGGTGCTCTCCTCCAGCGCCTCCTCCTTTATGCTCCCCTGTGACACAAGCACGTATCAACCTACGTTTTTTACATTCGGCGTGCATGCACTGCCTGACCCAGGGTGTTGTTAATGCTCCTCAAATAAGCAAATAAGAGTTGTGCCTTGATACTGCATGGATTTATTTAGAGCCTATGTCTGTACTTGATCACCTCAGCGCCGATACACAAAGTGTTTAGGTGAAAACTACACACTGTAGAAGCCCTCGCGCTTCTATTGCGCCATCAAGTGTGACTTGAGGGAGACTTGAGGGAGAGCAGATGATGCAAAGCTGTTTGACTCGCCTGGTTGGCTAGCGTTGAAGTACTGCTGCAGGCGCGCAAGGGCCCACAGGCAGTTGGCAGCCTCCCTCGGACGTAGCTCTACGGATGCCGCCAGCACCTGCTGCTGGACTGTGAGGGCTAGATGCATGGGGTGGGGACAAAGGTTGAGGGAGGGGTTTGATGGAGGAGGGTCAAGACGGAGGCTGTCAGCATTGTCGACGGTATTTAAGGAGGAGGCACCTGAAGGAGAGGAGGGCGAGCTCCAGGGAGGGGGGAGTGGATCTGATGGGTAATCAGAAAGTGAGACGGCGTGCTCCTGACGAGAGGGATGTGCAGGGAGAGGGTGGTTGTGGTCACTTGCGATGGGGGATGAAGTTGTATTGGGTGGTGGGGTGTACGGAAGGAGGGGGCTCCGTCCTAATGAGGGGCTGGAGGGGCTGATGGTGCTGCTAGTGTTGAGAGGTATGGTCTGTGCACTTGCTCCCACTGAGGTTGAAGGCTCAGTCCCAGCAGCTGCCACTCTAGTTCCATCCGCACTTCCTCCTGCATTCCAGGTAGTATCTTCAGCCACCAGGCGTGCCAAATGGCTCAGCATGGCGCTGAGGTGGATGAAATCCAGTTCTGAAGCGTGCTGCTGGTGGAGCTGCGCCAGCTCTTGCCATGTCCGACAAGCTGTGATGCGCCGAGTGAGCTGGGAGGCAGCGTGCCTTGTGGCATTGAACCAGGGAGGAGGCTCTTTGGGCGAGGCATGAGAGTCATGAACACGAGGGGAGGTGGTGCTGCATGAAGAAGGAGAGAGCTTGAGGGAGGGCTGCGGTGGAAGAGGCCATTGGTGGTGCTTTACCACAGTGGAGTCCTGCTGAGTGGCATTGGCGTGGGTGGACTGAAGCCGCGGCTCCTCCTCCCCGTTTCCAAACTCTTCACACACCGAGGACTGCAGCACGGAAACATACGTCACTTGAGGGGTGGCTATGCTATCATGGTGCCTCTGCTGCTGATGGCAGGTTGAAAACAGGAGTGTGGGGAAGGGACGAAGAAAACTTGAACTAGGAACAAAGCTTTTCATGGTAAAATTTCAAAATGGAAGCTCATGGAACTGGTAGGTAAGTGGATTTAAACGCAAATTCATTTAATTTAAGTTTCAATTGCTAAAAATCCCCATTCACTACTCCGTTTTGCTCTGACCCTCTTAGCTTCGAGAGCTTAACAAAGTAGCTGGGAGGGAGAAATGGGTAAGCACGAATTCACTGCTCACACACACGCACATGCACACACACGCACACACACACACGCACGCACACGCACACACACACACACACAAACACACACATACACACACATACACGCACACATACATACACACAATAGACACGCACACAAAGCACACACACACACATACACACACATACACACAATAGACGCACATACACGCACACATACATACACACAATAGACTCGCACACAAAGCACACACACACACACACACACACACATAAACATGTTCACGCACGCACACAATATACATGCTTAGATAGGCGCGCACAAAAATGCACAAGTACACGATAATAACACACAAGTATGCGGATGCAACAGGATGCAGGCATTATTAAGCATTTTTGTTAAAATAAGGCATACAACACATGCATCTGCACCCACAATTACAGGCCGTGATTTCTCTAACGAAGGTCTTGTATCAAGAAGGGTCGGGAAGGTAAGATGAAGTTCCGTTCTGCTCTGCATTCCACGTATGCTATATTGCTGTATTAAGATGTCGTACTACATGCACACCTGCGCACGCGTGCAGGCTGCCCTGCTCAAAAGTGCACCAGCTTATTCATTTGGTGGCCGCTACAAACAAAGCTCAGGCAAGTCGAAGCCAGTGACAAAACTGATGCACGTAAATAAACAGCTATGAGCTGGCGTGAGCATTCTGTTTACCCCCTCCCCTCTTCACTTGATATTAAGGATTCTTTTTCTTGTGAGTGGTGCTGTTATTGGGCATCTTTTATTTACGCAGTCCTAACATAATACTCAAGTGCGCAGACACATGGTTGTTAGACCATGTCAGGGGATTGACAGGATCCCTACGACGGAATAAAGGGGGGAGGGAAAAAAGGAGGAAAGAGGAAGAAAGAAAGAAAGAGCATTGATTAGCTCTAGAACAAACGTGTAGATTACAAAACCGATGAAACAGAAAAGATAATTGTTTATGCAGGAGGGTAAAAAAAACTGTTGGACGTCACGTGTAAATTTTGGCCTGGACCTCCCTGAGGGACCCCCCCCCCGACCCCCATCCATTACAAAAAGGGTACCAAACTGCTCCTTTTTATTTCTGCATACGTCTGCATGCTTACTAAGACTAAAATTAAAATGTTGCAGAGTTATGGGGCGAAAACTGAGATGCAGACGCCCATGCACACATATCCTACCAGGCACCCACAACTGGCTTGCACAGCCCCACAATGCTTCCATTTCTTCAGAATTCCACTGAGTATCTTATGCTGGCACTATCTAGGAAGATTGAAGTGAATTGCTGCTCCTTTGGCTTGACTCACCTTGTGGCCTGCACCCAAGCGCGCGTGCCTCTGACTTGTGGACATGTCCACAGACCCCCCCTTTGACACAATTTGCTCAAGAAGGGTGCCAATCGACTGGGTTTGAGCTAAGGAATCCGATGGTATACTTAAAATTCCAAAAATTTGTCCCAGAATATTTCTGGAGACCCCCCCCCAAAAAACTTATACCCCCCCTGGGGGACCACCCACCCCCCGCTTCCCCCGATTGGACCCATAAATATACCAATTGATAGCTCTCGACCTCAGGATTCCGAATATTCCCAAATTTCTGACAGGAAATTTGTGCGGGGGGGAGGGTTAACCAACGGTTTGAGCGCACTTTGGGCCTGAATAGCTCCGCGGCCAGGCGTCTGTTCCGTGTTAGGTTCTGTAGACAATTAACTGGCCTGGTTTTAGTCTGTGTGTCAATTTCGTGGCGAGCTGTGATGGTCGAACTGTTGACAACGGTAAGGGCTGGAAAGTGGCACATTGTGACGGCGTCAAAATGCAGAATTCACTGTTTTGATTCTTACTCAATTCCGTTCAGGAATTGTGCAGTTATCATGCGCCGTCATTTTCTGTGGCTGCATGGGGACCGACGAGGAGGGATTTTTGGCCGGCCACTTTTTGATGCAGTTTAATGCCGCTGTTATAAATTATTATTTTATTATTTTGCAGCGCACTTACGCACTCTGGATTGTCTACTTGTTGAGAGCTCAAACAAGAGACTTGACTGCAAGGTCACTTAAAACATGACAACAAGTACACAAAAATGCAAAAAGTTTTGCAGGTAGAAACTTGGGCGGGCGGAGCCCTTCTATATAATTCTTATCGGGATTGACACGTGACGTCCAAAAGCTATGCTTTCTGCAACCTCCTAATTTATGCAAGGAATAAATGGGTCTATGATCTTATAATCAAAAACGAAGCGACAGGCACATCTTCGCTTCTATTCTTTGGCTCTCGATTACCGGTGGTGTCTCCAGAATACCTCTTTTGTGTGCTCGTTGTATTTGTATGTGCAGACGAAGGAACGCCAGGGCCAGGCACTTACGCCCCCTTCAGCACTTTCAGTTCAAAGGGCTCTGGATTTGGCAGCAGTGCAAGGCTCAGCCGTACAGATGATGCCACACCCTCGCCTTTAGATTACGTGAGCGCTGGCCACAAATATTACCACGAGGGCACAAGCTTGCAAGAACAACAGTAATATTGCTTAATGTACTCGAATGATCTGCAGTTTCCACCTTTGATCCATTGTAGTGTAAGCTGGGTGCAGCAGTAATTATCTGTATGACATTTCCTACAGCTGAGATTGATCTGCTTCGTGCCTCCTTCGCTGCAGGCACCCTCTGTTGGACAAGTCCGGCACTCTGCCAGTGCGTACAGCTTTGGTGCTAAAAATGCGGGCAAGCAGGCATGTTGCATGCTCTTATGTACTTTTTTGTGTCGTAATACACACAAAGTGTGTGTGTATCACAGCACTTTGATTACTGTGGCTTGACACTGAACAGAGCTCTCACTCTACTCATTGGAGCACATGCTTTCGTTTCTGTCAGTACGTGTGAGTGCAAGGAAAGGCAAATACATTTCTGTTCCTCGCCAGCAGTTTTGTCTCACGAGCCTGAATTGTCGCCCGAATCAGCTGCCCCTGCTTTGTTTTTATCCAAAAGCCGGTGATTAGTTAAACCGACTCGCTTTTGCACACCATCTTCTTCTTTCAGCGCCCAGAAACGACCCCTGGACCTGGCGCCTATGACGCCGGTTCGTCCAAGGATAAGCAGCGGCCCAGCAACCCACCTGTGACCATGAGTCCTAAGCTCAAGCCTCCAAATGACGCCAACAGGAGGCCACCACCCAACGCGTACAGCCCAAGCTTCAATCCAAAGGAGCCCAAAAGTGCAACCATAAAGTGTGTCGTGCCTCACCTGACACTGAGTCACCTTGAGTTTGTGTTTCACGCTGAGACGCGGCTTGCTTTCGCTGCATTTTTTCTGTTTCACGACATGCAAAATGAACTTTGAGGGCGCAGGCCAAATTTCTACCCTTTGCTGTGTCTGCGCAGATTTCGACACAGCATACACTCCTACCAGTCAGCCGGACCAGGTCCAGGTAGGGCCTGTCAATTGAATTGCACAGGTCTATTAAGCACGAGTTTTTTTTGTAGAGGCTTGCATTTCAGAGTGCTAACTTATAAAAGCCGACCAAGCATAATAGCTAATAGCATGGCAAAGGATTCCTCATGTTGGCTGCTTGAAATTGACAAAAATTGAGTTTCTACCCAACTCAAGCCTGGATTTTGGAATAATAACGCTACTTGCCTTATACCTTGCTGCACTCCTAGGAGCGTATGACGTGAATTCAAGCTCACCAAAGGTCCCAGGCCCTACCATGGCAGGTAGGTGCTTGATGTGCTTCAGCACATGAGAAAAATTCACTAGGGCAAAGTGTTCTTGATGTGTGGCATGCACAAAGCTGTAATTTTTAGGCACAACGAGCATGCACAAGAGACGAGACAAATAAGACAACCAAGGCTGCTGCTGCGATGTTGGGGCTTAAAAAAACTGCAATCGGAAGGCTGATATAATTCTGGCACAACGTCAACATGAACGGTTTTGACTCCTCAGATGCTTCGTCCTTGTGCCATCATAAGGTCACGACTTTGTTTTAGTTTCTTATAATAAGTACAGCTGCACCTTGCTTATGCCATTGTATAATTGTTGTGGGCTGAGTTTATCTGGAACTACTGCTAACTTGTCCTTTCTTCCTTCCTGCCTGCCACAGGCAAGTGGTCAGGTCCTAGTGGGGTCCACGATGGCCCTGGCCCTGTTTACTCCCCTGAGCGGGGCATAGACGCCGTCCTTCCTGGTCATGCTGCACATTCGTTCCCAAGGTAAGGTAGGCTATTAGTCGCAAGTAGCCTTGATACTCGTTCACTCTTGGTAGAAGACGACCCTGTTTCATTGTCTGCACGTGTTCAGCAGATGTGTAGATGTGCCTGCCACGACCCAGCAAGCGGTGCACATTCAGCACCAATATGACTGAGCGGTACCTTATAAAACACTACTCCTTATCTGTCGACTTTTAGGGCTCATATGAGCTACGGCGCAGAAGAGGGTCCTGGTCCTGGGTGCTACACACAAGACCCAGTCATTGAGCGTCCGGCTGGGTACTCTGTAAGCTCTATTGGACGGAGTCAACCCGCCTACACAATGCAAGGTATGTGAAATGTTCTGAGGAGATGGAGCTGGCATATACTACAAGGATCAAGTGCAAGGAAGGACACCCTATACAACACTTTGAGCTATTCCCCTATCTAAACTGATGCCACCGGCAACGCATTACAACTGTGCAGCTAAGTATTGATCGTGTTCATGGCCCACTCTCCAGCTTACCCTCCTACCCGTGGTTCTTATTGCACCGGGGAAACCTTGCGCAGGAAAGCCGTTCTTCTCCCGACCAGCTGCACACCCAGGACCATCAGATTACCGACCTGCGGACCATATCACGAGGAGGAGTGCTCCTGCGTCCGCTTTTCATGGCTCTTCGACTAAAGACTCACGAGAAGGCTACCCTGCCCCCAATGCCTACACTTATGAAGACGTGCACAAAAAAATACGTCCCAGCAATCCACCAATCACCTTGTCACCAAAGTATCCAGAGCCCTACATGGGCGAGCGCAGGCCAGGCCCAGGTAGGTCTTGGTGCATAAGCTGGGGACGATTCATTTACGACTTGCACGGCCCAGTGTCACTTGGTTCAATGCCTGATATTTTGATGCCTTTATAGTTTGAACTCATCTTCCATATAATACTTTTCCTTTTCGCACCACGTACTAGCGATCGGCCTGCTGTTTTCTTAATTATCTCTTTGCATTGATCCTGATTAATCAGCAGTTGTGTCACCCAACCTCTCTTCCTCTCTACCTTTACATCCTTATTCAAGCCTTGACATCCTAGATTAATGAACAATTTTAAGCCTTGTTTTCTTGTAAGTCCTCTGTTGTTTGAAGCTCCAATCAATGCTCTTTTCTTTGCAGTTGTACGTGTCCTGAATCCCGGGGTCATAAACTTTGTTGCGCGTGGCTCTATCCCTGATTTTCAGGTGGCAACCCAGACCTGTAGTCCATTACAACTATTTTCTCTGATTCAGACACATTCTTTTTTCTTTTGTAGCTTCGTACAGCCCAAGCTTCCAGCCTAAAGAAGGACACGCAGCATCCATAAAATTCCGGTGCGTGCCTTGTGCTGTGTGTTGGGGGAAAAGTCAGGAAGGTTTCTAATGTGTAGCAGACCGATGGTACCAAGGGTCGGTATTATAAACAATGAGAATTTAAAAACAATGAATGGTGAAAGGATTATGCAGCACAGGCAGATTTTTTTCAGATGCGTTCAGTCGTAGATGTTGATTCCAGTTGAGAGTATGTCTCAAGCATTTTCAACATGAAGCAGGGTTGTTCAAATCGAGGTTCAGCAAAAAGTCAAAATTGCAAGGGACAACAGCCCCCCCAGTTCAGTCCCACTCTTTCCTTGCAGTAAAAAGTAACATGCTTAATGATCTATATATGAAATATGATCTGCAACCTGGATCAGGCCAGGAGGTTTCTTTGGTCTTGAGGCCACACTTGTCACACATTTCTGAACTGCTAAGGACTTGTACAATGTGGCACTTGCACTGCACTTTATGGCTCTCCATTTTCTGCTCTACAATGATGACATGGTTTCATTCTGTACACAACTAATTGGGAAGATTTGAAGGTGGGGGGAGGAGCCCAAGGGCCCGTTTCCCAAAATTGCACATCGAACCCTTCAAACAGTTCGAGGGTTCTAGAACTCTCACAAACTGAACCCTTGCTCATTAAAGCAAACTGAATTACCCTGACATGAAGTGTCATAGTTAAAACCCTCAACTTCTGTCACCTTGTTTTGTTCCCAGACTGTGTTCTGTAATATGCAGCTCCTGTTGTAAAGCTGTAATTTGAAAAGTACACCTGCTGCAAAAGGTTTTTTGTTACAACCGTATCTTGCAATTTTTGCGTCACCGCACTATGCAGGCACTACCCTCGCTTCCAAGAACAAATGCATGGTACTCCTGCACCACACGATTACGCAGACAAAGACTTTGCAAGCCCCTATTTGTGAGTAATTTCAATTTTGTTCGTTCCACCTGATTATGTCTGGATCATGCATGGCATTGACAGGCTTATGGTTAAAATTATAATATTATAATGTTCACACTGTGACAACCAATTCCCACCTTAGTAAAGGATCAGGAGCCACTCTGATACCGGTTACTATAATACTGTTCAACCAAAAAAATATGGGGGGAATCAGCGGGAAAAAGAAGGATTGCAGGCCAGGCTTGGAAATAAACCGTCATTGGAAAGGGCGTGGCTGGTAGAAACAAGTCAGCAGTTGTTTGAATGACCTAGCTAAACAAACTACAGGATGTCATCTGTGTCATTTTCCCCCCTCTTTCCTGTGTGCAGGAACACGGGAGCACTGAAGAAAGGAAAGACATTCGGCATCAGGCACCTTAGTAAAGGAAAAGAGGATGTTCCTGGTCCCCAATATCAGACAGGCTGTAGTACTCTTGGGATTGCAGCCAATGAGAAGGTCGACCGTGGAAATTTCTCTAACAGCCACATCCTCTTGTAATACGTACCTGCTATTTCCCAATCGTATGAAGCACAGTCTTTGCTCATCATTGTAAATAATGAGGCACACAATGGCCCAAGAAAAAATGGAAAGAATGCAGGTATAGGTAGTGTAAGCACTACTGGCATGGATGTCACACCCTAAACCCTGCCTATGGTGGGAAGGGTGATTGTTACGTGTTCTGCCACCGACCAATGGATGGAGAGCCACACGATATCCGACCTGAAGATATAATATTGGAAAGGCTTTTCAATGGGGATCAGGTGGTTGGGAGGCCTTTGAAAACCCTGCACACCATCAGGAGTACTGTTGCTAAAGTATTTGGCGGGGTTATGTTCAGCGTCATCAAAATTGTATGATTATTGCTGTGAATCAGATTACGTGCAAACACTTTTGCTGCCTTCTTTATCTGCTCTTTTGTGTTTCCTTTCTGTTTCGTCTGTGACTTTATGTGCGTTCCATTAAACATCGTATCCAGTAAATGTTGTATGGTTTGAGTTATCAGTGTCTATCCTAAGTCATGCCGTGTTCATACGACATTTTACTTTTTGGTATTGATGACTCCTGTCACGCCTTAAGTCTGGCAGAGGCACGTGCAATCCTTCATACTCCAAAGCTGTCGAGTGGTGTGGTGGGATAGTTTAGTTGGCTTGCAAGGTTTACAAGGAAAGGCCTTCAGTCAAAGCGTGCGACTGCTAGCCTGCTCATAAAAAGTAATGAGGTCATCAGAGGTCATGCAGAAAAAAAATAGAGTTTGTTGTTGTTCTGGTGCAAAATATTAAAAGCATCCTGTGCTCTTGCCTTCGAAAATAAGGACTCATATCTCCTGTGTAGAGACACTG
>Ga0307946_1001432_pt1 | contig 11181 bp, 10 predicted proteins | sample OrgLakmetagen230_FD_203153 | JGI IMG/M metagenome (GOLD analysis project Ga0307946, IMG submission 203153) | Saline water microbial communities from Organic Lake, Antarctica - #230 | ecosystem: Environmental > Aquatic > Non-marine Saline and Alkaline > Saline | place: Antarctica: Organic Lake...
ACAGTAAATGCTGCAGGAAACTTTACGGTTGTAGCTGGAGATTCAATTTCCATGACTGCAGCAAGCGATCTAAACCTACAAGCAACAAACTGGACTGCTGACATATCTGGAGCTACAAACATAAACTCACCCACAACTAATTGGACAGGTATATTCAACCTTGCAGGTACTCTTGCAATGTCTGGAGGGGGTGGTGGGGGCGGGACAGCCACTATCAACGCCCCGCTGACAATCAACAATACAGTTACGGTGGTTGGTGGGGATGTAGTTGCTGACGGTGTTGGTCTTAAATCACACAAACACAGTAACCCAGAAGGCGGAAGCGTAGGATCATCTGCAGGATAAGGAGAGTAAAATGGACATTCTTTTAGATGAAGACACACATGATGCTGTCTTTGTAAACGGGGCTACACCAATAACAAGCTCAGTGTCTGAAGGTCTTAAACAGAGACTAAAGATAAAGCTACTAACCTTTAGAGGGGAGTGGTTTTTAGATACAAACTACGGTACGCCCTACTTCCAAGAGATTTTAGGCAAGAATCGCTCAAAAGGTACGCTCGATCTCATATTTCGTCAAATACTAACTTTAGATAAAGACGTTGTTAACATAGTGAGGTTTGAATCAAAGCTGTCCACCAACCGTGTATACACTCTTACCTTTTCAGTGGTAGGGCGTGATGGCATAACAATCGAAATTAGAGAACTTGAGGTAGGAATATAATGGCAGGCTTAACAGATCAAGGCCTTGAAATAAAGAGGCTAACAGAAGTTCGAGAGGGTTTAAGACAAGAGGCTAACAGCCTATTCAGCGATCTTGTGGAAGAAGGTGACATTCTTGACACGAGTTCTGCCTCAACTATTGGTCGCCTCATCGGAATGGTTACACCGTCTCAGTCAGATATCTGGGAAGCCATCCAACAAGTGTACTCTTCATTTGACCCCAACTCCGCCTCGGGTATCGCCCTAGATAATCTCGTAGCCTTAGCTGGTATTGTGAGAAGAGGTGCTGTTTTCTCGACCGCAAGAGTGTTGCTCCAAGGTGACTACAACGTTGTAATACCCTCAGGAAGCCAAGTCAGCTCTAGCTTTACTAACAACAGGTTTAGAATCCCAAACGATGTTGTGTTAGATGAAAATAACGTTATTGGTTTTTCTTGTAAAATTCAAACAGTTCAAAACTCAACGCTTTACAACGTTGTTTATAATGGTGTTGACTTGTCTTACGTATCTAATGCCGTAGCAACAGAGTCGGAGATACTCCAAGGTTTGGCTACCTCCGTTAATGATAACTATGGGACTTTACTTACAGCAACCGTTGAGGGAGACACGCTACGAGTAATCTCAGATGACTTGGTAGTACAAGCGAGTTACAAGCTTTCAAGCAACTTATACTTTTTTGGTGTTACAAAGACTGTAACCTCTATCAGTACAGAGTCTGGGCCGATAACACAAAACCCCCTGACTATAAATAGAATATCTACACCAATTTTCGGATGGAACTCAGTTGTTCAGCCTACGGCTGCTATAGTAGGTTCTAATAGAGAAACTGATTCTGTATTAAGGCAAAGATTTTCTTATGGTAAGTTTACAAGGGGCTCTAATATTCTTGAAGCACTCTATTCAGACCTTATATCACTTGACAACGTTAAGGAACTTGTAATCTACGAAAACGTTACAGACGTAGTAGATAACATGGGCATACCGCCCCACACCTTCATGGTTCTTATTCGTGGTGGGCTTGAACAAGAGATTGCAGAGTTAATCTGGGCAAACCGACCCGCTGGTATTAGAACTCATGGTAATACTTTCTACCTTATTAAAGACATCTTTGGAAACCTAAAGGAAGTTTACTTTCAAAGGCCTAGGTTCGTAGATATCTTTGTTACACTAGAAGTCAGTGTAGATGATAACTTTCCGCCAGATGGTGTTGAACAAATAAGGGCGGCTCTCTTCGACTACATTAAGTCAAATGCCGTTGTAGGTAAGGGGACAACTTACTCTAGGTTATACACACCAATAAACTCCGTTGCTGGCCATCAGGTTGACTCCCTGTTTCTTGGGTTGTCTGCAAACCCTACAGGCACTGGCAACGTAACCATAGATTACGATGAACTGGTTAAACTAGAAATAGGCAATATCGAGGTAAACGCGGTATGATTAAACAAATACCCATCGCCACCTTCATAGGTGAGGTTAACCCCTTTAATATGGTGGACTACAAGGCGGAAGTGGTTGAGTTGTCTACGGTCCAGTTTAAGAATAGGATTATTTTTAACAGATACCTAGACTTACTAATAACAGGCCAAGTTGAGTTGCAAGTTGTTTTAAAAGACTTAATGCAAAACCGAAGCCTAGATAGTGCTATAGGCGCTCAGTTGGATGTTATTGGAAGAATAGTTGGTCAACCTAGACAACTATTCGACAGTGTTATCATAAGGTACTTTGGTTTTGCTGGTACGTCTGGTGCGTCCCCCTACAAGTCTAACTCGAATACAACAAGAACTTTTGGCCCTTGGAAAAGCGTTAAAGAGTCTTTACTTGGTTTTCGGGAGTTAAACGACGAAGAATATAGAAGGCTTATTAAGCTTAAGATTATAAAGAACACATCCAGCGCAAATATAACAGCACTCAATGATGGTGCTAGAATACTCTTTGGTGTTGACAATATAGACTATCAAGAAGATGTACCTTTAGACTACCTAGAGGGTGCGGCTGTAACAATAGGTATAGGCCGTGACTACAACGACCCAGAAAAAGCAGCATTCTCTGGCTTGGACGAAATAACCTTAGCAGAGAAATTTTTAAATCGACCTCTAGGCGTTGCCATCTACTACCAAGAACCTCTAACATTCTTTGCTAACTTCGTTAAACAAAGATACCAAAAATTTGTTTTTGGTTTTAGTGGTCTGACGCTAGTTCCTTTTGAAACTATGTTTACATTTACTAGGCCTTACACAGAAACCTACACAGGCTCTACAGGAGCTGTAGAGACAGCCGCCATAGACGAACCTAGGTTTAGTTATACTAGTGATACCCTAGAGCCTGTAGGCCTTCTAATCGGGGATGACGAGGTGTTGACACACACTTGGGGGCTAGAGTTAAACGACTCACAAGGAACTTTTAGAGTAGAACTCGAAAGTTACAACACAAGTGCTACCGAAGTCGTTATGGTTCTTGAGGGGAACGGCTTTAAGATGGTTCTGTTTAGGCAGGACACATACTGGAAGCTTAGAGTAGAAGAAGGTGCAACAGACAATTACGAGATGGTTACACTAGCCACAGACGACAATATTATTGTTAACATATCCTACACGCCAAACGGTGTTTACTTCCTTGTGGATTCTATCGAAAGATTTTTACCTTTTGAGTATGTCTACAACGCGACTAACCTGAGAGGGTTTGATATGGTTGTTGGTGGAGACTTCTTAAACAACTCTGGGGTAACTTACGACCACTTTAACGGTGCTTTAAAAACCATAGGTTACTTAAGACCTTACATAGGTAAAAACGAGAAAGCTGTTGTAGATGGGATGCAAATAACAACAGAAGACTATGAAAGAATTCTTAATGAGTTTGGCGAGGCCTTAAACAACATAATTTAAGGGAGTAGAAAGATGGCTGACGAGATTACAGTAAAAATTAGTGAGCTCCCCGGTGCAGGTGTTCTGACAGGGATTGAGTTGGTTCCACTAGTACAGGACGGAGTAACAAAAACACGTTCCATACAAAATATTGTAAGTGAGGGCGTCTTAAAGTTTCATACAGACGCCAGCGATCCTCACGACCAATATGCTTTTAGAATATTAAATAACCTCTCAGCTACAACAGACCCGTCAGCAAACAATGATTCTTCTGAGGGGTACGCGGTTTTATCTCGTTGGGTAAACATATCCACTGCAGAGGTTTGGTTGTGTGTTGGCAGCGAGGTAGGCAACGCTAACTGGCAGACAGCTACCTTATCTATATCAGACTTAGGTTCTGCTGCCGTTGCTAATACGGGTGCTGGTAACGGTTTGGATGCAGATTTACTTGATGGTAAACAGGGTACATTCTACCTAGACCGTAGCTCGCACACAGGTACACAACCTGCCTCCACTATAACAGGTCTAGCTGATGCTGCTACAACAACAGTAAGCACAATACGCGCAGGTACAACTAAAGGTAATGTTGGTTTATCTGCTGTTGATAACTACTCACGCGCTCATTACGATGGACGTTATTTAGCAACAAATGCTAAAGCTTCTGATTCTGATAATCTTGATGGCTTGAACAGTTCACAGTTTTCTCGGGTAACTAGCCGTTCTAATGCACGTGTTGGACCCGGCTGGGTAACTGTTGCCCAGAACACTAGCTCAAGATATTACGGTGAAGTGTATGTAACTGACGGTGAAAGCGGTGATCACTCGTTTATTCGCATATTTTGGATGCGTAGCTATAATGACTCAGATTTCGTCATAAAGACTGTAGGTGGGCATTCTCCAAGAATTACAGCAGTACGTGTTCTTCGTGATGGGAATACAACGTACGGTAATAAAAAATTACAGATATACGTGACAACGTCTTCTGACTATCACGTAGCTGTTTTGAGTCCAATGAACATTGCAAATTACGGCGTCCACTCTGTAGTACAACCAGTAGTTCAAAACAGTATCAGTGGGTATACAGAACAAGGAAAAATAGACGGTTTAGAATCAGCTTCTTTTGGTACCCAAAAAGAAATCAGAGTAGGTACTAACACTGTCTGGCATTCTGGCAACTTTGATCCAAATGACAAAGCTAACACAACCGGTACATACGCATTACGAGCTACAGGTACAACAAAAAGTGACGTTGGTTTATCTAACGTTGGTAATTATTCAAGAGCTCATTTTGATAGCAGGTACTTAGCAGCAGCAGCAAAAGCTGTTGATAGTAATAAACTTGATGGGTTGGATAGTAGCCAGTTTTTGAGAAGTGATGCTAATGATACTAAGAGTGGTACTCTTACTTTCTACCGCGCCAATGCATCTGGTGACACTATTAAGATTAATAATACTAGGTCAAGTAGTTGGCCTCTTATTATAAGATCAGATGGAGTTGGTAATGACAACCCTTCGGGATTTTGGCTAGGTTCTAACGGTTATCCTGATATGCGTTTGAGAAAACATAATAGTACTATTACTGCGCTTATATCTTCATGGGAAAAGAGTTATGTATCAAACGGGTTTGATGTTACTGGTGATCTTGATGCAAGCGGTAGGATAACATCAGGTAATGGTATCGAAGTCGCAGGAAGTGTAGATCACCCATACAACGGTGTAAGGTCTGTTACTGATAATAACGGTCACCTAATGCTAGATAGCAATGGTGGTAATCTTTACCTGAATTGGCATGACGGTGGTGATGTTCGTATAGGCGGTGCTTCAAGTAGGATAGAGCTTGATGCAGATACCTACCTAGATTCAGGTAAAACCATACATGGTGATGGTTCTGGTTTAACAGGTACTGCACCACTTAGGGCAACGGGTACAACTAAAGCTGATGTAGGTCTTAGTGCAGTTCGTAACGTAGATGCTTATAGTAAGGGTGAAAGTAACAGTCGTTACTTGACGACAAACGGTAAAGCTGCTGATTCTAATAAACTTGATGGTTTGGACAGTTCAGAGTTTTTGAAAAGCAATAAAGATATTGAAGTTGTTAAAAGTAACCCATGGTTAACACTTGATAGTAGTAGTAGTGGATCAAACGGTGTTGATCAAGGTGCAGGAATATCTATAGGAGAAAGTGGTAAAAAAGGCAGTGCAGTACTCCACATGACATACACCGGAGATGGTATAAGTCGTATTGGAATGGGTAGTGTTGATGCTTCAGGAATACCTGCATATACTGTTATGCGTATGTATTATCAGAGTAAAAATGTAAATTTTGAAGGTAACGTTACAGCTTCAGGTAACATCACTGCTTACTCAGATAAAAGACTAAAAAAAGACCTTGTAGTAATTCCGACAGCTACTGACAAAGTGAAGCAGCTTGCAGGTTACACGTACACCAATATTAACAATGGTTCAAGAAATACTGGTGTGGTAGCACAGGAAGTTCAAAAAGTATTACCTGAAGCAGTCCATGAAGACGATGATGGCATGTTATCTGTTGCTTACGGAAACATGGTTGGGCTGTTGATTGAATCTATTAAAGAACAGCAGATTCAAATTGATGAGTTAAAGCGGAGGATTGGATAATGGCACTACCAACCACAGGCCCAATAACATTACGTGATGTAAACATTGAGCTTGGGCTGTCTGCGGGAGCAACTATATCTCTCGGTGGTTCTAACATCCGTGGTTTGGCCGGTGTATCGAGCGGGCCTATATCCTTGGCTAATCTCCGTGGCAAGAGTGCTGGCAAAGAGGGTGTTATTACCTACACAATAGCTTTAAATAATCTTAACTATGGTACCCCACCAGAGTCATATGGATTTGTTCTCTCCGCAAAGATGAACGAGTTTTCCAAGTTTGTAAGTCGCAGTGGGGAGCTAATGGTAGGCTCTCCACCGGATGATAATCCATATCGACCAAATAATGAAACGAGTCCACAGTACGGGTTGCATATAGGGAACTATATCACTAGTACCAACGTAGCTTACTTAGAAACTCGTTTTGAGGGTGCCACAGTGGGAACAGTTGGTAATATAGGGCCAGTGCCACCGGAAAGTCAGCGGCCAGCTCGGGAAATAGAAGTAACGTCTAACGGGGTTACTATAACCTTTGAATACACTGTCAGGGATGCCGTGGATGGCCAACTTTATGGGTATACTCAAAAAGCTGGTAATTCCCAATCAGACATTGATAGTCTTAAGAGTTACTGGAGCGGTCGCGTTGGTAGTAACTTTACCATAACTGTTAAGGAAACTAGATCATGGTAAAAATAAATAGATCAGTGAGCGGAACGATTCTTTACATTTTCAAAGATCTTAGCGGCTCGGCTGTTCCTGTTATGGTTCAGTTCCGCACTGTAGGGGAACATGCTTGTATTGGTTTTGTAATGGAAGGTACTCTATTGGCTCAGGACGATTACCGGAGAATGGAAGTTGGACCGTTAACCTTTAACGCGGGTGATCGATTACTTTACCCAAATGCCGGAACGTACCTGTTTTCCAATGGCACCTCGAACTCTCTGGCATATTGTCTATCGCCGGTTGATAAAAATACCACTATACAAGAGATAGATGATGTCTCCTTGGTTGACGATCTTAGATCGTTTGATATTAGCAACTGTGCCTACTTGGTGTGCGGCGCCGGATTAGTAAACGGTGAATATATAGACGGTTACGAGATTGGTGTAGCGAGTATTGATCCTTTAATACTTGACGGCACCTTCCGTGTGATACTTTTTCAGGTGGTTGCGTTAAAGGAAACGCAATGAACTTAAAGAAACAGGCTAAAGACTGAGACCTTAGTTAGCAGAAATGTGTGTACAATAAGATAGATGCTGTTGCTAGAGGACACAAGCACAGTCGAACCAAACGATAATGAGGAAATAATACTATGGCATTTTTAAAACCAGACGTAAACTTAATTTTTGCAAGTACCGGTGATGTGATCTCCCCACCACTTGCAAAAATAGCTCTTGGTTGGGTCTCTGAGATACCCGACTTTGAATTTGAAAACTGGATTCAGAACAGACAAGACCAGTTTATAGCTCACATAAACCAGCTAGGTGTAGTTGCTTGGGATGAGACAACAGAGTATCTTAGCAATAAATCGTATGTACAAGTTGCTAACGGCGATATCTATAGAGCTTTAAGAACAAACACAGGTCAGTCTCCAACAATTTCTAACTCACTCGATTGGAAACTTGCTTTTGATTCTTCTGGAACAAGCTACAACAAATCCGAGTCAGATACCTTATTTGCCAGAAGGGCTAATAACCTCTCTGACTTAGTTTCAGCAGGTTCTGCAAGAGCGAACCTATCTGTCTACTCGCAAAGTGAATCTGACGGTAGATACTTGAACGAGTCAAGTAACCTATCTGACTTAACTAACGACTCAACAGCTAGGACTAACTTAGATGTCTATTCTAGGGCAGAGGTTGATTTGAAAGATAGTGTGTTTAGTAGGAAGGGTGCCAATCTATCTGACTTAACCAGCGCGACAACAGCAAGAAATAATCTTGTTGTTTATTCTAAGTCGGAGGTTTACACTAGAGGTGAATCTGACGGTAGATACTTGAACGAGTCAAGTAACCTATCTGACTTAACTAATGACGCAGCAGCGAGGTCTAACCTATATGTTTATTCTAAAGGTGAGTCTAACTCGCTCTATTTGAATGAATCTAACAACCTCTCTGACCTAGTTTCAGCAGGTGCTGCAAGAGCGAACCTATCTGTCTATTCAACTACCGAAGCTGATAGTAGATACTTGAACGAGTCAAGTAACCTCTCTGACTTATCTAGTGACGCAACAGCTCGAACTAACTTAGATGTTTATTCTAAGGCAGAAGTTTATACTCGGGGTGAGTCTAACTCGCTCTATTTAAATGAAGCTAGTAACCTTGCTGACTTAACTAATGACGCAACAGCTCGAACTAACTTAGATGTTTATTCTAAGGCAGAAGTTTATACTCGGGGTGAGTCTGACTCGTTCTACTTGAATGAATCTAACAACCTCTCCGACTTACCCAGTGACGCAACAGCTCGAACTAACTTAGATGTTTATTCTAAAGGTGAGTCTAACTCGCTCTATTTGAATGAATCTAACAACCTAGACGACTTAGATAATTACTCAACAGCTAGGTCTAACTTAGATGTCTATTCTCAAAGTGAGTCTGACGATAGATACTTGAATGAATCTACTAACCTAGGCGACTTAGATAATTACGTGGAAGCTAGGTCTAACTTAGATGTTTATTCTAAGGCAGAAGTTTACACTAAGTCGGATGTGACTAGCTTCCTTGCAAATAAAGCCTTTGTAAATGGACAGACATTCACAGGTAACATCTCGGCTCCGAACCTAAGCGGAACGAATACCGGCGATCAAACATTACGTGAAATTGGAGTTGGTCAGACTTGGCAAGACCTGACAGCGAGTCGATCAGCGGGAGTCGTATACACCAACAATACAGTAAGACCAATTAGTATTTTTACTAAGGGGACTGATGACGTTGGTGGAAGACTAGAAGTAGACGGCATTTTATTTGACTGGGATAGTGTTGGTTCGGGTGATGAATCAGGAACGGCTATTGTTCCCTCTGGTAGTACCTACAAATATGTTTCAGCCTTTAGCAAAGCTCTGGAGTTAAGATAATATGAGTTACTATTATGAAGATACAGAAGGTCAGTTGTTTGTAGACCCAATAGTAAAAAAACATATTGGTCTTACTCAGATAACTGAATCTCAATTCAACGAAAAGCTGGCGCAACGTAACAAGCCAACAACCGAGCATCTTATGCAACGGCTATCAGCCGCCCGTAAGGCACAAGAGAAGCAGGGCGTGACTATTAACGGCATTCGCTACGCAGGCAACCCCGGCAATCGTCAAGCCTTGCAAGAAGCAATTGCTTTTATGACCGACGCAGGCCTTACCGATTTTCCCAAATGGAAAGACTCAGATAATCAGTTTTACGTAGACCACCCATTGACCGCCGTTGTACACGCATATCGAGTAATAGGGTCGAGGCGAGTACAACTTATTCAGAAAGAGTCTGAGTATGTCTCACAGATTCTTGCAGGTACGCTTACTGATCTGTCAAACCTAACGTGGCTCAGTAGCTAATAAATATACTATAAAAGGAAGAAGAAAATGATTGAAGGTGTAATTCTACGCTTAGTAATAGCACTGGCAGCTCTAGTAATAGGGCTGATAGGTACTTGGTTTGTTCTAAGAACATTCGATGCTTCTAGTGACATTGACTTTAAGAAAGCTTTTGACAAAATGGAAACAGACGCAAAAGCAATCGCACTCTACTACGGCTTAAGATTTGTCGGTGTTGCCTTCATGGTAGCATTTGTTATAGGTAAAGCTGTAGGCTTTTAAGGGAGCTTACTAAGATGATTAAACGACTCAAGGAGGCACTACTAATCTTAGTGGTGCTTTTCTTGGTTGCATTTGCTGTAGATGCTAATGCTATCTCGAAAAAGTATGACAACAACTTTAGAAGGTGGTCTGCGTATTACATGCCGGATGTTCCTTGGTATTGGCTAAAGGCGCAAGCCTATATAGAGTCAGCACTTGACCCCTCAGCACAGTCCCCTGTAGGTGCAAAAGGTATATCTCAATTTATGGATTATACTTGGAGGGACATGCAAAAGATACTAGAAACAACTGAGAGTCAGTATAACGCAGACTTGTCTATACAAGCACAAGCAATCTATATGAAAAGGCTTAGAAAGAACTGGACGAGGTACAACAGGACTAGCTGCCAGATACAAGACTTAGCCTTAGCCTCTTACAACGCAGGGATAGGCAACATTCTAAAAGCTCAAGAGGCCAGCGGTGGTGAAATACTTTGGGGGGATATTAATAAAGCTCTTCCAAAGATAACAGGAAGACACTCTGAAGAGACTGTGGGGTATGTCGAGAGGTTTTGGAGGGTTGTCAAAAAGCTAACTACTCTTTGACAAACCCAAAGTAATTTAGTTCAGCCTCCGAGCGGCAGGTGCAAGCATCTTCGTAATTATTAAAACACCCAAGGCTGATAGTCTCTTTAAGTACAGTTATAGTTGCTCTGAACTTGCCACTCGGAAGTTTATAAACTCCAGTCCTCCCAGAGCTATTATTTTCAAACCTAGTGCGATTTCTGGCCTGCTGAGTTCTGCTGGCCCAACTACAATTAGACAGGGAGTAACCTAGTGCGTTGTTAGAACGCTCAAGTGTCTGCTCTGAAAACTGAGGTTGTCCCATGTCTTCTAGGAAGCTTTGAAAGTTGTGCCAACGCTTACAGACGCTGATACCCCTCCCACCATACTTATGGTAATACTGTGAGGTCTTGTTATAGCATCTTTTGTGCATTGAAAACCAACTACTGTACGCTTTTGTGCCGCTCATCCCAGCTTTGGAATACCTATTACTGCCACAACCGCAGCTTTTCTTCGTGCCTGTCGTGAGATTGTTGGTGTAGGCGTAGCAGTATTTCCCACAGCTACAAACGCAGAGCCAACGGAACCTACCTGCCTTGCCTAAAAACTTTGCCGGTCTAACGACACA